>Ga0182014_10001138_pt1 | contig 36075 bp, 27 predicted proteins | sample 612S2DmetaG_FD_120489 | JGI IMG/M metagenome (GOLD analysis project Ga0182014, IMG submission 120489) | Permafrost microbial communities from Stordalen Mire, Sweden - 612S2D metaG | ecosystem: Environmental > Terrestrial > Soil > Wetlands > Permafrost | place: Sweden: Stordalen | collected... | reverse complement strand
TTAATTGGGAGCATTGTCAATTAAGTAAAATTGCGCGCTTCGTGCAAATTATATTTACTTCAATGCAATGTAGGAACATATCGCGCCAATGGCCCGGCGCGGCTGGCCGAACGAACGCCGCCCGGCGATTAAGAAGAGAGAAGCTCCATGCTGGATGTTCCGACCGGTGATATTTCCGCGCGCATCAACGCCATTGTGCGCAATTTTGTCAAGGTAGGCGCGCCAAACGGAGAGATCAGGCCGGATCGAAACCTCGAAGAACTTGGGTTGACCTCGATGGACATGGTGAATTTGATGCTGGCTGTCGAAGCCGAGTTCGACCTTACGATTCCCGGATCGAAACTTATGCCCGCGAATTTTCGCTCCATCGAGCGTGTCGCCGCGCTTGTCGAAGAGCTCACGCGGTAGCGTCGGCTCGCGCCTCGCGAATTTTCTCGAATGCGACGCGTTCGAGCCAGTTACGGTACAGACGCTCCGCGTCGTCAGCCCAAGTGGGCGCCGGCGCGTCGCTCTCGACGATTTGGCTGAGCATTCGCGCGAGACGCGGGCGATCGAGACAGTCCGCGGACTGTCTCAATGCGTCGAGCGCGGCTTGGGCCTCGTTCGAGAAATAGTTTCGCGGCGGGAACGGAAAACAGTCGCTTTCGCCGCTCAGGAATCGCAGGGCGTCGCGACGGAATTCGCGCGCCAAGGTGTCGGCGTTATATTCGGGATGGCCCTGGGTGAACAGAAACAGGCTGGGCTCGCGCCGCCAGAAGCAGTCGACTTCCACGTCCCCGGACCATGAGGATATGTGGTAGCCACGCTCGACCAGATCGTTTCGCGACAAGCCATTATAGCGCGAATGCGGAACCAGGATCGAGCCGGCGGCGCCACGCGTCGCCCAATCATTGGCGGCGACTTCGCAAGCGAAGACGCCGGAGATTTTTTCCCCCGCGCGGCGTCTCGTCACGCTGTCGAGCCGCAGCACGGCGCCGTGGGCGGCGAGGCAGGACCAAAGCGCGGAGATTGTATGAACGCGCGCCCAATCGACCAGTCGCGTGAAATCATCCCAATAGGGTTCGCTTTCGAGCTTGTCGGCGCGCGGCTCGCTTCCGGTGACGATCAGCGCGTCGGCCCCGCGGGCGTAAAGCGCCTCGATATCCACGTGACTTCGCGCCAGGGCGCGGCGCGCCGTCTCCCCGCGCGGCATGCTGGACAATGTGTAGCAGCGCAAGCAAAACGGAACTTTCCCGGCGCCGGCGCGCAGCAGTTTGACGAATTGCGCCTTGGTCGCGTCGATCGCCTGATCCGGCATGTTGTTGACCAGCGCGATTTGGAGCGCCGGGCCGTCGAAGGATTGGCGGGGGGGGATCGCGTTCATTTCAGACGACGCCTTGCGCCGCGAGGCGTGGCGCGGCATGCGCCATCGCCGCCAGGCCCTGGTCGAGATCCTCGATGATGTCGTCGATATGTTCGATGCCGATGCTCAACCGAATCATCTCCGGCGAGACCCCGGCATTGGCCTGCTCCGCCAGCGACATCTGCCGATGCGTCGTCGACGCCGGGTGGCAAGCGAGCGATTTGGCGTCGCCGATGTTGACGAGCCGCTTGACGAGCCGCAGCGCGTCGTAAACGGCCTTGCCCGCGTCGAGCCCGCCGTTCACGCCGAACGTGAGCAGCGACGGAACGCGGCCGTTGAAATATTTTTTGGCCAGCGCGAAATTGGGACTGCCGGAAAATCCCGCGTAATTCACCCAGGCGACGCGCGGATCGTCGCGAAGGAATTCGGCGACCCTTCGAGCGTTTGCGACATGGCGTTCGACGCGAAGGTGGAGCGTCTCTATGCCCTGAAGCAGCAAGAAGGCGGAGAGCGGCGGCAAAACGGCGCCGGTGGTGCGCTGATAAACGCTGCGCGCCCGCGCGATAAAGGCGGTTTCGCCGAAATGATCGACGTAAACGAGCCCATGGTAGGAGTCGTCCGGCTGGTTGAACATCGGAAAGCGTTCGGAATGATCGCGCCAGCGGAAACGCCCGCCGTCGACGATGATTCCGCCAAGCGTCGCGCCGTGTCCGCCCATGAATTTGGTGAGCGAATGGACGACGATGTCGGCGCCGTGCTCGATCGGCCGCAGCAAGGCCGGAGTGGCGACCGTGTTGTCGACGATCAGCGGGACGCCGCGCGCATGGGCGATCTCGGCAAGCGCGGCGATGTCGCAAATATTGCCCGCGGGATTGCCGACGCTTTCACAAAATAGCGCGCGCGTGTTGGCATCGATCGCCCGCGCCATGTCCTCCGGCGCCGTGCTTCGCGCAAAGCGCGCGTCGACGCCTTGGCGCGGCAGCACGTGCTGCAACAGAGTGTGGGTCGTGCCGTAGAGCGTCGGCGCCGCGACGATGTTGCCGCCGTGGTCGGCGACATTGGCCAAGGCATAGTAAAGCGCGGCCTGGCCAGTGGCGACGCTGAGGGCGCCTACGCCGCCTTCGAGCTCGGCGACGCGCTTTTCCAGCACCGCGTTGGTGGGATTGGCGATCCGGCTGTAACGATAGCCCTCGGCTTCGAGATCGAACAGCGCCGCGGCATGATCGGCGCTGTCGAATTCATATGCGACCGTCTGGTAGATCGGAACGGCGACCGCCTTGGTCGAGGGGTCGTGATCAAAGCCACCGTGCACGGCGATGGTTTCGCTACGCATCCACGCGCCTTTCCGTTGATTTTTTCGAGCGACTAGACGAATACGTGTCCTAAAGCCCCGCTCGGCGCCGTGACCCGAACTTCTGAACGGGGCGCGTCAATAATCCCTCTCCTTACCGAAATAGCGAGCGAATGAGGGTAGTAACCCTAACTGCTCGCGACTCTTTCACTCTTTACGCGCGGCGCATAAATTGGCTTTTTGCTCCGCGGACCTTCTATCGAATTCGATTAATGCATTTGAATCTCCTCCAACGGCGACCTACCGATGACCGATGAGACTTCCGGACGCGCCAATTCGGCGACGGCGGTAAAAAGCTCCGCCAACAAGGATTGGCTGCGCGCGTTGCAAAGAGTCGCGCCGATCGAGCAGGATCACAGCCGCATTCTTTCCGCGGCCTTCGATGAGGTCGTCGCCGCGCGAGGTTCCGAGGCGGCGGTGATCGACGACCGCGAGCGCCTTTCATTCACGCAATTCGCCGAGCGCGCGAATCGTTATTCTCGTTGGGCGTTGGACGAGGAATTGCAAAAGGGCGATGTGGTCGCCCTGCTGATGGGCAATTGCGCCGATTACGCCGCGATCTGGCTCGGGCTCACGCGCGTCGGCGTGGTCGTGGCGTTGCTCAATACGCATCTTTCGGCGCTGGCCCTCGCTCATTGTCTGCGCGTCGCTGGGGCGCGGAGCGCGATCGTCTCCGACGCGCTCGCCCCGGCCTGCCGTGAAGCGGCTGCAATGCTCGATACGTCTATCCGCGTCTTAGTCCATGACGGCGAAAGATTCGTGGGAGGCCTCAAGGCCGACGTGGCCGGTCTCTCCGGCGCGCCGCTGGCCGATGAAGAAAGGCGCGAAGTCACGTTAGGTGATCGCGCGCTCTATATTTTCACATCGGGAACGACGGGCCTTCCCAAAGCCGCCATCGTCATACACCGTAAGTTGATGAACTGGAGCCTATGGTTTTCCGGGTTGACGAACGCGGGCCCGAATGATCGCATGTATAATTGCCTGCCCATGTATCATTCCGTCGGCGGCGTCGTCGCTGTTTGGTCGGTCTTGCTGGCGGGAGGTTGCGTCGTGTTGCGCGAGCGCTTTTCGGCTTCAAGCTTCTGGGCCGACATGGCCACGTCGCGGTGCACGATGTTTCAATATATCGGCGAAATCTGCCGGTATCTGCTCAATGCGCCGGATTGCGAGGCGGCACGGCGGCACGGCTTGCGGCTCGTCGTCGGCAACGGGCTGCGCGCCGATGTGTGGACGCGGTTCCAACGCCGTTTTGATATTCCGCGCATTCTCGAATTTTATGCCGCGACCGAAAGCAATTTCTCGCTTTATAACGTCGAAGGCGAGCCGGGCGCCATAGGCCGCGTTCCCGCCTTTCTCGCGCATCGCTTGCAGATCGCGCTCGTCGCTATCGACGAAGCGACGCGGGCGCCGGCGCGGGGTACGGACGGATTCTGCATACGCCTCGGCGTCGGCGAAACGGGCGAAGCCGTCGCCAGGATCGAAGCGCGGGAAAGCTCCAGCGCCAGTTTCGACGGCTATGTCAGCCCGGAAGACTCCGACAGGAAGGTCCTGCGCGATGTCTTCGAGCCCGGCGACGCGTGGATGCGCAGCGGCGATCTCATGCGCAAGGACGCACGCGGCTATTTCTATTTCTCCGATCGCCTAGGGGATAGTTTTCGCTGGAAGGGCGAGAACGTGTCGAGTTTCGAGGTCGCGCAGGTTCTCGCCGCCTGCCCGGGCGTGCGCGACGCCAATGTCTATGGGGTCGAAGTGCCGGGTTTCGATGGACGCGCTGGCATGGCGGCGCTGGCGGTGGGCGATGATTTCGATCTCGACCGGCTTCGTCAAAGCGTCGACGCGGCTCTCCCGTCCTACGCCCGGCCTCTTTTTTTGCGCCTTTGCGAAACTCTCGAGACAACCGAAACATTTAAGCACAAGAAGCAAGCCCTCGGCGCGCAAGGATTCGAGGCGGAAGGGATCGGGGGGGCGCTATATTTCGCGCGGCCGGGCGTGAGCAGCTACGTTCCGCTCGACGCGGCGATGCGCCGGCGCATTTGCGCCGGAGAGTTTCGCCTGTAGGGTGGCGATCGTGAGCAAGCCCGCGTTGACCATTTGGCATAACAGCAAATGTCCGGTGTGCGATGCCGGCATATCCCGGCAAAGGGAACGGCTGCGCGCCGCGGTCGCCGCCGGGGAGATCGAATTTCGCGACATTAATTTGGAGCCGGAAGCTCTGAAGGCGTGCGGCGCCAGCGTGGACGACGTGCGCCGGCGCCTGCACGCGGTCGACCGGGCTGGCGCCTTGCTGGTCGGCGCTGATGTCGTCGTCGCGGTCTGGCGCGCGACCCCCGGCGAAGCCTGGCTGGCTAGCCTGTTCGGGGCACCCGGCGCCATTTGGCTCACCCGATTCGTTTACGATCGATTCGCCGATCTGCTGTGGGCCTGGAACAAGCGCGCGGGGCGATGGTGACCAACCCGTCGCGCGCCGTCGCGAGGCTGGCAATCTTGACCTCCGCCGTGTTTTGGATTACAGAGTCGATGAAAGATCAATGTCTTGGTTGGTTGTCCGCTGATTGGACGGCGGGCTAGGTTTTTATAGGAGACACGCATGTCCCGTGGCGCCACTGTATTAGGATGCGCGTTAGCATTGACTGTCGGGATTCAGGTGGCGGAAGCGTCGTCTTGTATCGATCATCAGCTGGTTGACAAACTCGGGCAGATTGTGCGCGACGCCAACGGCCATCCTGTGCCATGCGGGATTGATCCAAACGCCGGAGATCCGGAATTGTTCGCCGGCGATCAAGGGCTTTATTTGGGCGCTGGAGCGTTGCTCATCGGTGGCGGCATCGCGGCGGCGCTGGCGACGAGCTCCTCTAACAACAACAACGGCATCGGGACGGCGCTAGTGACGAATCCATCTAATAATAATGACGGCGGGCGGGGCGGCAGGGACTGGCCTCAGCAGAATCAGTGGACTTATCCGCATCATCCCGCCAGCCCGTGACATTGAAACGTCAGGGTTTTTGGCGCTAACCGCTATTTTCGACCCGCGACACGGGAGTCGCGGGTTTTTCTTTGTTCGCGAGTCGCATTTTCACATTTACTCGAGGGTATAAGCCCACGCGATCATCTGTGGCGTGGCGCGCGGCGGGACGAGCCGGCAATGGGGACAGACGGACTTTCGCAAAATCGACAACTTTGAGCCCGACTGTTATGTCTGATACACTTTGGGGTCAATCAATCCAGTTCGAAAGTCGAGCGAAACGGTTCGGTGAAATCGCCGGGCTATAACCCCTTTTCATGGCAGGTCTTCGTGATCGATCTCCACTCACACATCTTACCAGGCATCGACGACGGCGCTGCGGATATTGGCGTCGCGTTGGAAATGGCTCGAATGGCGGTCGCCAATGGCGTGGAGGTGCAGGCATGCACGCCGCACATCCTTCCGGGCTTATACAATAATACGGGTCCCCAAATTCGTCTCGCGATCGCCCAGTTCCAGCGGGCTCTCGACGAGCATGGAATCGCGCTTCAACTGACAACGGGAGCCGACGCCCATTTGGTTCCGGATTTCCTGTCCAGATTGAAGTCGGGACATATTCTGTCTCTCGCCGATACGCGCTACGTCCTCGTGGAGCCGCCGCATCATGTCGCGCCACCCAGAATCGAGGAGTTCTTTTTCAGCCTTTTGGTGCAAGGCTACGTGCCGGTGCTGACGCATCCCGAGAGGCTGACCTGGATCGAGGCCAATTATCCGATCATGGAACAAATGTGCGACGCCGGGGTTTGGATGCAGGTCACGGCTGGATCGCTTACCGGCGTCTTCGGGCGAGGCCCGCTATATTGGGCCGAGAAAATGATGAAGGAAGGGCGTGTCCACATTCTCGCCACCGATGCTCATGGCGTGGGCAGACGGCGCCCCAATTTGCGGGAAGGCCGGGAAGTCGCCGCGAAATGGGTGGGAGAGGAAGAAGCCAACCATCTCGTCGTTACGCGTCCACGCGGCGTTCTTTCCGACGAATCGCCCTCTCGGCTGCCGCAACCCGGCGGGGCCCTGGCGCGCGTGGATTTCAGCGAGACCCGGCGCCCGACTCGCGACCGACGTGCTGCTTCGCGCGGGCCCTTCGGCGCCGCGAGAAGCGAAGATGGTCGTGTTTCGAGCCGTCTTGCGGACTGGTTGCGATCCTTCTATCAATAGCTTCACTCCAGTCTGGAAATGAGTTGAATCATGGTGGATGAAGTTCCGCAAGGACGACCATGAGAGCCGTTTTCGCGGACGCGGCGGCGCTTGTGAAAAGACCGAGCAGGGTTTCCGACTCATCTTTTCGGAATGATTCCGAAATGACGAGTCGGCCGGCGCGCCCGGGCGCCTTGAACCGTCAAACCGTCAAGGGCGGACCGAGAGCATGGAGACCGCGACGGGCGCGAACGGGTAAACCACCGACGAGGGGATGCGCCCCCAAGACAGCAGCGTCCTAACATCCGGGCAGATGTTCGCTAGCGTTCATCCTAGATCGCCTCTTTGCTTGACCCACTGACGAATGCTCGAACGCGACGTGAAACAATGACCAACGCCGAACAGAATTCGCCAGACGATAACCGCCTTCCGATCGACGGCTCGGGGTCGGGCGGTCATCTGGTTTCGGCGCCACGCCGCGGTGACGGGCAACTCGCGGGATTTGCGCCAAGGCAGAAAGAACTTCAAGACGCCGCGGGCGTCGATCTGCGCGAAAATTGGCGCATCGTAAAGAAGCGCAAATGGCTAATTGGAAGCATCATTTCGGCCTTCGTGATGATCGGCTGGCTGCAGACGCTGATGTCGATCCCGCAATACACGTCGGCGGTCCGGATTCAGATCGACCGCAGTGTTAGCAAGATCATCGAAAACGGCAGCGTCACGCCGTCGGATTCCAGCGACGGCGATTTCCTGAGAACGCAGTACGAGCTTCTTCAAAGTCGCAGCCTCGCGGAACGTGTGGTGTCCATGGCCCGGCTCGGGAACGACACGGCGTTTCTGAAACCCAAACAATTTTCGCTTTTGGGGATGTTTCGCGGAGGGGATAAGTCGGCGGCTCAGGCGGACAAAAGCATCGGGAGCGCCGATCGCGCGGCCGCCGCCGTCGGCGTCGTTCTGAGCCACCGTTCGGTTCGGCCAGTTTCCGGCTCGCGCCTGGTCGACATTACATATACCGACGCCTCGCCGACGGAAGCGCAAAGAATCGCCCAAGTCTACGCCGAGGCGTTCATCGCCTCCACCCTCGACAAGCGGTTCCAGGCGAATTCCTACGCGAAGACTTTTCTTGACGACCAAGTAGCGCAAATGAAGCTGCGCCTTGAGCAATCCGAAAAGACGCTGTTGGAGTTCGCGCAGAAGGAACAAATCGTCGCGACAACGGATAAGGCTTCGATCGCGGAATCCAATTTGGCCGCCGCGAACACGGCGCTGGGAAACATTATCGCGGAGCGCATCAAGAATGAACAGCTCTGGAAGCAGGTCCAAAGCGCGACCGCGATCAATCTTCCGCAATTGCTGACAAATAACGTCATCGACGGTTTGCGAGCCAGGCGGAATCTGCTCGTGACGGAGTTCGAGGAAAAATCGGAAACCTTTCAGCCAAACTATCCCAGTCAGGTTCAATTACCAATAAAATTAAAGAAGTAGATCACCAACTCGCTGCCGAGGTCAAGACCATTCAATCTTCGATGAAAGCGCTTTACGAGTCGTCGTTAAGCCAAGAAAGAGAGATGTCGAAGAGAATCGAGACGCTACGCGCGGACGCGCTCGATCTTCAAAGGCGCAGCATCGAATATAATATCATAAAACGAGAGGTGGACTCGAACCGAAATCTTTATGAGGGGCTTCTTCAGCGAATGAAAGAGGTCGACGTCGCCGGCGGCTCCGGCGCCAACAACGTGTTCATCATCGACAAGGCGGAGCTGCCGGGGGGGCCGTCGTCTCCGGTCATGTCGCGCGCGCTCGCTCTCAGCCTTGTCCTTGGGCTCGGCGTGGCTTTCGTGGCCGCCTACCTTCTTGAATACCTCGACGACTGCATTCATTCTCCCGACGATTCGGAAAGGCTTTTCGGCCTACCGACACTGGGCGTCATCCCGAAAATCAAACCTCCGTCCACCGTCGAAGCGGAGTTCGCCGACGTGCGCTCGGCCCTCGCGGAGGCTTATCGTTCGCTTTGCACGGCGCTGCAATTTTCCACCGAGGCTGGTCTGCCGAAAACGATTTGCGTGACCAGCTGCGCCTCATCCGAAGGCAAGTCGGTCACATCCCTGGCGATCGCCAGGCAATTTTCGATGATGGGCCTCAATGTCCTGCTGGTCGACGGAGACCTTCGCAATGCGTCGCTGCATAAGAAGCTTGGCGTCGAAAACAGCGTTGGTCTCAGTAATTATCTGACGGGGAGCTGTTCGCCTCCGGATGCGATAAGGCGGACGGTGCACAAAAATCTCTTCTTCATGTCCTCCGGGCCATTGCCGCCCAACGCGGCCGACTTGCTGGTCGGTTCGCGGCTGATGACCTTGCTTACAAGAGGATTGGAGGTGTTCGATCTCGTCGTCATCGATGGGCCGCCCGTCCTGGGATTGGCCGACGCGCCATTGCTGTCCGCGGCCGTCAATGCGACGATCTTCGTCGTCGCCGCCGGCCAAACACGTATCGGCCCGGTCCGGGTCGCTTTGAAACGACTGGAGAGTTCGCGGACCCCGATTATCGGCGCGGTTGTCACCAAGTTCGACGCGAAGACCGCCAATTACGGCTATGACTACGGCTATGGCTACGGGTATGGCTACGGTCAGGACGTCAATGACGAATTGGAAAACAAATCGGAGGACTTCGCGGAGGACGATGATCATCCTCAATTGAAGGATGGCGGCGCGCGTCGCTCAAATAACGCGCAAGATGTTGGCCGATGAGCGACGTGACAGCATTAAGGGTGGCGGTCGACTTGATGTTGATCCCTTCGCGCGTCCGCTCGCTGAGGACTGGACCGCTTCCCCATGGCGTTCCATTTTTGCTGCGCATCGCGGCGAACGACGAAGAGGCGACGCGAGAGGCGATCGTCTTGACCGGAAAATCACCGGAGACACTGCGAGCAGCGGCCGCTTTTTTTATCGAACAAATATTGTTGAGGCCGGGCGCCGACAGCTATCATATATTGGGCTTGGGGCCGGACGCGACGGCGTCTCAATTGCGTCAAAATCTCGCGCTGCTCCTTCGATGGCTGCACCCGGACGTTAGTGAAAACGCTCAAAGGTCGATTTTCGTGACGCGGGTCACAACGGCGTGGAACGACCTCAAGACGCCGGAAAAGCGCGCCGCCTACGACATCGCCCACGCCTCTGGCGAAGCGGAACAAGATCCTCGACCCGACGAGTGGTTCATGGATATGTCGGCCATTCCAGAATCTAGCGAGGTGACGCTTTATGAAGATTTCACGACCATGGCGGCAATAAATCCGCCAGCGCGGACGGAGAGAGTTCAGCAGCGTAAGAACGACAGCTTTCTCCATCGCCTTCTGCTGTTATTGATGGGTGAACTCGATGACTAGGGCTAGAGGAATTCTTTCGCCGAAGCGGGCACCGGGCGGATCGACACGAATGTTCAAAGCTTGAACATGTCGCCATCGGATTATTCGCGCAAGAACAAACGGCGCGCCCTCGCCCGGCCCCCCTTGTCCTGGATGGGATTCTTGGCGTTGCTGGCGCCAGTGCTCGTCTGGCTGATCATCTCCCGGAGTTTGGTCGCTTATCTCGCTCAGACCGAGCCTGAGACCGCTTTGTCGTTAAACTCGAGCGATCCATTGGCGCTTGTCGCTCTCGCTGAAAAAGCCATTCTGTTCGACAAGAATCTCACGACTAAGTCACTGAACGAAGCACGTGGACGGTTGGAGGAGGCGCTTTCTGAGTTTCCGCTCAATGCGCGCGCTCTACGTTTGCTGGGCCAGTTGCTGGCGCGAACGGGCGACGACGCCAAGGCGACGAGAGCGATGCAAACGGCGGCGCGATATTCCTCCCAGGAACTCATCGCGGTCGATTGGACGATGCGGAGCAGTTTTCAAAACAAGGATTATCGCTCCGCGGCCTATTACGCGGACGTCCTGCTCAGAGCGCATCAGGATTTTTATAAATTTGCGTTGCCTGTCCTCGGACACATGGCGGAAGATGATGTCGGCAAGAAGGTGATCAAGAAGCTGTTCGCCACTAATCCGCCGTGGCGATTTTGGTTTTTCATTGAACCCGGAATGGCCATAACCGACGTGCGTACGCCGCTGGAACTTCTATTGAGTCTCAAAGATACGGACGCCCCGCCAACTCCGGGTGAATTGCAAGGCTATATTGGATTTTTATTCCAGCATAAATTTTATAAATTTGCATATTTCGTCTGGCGGCAATTTTTGCCGCCAGAGCAGCTGGCGCATAGCGGATTATTGTTTAATGGCGGGTTCGAGACAAAGCCCTCCGGAACTCTTTTTGACTGGAAGTTGGAGCAGGCGGATGGCGCGTTCGTCGATATCGCTCCGCGGCCCGACTCCCCCGACAAGAACGCTTTGTCCGTCGAATTCGGACAGGGGCGCGTGAACTTTGGCGGCGTCTGGCAGATGGTCATTCTACCGCCGGGCGTCTATCGATTGACGGGCTCCTACGAGGGAAGCGTCACGGGCCGGCGTGGAATGCAATGGAGCGTGCTCTGTTTTGGAGGGAGCGCGATCGGAGAAAGTCAGATGATATTGGGAACCTTCCCGGAAGAGAGGCAATTCGAATTCGACTTCAAGGTTCCTTCGATCGGCTGCGAGGTGCAAACAGTGCGGTTGGACCTCGCCGCGCGAACTTCCTCCGAGCAATTGGTCGCGGGGCTCGTTCGCTTCGCCAATCTCTCGATCCAGCGGAAATGACGACAGACCGAATTCCGCCCATCACAGTCGACCGCGCTCTTCAACTAAAACTTTATCAAATTCCCCTAGTCAAAGCTCGACAGGCGTCGAGATAGTGGAGAATCGAGAAGATGTGCACGCCACTAACCGCGCTGAGATTTGCGATGCTATTTGGCGGCGTCGCCGTGCTTGCCGCATGCGAGTCGACGATTCGAAGTCCCGAAGCGAATTCGGCGCAAGCGGCGGGAGAACAGCAATTGGCGCGGAAAGTTGGCGCGGACGCGGCGGCTTTGTCGCCGGGAAGCGCGACTTATCAGATCGGCGTGCAAGACGTTCTCGAAATCGTCGTGTTCAAAGTGCCGGAACTCACGCGCAATGTTCAGGTCTCCGATTCCGGAACGATCAATTTGCCTTTGATAGGCGAAATGCAGGCTGCGGGTTTGACGTCGCAGGAAGTCGAGCACGAGCTAGCCAGACGGCTTGGCGCGAGCTATTTGAAAAACCCGCAAGTCAATATTTATGTCAAAGAATATAACAGCCAGCGCGTGACCATCGAAGGATCGGTGAGATCGCCCGGCGTCTTTCCGATTCGTGGCAGAATGACTTTGATGCAAGCTCTCGCCACTTCCGGAGGTCCGGATCGCGACTACGCCTCCTCGGACGTGATGGTGTTCCGTACCCACGACGGTCAACGCGGCGGTTTGGAATACAATATCGACTCGATAAGATCAGGAGAGGCGCCAGATCCGCCATTGCAGAACGGCGACGTGGTCGTCGTGCCGACCTCCACCGGAAAATTCATCTTCCAGAGCTTATTGAAAACCGTGCCGGTGGCGGCGAACGTTAGATCCGTGGTGCCATGATGGGATTTACGCGGGCGCTCTGAGAGCTGGACATGCGGTTGCTCGATGGGAGGGTATCGCGAAACCTCCCGCGCGCCATAATTCGTGATCACGGCATTTCCTATTGTTCTTTTTCATAAAGACTCGGGGCCGCATATCTGAGTTTTATCCGAGCGGTTAGGAAAATGCTCTTGCGTTTTCGGATCGGACCCGATCGAATGGGCGATGTCGGAGGCGACCCGCTGATTGGCGTTCATGCTCCGTAGGGGATCGATATCCTCTTCGAGAAACCGAAGAAGGCCGCGCGTATTCCGCTCTCCCAGCTTTCAAGTCGACCATCATCGCTTGCGAGCTCGGCGAAAAATGGCGGACGGGGCATTTCGTGAACCATGGAAACCATCCGCGTTCCGTTGATTGCGATGGAACGTGATCGCGGACGCCGGCCGTCAAAAAGCGCGAGGAACGTCTCGCCCATTCGGCCGCGAACAAAGGAAGGAACAATGGACTTTAGGCGCTTTAGACTTCCCTGGCGCGGCACGCTCACCACCCCAATTGGATCTTACGAAGCAGATAGGCGTGGATCGTGAGTTCTTCGCAACCGCGGATGAGGGAGCAGATTAGCGCGCTCTTTTACTTTTGCGCCCTCGGCGTGATATTCGCGGTCCTATTCGGAGGCGGCACCCGAGGTGGGTTCCTATCGGACGTGCTTCTGCAATTTGTCTCGGTTCCAATTCTTGTCGTCGCTCTGTGGCGCGCCGGGACCGGTTCGCTATCGCGTGGGCAACTTTACTCCCTGTTGTTTTGCGCCGCGATTTTGGCTGTTCCCTTGGCGCAATTGGCGCCGCTTCCGCCCTCGATATGGATTGCGTTGCCCGGACGGGCGATCCTTGGAGCGCCTTACGAATTGATCAATCGCGGCCTTCCCTGGGCGCCTCTGAGCTTGGCGCCGGCGGCGACCTGGCTGAGCGTGCTTTCTCTATTGCCCACTTTCGCCATCTTCCTCGGCGTGCTTCAGCTTGATTATGCCGAACGCAGGCTTTTGAGCCTCGTCGCGCTCGCCATGGGATTTTTGAGTGTTCTCTTGGGATTGACGCAGGTGGCTCAAGGTCCGTCGAGTCCCCTAAGGTTCTTCGAGTACACCAACGCCCAAGAGGCCGTGGGTTTTTTCGCGAATCGGAACCACTTCGCGGCGATGCTCTATACGCTCACATTATTGGCGGCGGCTTGGACTGGAAACAATGGAATCGCCTTCGGTCTCGAAAAAAATCGAAACAAGTTCAGCACGGCCTCGATCGTTTCGCAGCTTGCGAGTTTCTGCATCCTGACAGTGCTGATCGGAGCGCAGGTCGTGACCCGTTCGCGCGCCGGCATGATTTTGACCCTAGGCGCGCTGTTTGGCGCGTTCCTGCTAATTCGACAGGGGCAACGCGCGACGAACGGCATGCGTCCGACCTGGTTGATGGTTGGAGCCGCGAGTTTGGCGGCGGTTCTGTCCATTCAATTTTCGCTTTACCGCGCTTTGGATAGATTCGCGATCGAAACGGCGCCGGACGCTCGCATCGCGTTCGCCCGCAACACGATCGAAGCGGCAAAAACCTTCATGCCTTTCGGCGCCGGGGTCGGCTCTTTCGTTCCGGTCTACGCGACCTTCGAAAAGCCGCGGGATTTGATGGCTGGAGGCTACGCCAACCACGCTCACGACGATTTTCTCGAAATCTGGCTCGAAACCGGTGCCGCCGGGTTGATTCTTATCCTGCTTTTTGTCGCTTGGCTGCTGTGGCGATCCCTTCAAGTGTGGCGGCGCTCATATGTGGGCGGGCTCCAAATCGATAGGTTCCTTGTCCGCGCGTCGACATTGGCCATCCTTCTTCTGCTGTTCCATTCCATTGCCGATTATCCCCTTCGCACGGGGTCTATGATGGCGCTATTCGCCTTCCTCTGCGCGCTGTTAATCCCTCCGCGGGACGATTTGATTAGCGATCCGCGTGAGGCCGCGAGGGAGGCGCGAGCGCCGCGGGCGGCTCCGGCGCGGCCCCGAGCGGGGGCGACGACGACCGCGCCGCCGCGCCCATCGGAACCGCGCCCATCTCGCCAACCGGCAGCCCCGCCGCGACCCGCGCGACCGAAACCTGTCACGGCGTGGGATGATGAGCATTGGCCCGAGGAATGGCGGAAAATGCAGGCCCGAACTTTCGAGGGAGATGGCTCGGGGAAGGCGCCGGAACCGTCATCGGAAGAATGAGGAGGTCGTCGTCGCGAGTCGGAGGTAACGCGAGCTTCGAGGGCTCCAAAGATTGATCTTTCGGGGGCTCTCGCGTTCTATTGTTCCCCTTACGCGCACCATTATCATCGATGATTGCCCCCCGTCGCACGCATTACGGACCGAACATGGGCCAAGGCCAGCCTTCAGCGCCGGCGCGGTCATTCAGTTACGATCTTGTAATGTTCTCCAGGAATTATCGCCGCGCCGGGATCCAGTTCGTTAAGCAGCAGAAAATACTCCACTGGGCGGTTTGGCGTGACCATGCGCGCCGCCAATGTGTCGATCGTGTCGCCGGGCGCGGCCGTCACCACCGCGATCTTGAGACCATGCACGTCGTCGGCTTCTTGCGGGGTGAGACGGCGGAAACTCGCGATCGAAGCGTCGAAGCGACGCTCGGTGTCTTCGTTGAGCGCGCGCATGGCGAAAATCAGGCGATAGACCTCGTTGTCCAGTTGGATCACCGCGAGCCTGAAGTTCCATTCGCCAGCCCGAGCGGTGGCTGTCACGGCGGGCAAACCGTTTACCTCCAAGCGCCGCACCGAAGAGCGTAACAGGCCGTCGACCCAGCCCGACGCGACGTAGCTTTCCAGCGACTGGGAGGTCGGCGCTCGCACGCTGTCGAGACGCAACGCTTCGTTTTCCTTCTCGCGGACGCCAAATACGGCTTCGGCGGAATTTTCGAGAAGGAAGCCTTCGGGCGCGACGAAGGTGAAGCCCAACCGCGGATGCGTGAACACGCGCGCGCGCACGTAACCTTCGGCGGGATCGTCGCCAAACGCGACCCCGGTAATCGCCGCGAGATAGCCCTCGCGATCGCGCTGACCGATTCCCGGAGCTCCAATCTGGCGCGCCGCCGCGACAGCCCGCGCCACGCGATCCGGCGTAGAGGGATGGGTCGAAAGAATGTCGAAATCGATCGAGGATTTATTCTTGCTGTAGAGGGCGGCGCGCAGCTCCGAGGATTTCCCGAGCGCCGTGAGAAAGCGCGAGGCGCCATAGGGATCGTAGCCCGCGCGCGCGATCACGCGCACGCCGATGGCGTCGGCCTCCAGCTCCTGCTGGCGCGAGAAACTCGCCACCGAGAGACGCTGCGAAGAGCGAATCTCCTCTCCTTTTTGCTTGTTCTGGATGACCTCGGCGGCTTTGGTGATTACGGCGGCCTCGCGTTCGCGCTCGGCGCGCAGCGCGCTGTGGCGCGAAGTCACATGACCGATCTCATGCGCCATGACAGCCGCGACCTCGGAGGCGTCGCCAGCGAGCGCTAAAAGGCCGCGCGTCACGTAAAGATTGCCGGAAGGCAAGGCGAAGGCATTGACGACCGGGGTGTTGAGGATCGTCACCTTGTACGCCGTTTGATTGGGATAGTCGCTGGCGCGCGCCAGCTTGACCAAAATGGCGTCGAGATAAGCTTCGGCCGCGGGCGCCTGGTACTCGCCGCCAAATTGGGCCACAAGCTCCTTGTGCTGGACCGAATTACGGTTGTCCACGCGCGGCGCGGTTTGCGGCGAACGCGAAGGCGCCGGCTTTATCTCGAAAAGCTGTCCCTGCTGCTCCAGTTGCGCGCAACCGCCGAGGGCGAGGATGCCGAAACCGCAAATCGCCGCCAAGGCTCGCCAGCGACGCTCAGCGGATCGGAGCAGCGTCGAGAATCTCGATTTCGGCGGGGGCGGCGATCTCCATCCGCGGTCCATAGTTCGTTTCAATCAAGCCTCGCACGCGAATGCGTCGCCCATAGAGCGCTCGGGGAGTGACGCCATTTTGTTCGAATATACCCATATTCCGCTTCGAAATCACAACGGCGAAATCGACGCTTCGTCGCGGACCGAAATTCAGGTAGACCGCGCCGGGCGCTTCGCCGACCGATTGAACCACGCCGGAGACGACCGCCATGCCCTTTTTGCGCGCCAGCGCCGCCCTGACCGCCTCTCCGGCGCCGGAGACCTCGACGACCGGATCGCTGATCCAAACGCCAAGATTTTGGTCCCGCGCGAGTTTCTCGGCGTCAAGATAGGTCTTCGCGCAAGGCGCCGCGACCGGATCGGGCCGAAAACGCGTGAGCCCTTCCGCCAGCAGCGCGGCGCCGACCGAAACGAGCGGAGCGTCCGGCGAGGAATCCGCGGCGGCGATCGCCTGCGCGGGCGCGCGACCCCACCGATCGGGCCCCGAGGCGAGTGGGGATAAAAAGATTTGCTCGCCGGCGAGCCAGTTCGAGAGCCGCGAAAGGGCCGCTTCACGTATTGTTTTAGCTTGGCTGCCGGAGGACGGGAACTCCAGACCCGCGAGAGCGACGCGGCGTCCGTCGTCGAGCAGCAAATCGAAGTCTTCGTCGACTAGCGCCACAATGGCCGGACTCGCCCGCTCGAGTGAACAGGGGCCCTCCTCGGCGGCGGGCATCAAACCGCCCTGCGCCGCGGCGCGGCCCGAATTCGATCCAAAAAGGATTATAAAACAATAGATCGCGCCAAATCGCATCACGGCGCGAAGTAAAGGCGCCGCCACGGTGACTCGCATCATGGCTCTAGGTGGGGCGCGCATGAATGAAATCCGGTCCAATCGCTAATTTTCGCCGCGCCGGCAAGCCTGATCTTCCCCTAACAGGCTTGTGCAAGCGCGCACGCTATGAATATGGTCGCCGCGCCGCGGCACGCGGCGGCTAAGAGACGGCGGATCATGACGGAAACGAGGCCCCCGGCGCAAGAGCGCCAAATTGTCACGGACAAGGAAGCCCTGCTGTTTCATTCGCGCGGGCGTCCCGGGAAACTGGCCGTCATCGCCACGAAGCCAATGGCGACGCAGCGCGATCTCTCGCTCGCCTATTCGCCAGGCGTCGCCGCGCCGGTGCTGGCGATCGCGCAAAATCCCTCGCTCGCCTACGATTACACGATCAAGGGGAATATGGTCGCGATCATCACCAATGGCACGGCGATTTTGGGATTGGGAGATCTCGGCGCGCTCGCGGCGAAGCCGGTGATGGAGGGAAAGGCGGCGCTGTTCAAGCGGTTCGCCGACATTGATTCGATCGACCTCGAGGTCGACACCAAGGATGTCGAGGAGTTCATCGGCGCCGTGCGCTATCTGGGGCCGACATTCGGCGGCATAAATCTCGAGGATATTAAAGCGCCGGAATGTTTCATCATCGAAGAGCGGTTGCGCGAATTGATGGATATTCCCGTCTTCCATGACGATCAGCATGGAACGGCGATCATTTCGGCCGCGGGAATGCTCAATGCCCTGCAATTGACCGGGCGCGACATCAAAACCGCGAAACTCGTCTGCAACGGCGCCGGCGCCGCCGGCATCGCATGTCTCGATCTCGCCAAGGCGCTCGGCTTTAATCCGGCGAATGTCACGCTCTGCGACACCAAAGGCGTGGTTTATCGTGGCCGCGTCGAGGGCATGAATCAATGGAAGAGCGCGCACGCGATCGAGACGAGCGCGCGCACGTTGGCGCAGGCGCTCGAAGGCGCCGATATTTTCTACGGTCTCTCCGCGAAGGGCGCGCTGACGCCAGCCATGCTGAAAACCATGGCCAAGGACCCGATCGTATTCGCCATGGCAAATCCCGACCCGGAAATCACGCCGGAAGAGGCGATGGCGGCGCGTCCCGACGCCATCGTGGCGACGGGCCGGTCCGATTATCCCAACCAAATCAACAATGTGTTGGGCTTCCCCTATATTTTTCGCGGGGCGTTGGACGTGCGCGCGAAAACCATCAACATGGAGATGAAAATCGCGGCGGCGAAGGCGCTGGCGCAATTGGCGCGCGAGGACGTGCCGGATGAGGTGGCCAATGCCTATCGCGGCGCGCGGCCGCGCTTTGGCCGCGACTATCTGATCCCCGCGCCGTTCGATCCCCGGCTCATTTCGGTCGTGCCGCCGGCCGTCGCCATGGCGGCGATGGAATCGGGCGTCGCTCGCCGACCTATCGTTGACCTTAAACTCTACCGCGCGGAGCTATCGGCTCGGCGCGATCCGGTCGCCGCCGTCATGCAGACGATTTTCGAGCGGGTGCGGCGCAGCCCGAAGCGCGTCGTCTTCGCCGAGGGCGAGGAAGAGCAGGTGATTCGGGCCGCGCTCGCCTTCGTCAATCAAGGGCTTGGCCGGGCGGTCCTGGTGGGCCGCGAGGACCGCGTGCTGCATACGGCGGCCGAGGCTGGACTGGAACTTGGCGACCGCATCGAAGTGCATAACGCCAAGCTGTCATCGCGCAACGCGGTTTATGCGCAGTTTCTGTTCGAACGTTTGCAGCGCCGGGGCTTTTTGTTCCGCGATTGCCAGCGGCTCATCAACACCGACCGCAATCATTTCGCCGCCGCGATGGTCGCGCAAGGCGACGCCGACGCCATGGTGACCGGCGTCACGCGCAATTTCTCCAACGCGCTGGAGGATGTCCGGCGTGTCGTCGACCAGAAGCCCGGCCACAGGCTTATCGGCGCATCTTTGGTGCTCGCCAGCGGCCGTGTCGTGGTCGTCGCCGACACGGCGATCACCGAAATGCCGGAGGCGGCCGATCTCGCGGAAATAGCCATCGAGGCCGCGGGCGTCGCGAAACGCATCGGGATCGAACCGCGCGTCGCCATGCTGGCCTTTTCGACTTTCGGCTATCCTCCGGGCGAGCGCACCGCCCGCGTTCACGAGGCTGTGCGGATTCTGGATCAGCGCCGCGTCGACTTCGCCTATGAGGGAGAAATGGGCGCCGACATCGCGCTAAACCGTCAGCTCATGGCCTCCTATCCGTTCTGCCGTCTCAAGGACACCGCCAACGTTCTTGTCATGCCGGCGTTTCATTCGGCGGCTATCTCCACGAAAATGTTGCAGGAATTGGGCGGTGCGACGGTGCTTGGACCCTTGATCGTGGGACTCGACAAGCCCATCCAGATCGTTCAACTCGGCGCCACCGACGCGGAAATCGTCAATATGGCGGCCTTGGCCGCTTTCGGCGTTGGCGGCTGATGACAGCAAACGCCGCGCCTCGCTGGTTCGGCGATCCCGAAAAATGAGAGACATTACGTTATGAAGATCACGATGATCGGCTCGGGTTATGTTGGCTTGGTTTCTGGGGCGTGTTTCGCGGATTTCGGTCATGTGGTGATCTGCGTCGACACGGACGCGGGGAAGATCGATCGTCTTCGGCGCGGCGAGATTCCCATTTACGAACCTGGGTTGGACGAGCTCGTCGCGACCAACGCGCGTCAAGGCCGGTTGTCGTTCACGACGGAGCTTGGCCCGGCGGTTCGCGGCGCCGACGCGGTGTTCATCGGCGTCGGAACGCCGTCGCGTCGCGGCGACGGGCACGCGGATCTGTCCTATGTCTACGCCGCCACGAAGACCATCGCCGAGGCGCTGGAAGGCTTTACGGTCGTCGTCAATAAATCGACGGTTCCGGTCGGCACCGGCGACGAGGTCGAGCGCATCATCCGCGAGCTTCGTCCGGACGCCGATTTCGCTGTCGTGTCGAACCCAGAGTTCTTGCGCGAGGGCGCGGCGATCGAGGATTTCAAGCGTCCCGACCGGGTGGTGATCGGCACGGACGATCCGCGCGCGCGCGAGGTGATGAGCGAGATTTACCGGCCTTTGAGCCTGAACCAGCCGCCGCTGCATTTTGTCGGGCGTCGCACCTCGGAACTGACCAAATACGCGGCCAACGCCTTTCTGGCGACGAAGATCACCTTCATCAATGAGATCGCCGATTTGTGCGAAAAAACCGGGGCCGACGTTCAGGATGTCGCGCGCGGCATCGGGCTGGACAAGCGCATCGGCAACAAGTTTCTGCACGCTGGTCCCGGCTATGGCGGCTCGTGCTTTCCCAAGGACACGCTGGCCTTGCTAAAGACCGGGCAGGACGAGGGCGCGCCGTTGCGGATCGTCGAGACGGTGGTCGCTGTCAACGACGCGCGTAAACGCGCAATGGCGCGCAAGGTCATGCATGCTCTGGGCGGCTCGGTGCGCGGCAAGCGCGTCGCGCTGCTGGGTCTCGCCTTCAAGCCCAATACCGACGACATGCGCGACGCGCCGTCGCTGGCCATCGTCGCCTCGCTCGCCGGCGACGGGGCGCAAGTCCACGCCTACGACCCCGAGAGCATGGAGCAGGCGCGGCCGTTGATGCCGGAAGCGGTGTTCTTCGACGACGCCTACGCGGCGATCGAGGGCGCCGACGCGCTGGTGATCGTGACCGAATGGGACGCCTTCCGCGCCCTCGATCTCGACCGGGTCAAAGCCCTGCTCAAGACCCCCGTGATCGTCGATCTGCGAAACATATACCGCCCCGAAGACGCCAGAAAACGCGGCTTCACTTACATAAGCGTCGGAAGAGCCTGAAGCCGGGCGGAACGCCGTCGCCCGCCGCGACATTCATGATATGCTTTCCGGTTTCCGGCGGCGACGGATCGCCGAAATTTTTCGAATGAGGGAGGCGAGGCGACAAATGGTAGCGTTTTCGCGCCGCATCGCGGCTTTCGCCGTCGCCGGCGTTTTGCTTGCGAGTTGCGCCGAGCGGCCACACGGCGTCCTGACGCCGACAGGCGCGCAAGCGCCGGGAACAAGCCGCGTGGACATGTTGATCGCCACGACCCGCGATTCCGTGGGCGCGCAGCCCGGCGAATTGTTCACCGGCGAGCGCGGCGATGGGCTGGCCTTCGCCGATATAGCGATTTCGCTCCCGCCCGACAGCACGCGTAAAATCGGCGACGTGCAGTGGCCGGAGTCCAATCCTCCCGACCCGATGCGCGACTTCGTGACGCTTCACGCCGATCGGCTGGATCGCGCCGCCGCCGTTGCACGGTTTGACGCCCGCGTCGCCAAGGCGCCCCACCGCCAAGTGTTGGTGTTCGTGCACGGCTTCAACACCCGCTTCGAGGAGGCGGTTTATCGTTTCGCGCAAATTGTCCATGACTCCGGTACGACCGCGCTGCCGGTCTTGTTCACCTGGCCCTCGCGCGGCAAGTTGCTGGCCTATGGCTACGACCACGAAAGCGCCAGCTACTCCCGCGACGAATTGGAAGAAGTGCTGCAAAACCTCGCCCGCGACAAATCGGTCGGCGAAATTTCCATATTGGCGCATTCGATGGGCAATTGGGTGACGATCGAGGCCTTGCGCCAGATGGCGATTCGCAACCATGGTCTTCCCGCGAAGATCACAAGCGTCATGCTCGCCGCGCCCGATGTGGATTTCGACGTGTTCCAGCGCCAGATCGCGCAGATTGGCTCGGCTTCGGCCCGCTTCACGATTTTTGTCTCGCGCGACGACCAGGCGTTGGCCGCGTCGCGGCGCGTGTGGGGCGACAAGCCGCGCCTTGGCGCCATCGATCCGGAAACCGCGCCTTATAAACAGGATCTTCACGCCGACCGCGTCCTCGTCGAGGATCTCACCGGCGTGAGTTCGGACGATCCGCTCAATCACGGCACGTTCGCGCAAGCCCCGGAAGTCGTTCGCTTGATCGGCCGGCGCCTCGCGGGCGGCCAGGCCCTTACCGACGGAGGCTCCGGCGTCGGCGACAAGTTTGGACAGATCGCCGTCGGCGCGGCGGGCGCCGTGGGCTCGGCGGCGGGCGTCGCGATCTCCGCGCCCTTCGCGGTCATCGACCCGCGCACGCGCGAAAACCTCGGCGAAAACTTTGAGCATGTGGGATCGAATTTAGGCGACGCGGTTGGAGCGGGCGGCGCGGTTTTCGGAGGTCGCTGATGTCCGACGCCGTCTTGACCCGTCCGTTGCCGCGCCCTTTGGCGGCGTTGCTCGCCCTCGCGCCAGTCGTCCTCGCCGCCGCGCTCGGCAATGCGGCGACAATGCCCAATCTTGCCGGTTGGTATGCAAATCTGGTCAAACCGGCGCTGAATCCGCCCAATTGGGTGTTCGGTCCCGTCTGGACGGCGCTTTACCTCCTGATCGCCTGTGCATTTTACCGCATCCTGCGCTCCAAGCCGTCGACCGCTCGCCGGCGCGCGATTTCGATCTTCCTTTTTCAGATGGCGCTGAACTGCGCCTGGTCCTTCGCTTTTTTCGCCGCGCATAGCCCCATGCTTGGGGTGATGGTCATCGTGGCGATGGAGGCGGCCATCGTCGCCGCCATTGTTCTTTTTCGCCGGATCGACAAAACAGCGTCGCGCTTGCTTTGGCCGTACGCCGCCTGGGTCGCCTTCGCGGCTTATCTCAACGCGGCGGTCTGGCGATTGAATTAGGTTTTACGCGGCATATCGCGAGATTCAGGGCGAGCGAGTAGCTCAATAAATCGAATGGCGCCGGCATAGCTCGCGAACCTCGTCGCGAATCGCCAAAATCATCAGCGCGTCGTTCGGACTTCGCAGGACTTGATCGATCCAGCGCCCGATCGACTGAAATTCGCCGACGCCCAATCCGCGCGTCGTCCCGGCGTTGCTGGAAAGGCGCAACCCGGATGGGCTTTCGGGCGGGCGCCAATCGAACGGGAGAAGATTCTTGTTCACGGCGAGGCCCGCGCGCTCCAACGCCGCCGCCGCCACGTCGCCGGTTACACCTCTGGAGGTGAGGTCGACCAGCATCAGGCTAGTGTCGGTTCCGCCCGTGACGATGCGGAGCCCGGCGGCGGCGAGCGCGTTCGAGAGCGCCCGGGCGTTGTCGAGGACCGCCCGATTGTAATTTCGAAACTCCGGACGAAGCGCCTCCCCGAGGCAGGCCGCCTTGCCAGCCACGCCGTGCAGCATCACCGAGCCCTGGACGCCCGGAAATATGCCGGCGTTTATCTTTTTGGTCAGTCCGTCGTCGTTCCAAAGCACGAGCCCGCCTCGAGCGCCGCGCAGGGATTTATAGGTCGTCGTGGTCACGACATGGGCGTGCGGGAAAGGATCGGGATAGAGCCTCGTGGCGACAAGGCCGGCGAAATGAGCCATGTCGACCATGACAAGAGCATCGACCTCGTCGGCGATGGCGCGCAAGCCGGCGAAGTCAATGGCGCGGGGATAGGCCGATCCTCCGGCGACGATCAGTTTTGGCCTGTGCCGGAGAGCCAGATCGCGAACGTCGTCGAGATCGATGCGTTCGGTCTTTTGGTTAACGCCGTAGGACGCGATTTTGTAGTCGCGACCCGTCAGCGTCGCGGGATGGCCGTGGCTGATGTGGCCTCCGGCGGCGACATTCATCGAAAGAATCGCGTCGCCGAGCTTCAATAGGCCGAGGAACACGCCGGCGTTGGCGTTCGATCCCGAATGCGGTTGCGCATTGGCGAATCGGCAGCCGAAGAGCCGGCGGGCGCGATCAATCGCCAGCGCTTCGATGGCGTCCGCGAATTCCGCGCCGCCGTAGTAGCGGCCGTAGGGCGGACCCTCGACCGTCTTGTTGGTCAACACGGAGCCCTGGGCTTCCAGAACCAAGCGCGAAACGATGTTTTCGGACGCGATCAACTCGATCCCGTCTTGTTGCCGGCGCATTTCGCCGCGAAGGGCCTCGGCGAGTTCGGGATCGCCGTCCAGGCCGGACGTGAAATATCCGTCGTGCAATATCGACATCAGCCAAACTCCGCGCCCCGACGCCAAGAACCGCGCCGCGGCCGGTCCCATCTTAAAGGGACAGGCGTTGCGCGGACCGCTCGAAAACGGCATCTTCATGGTGATAAGCTTGTCGAGCGGCGCGCGCCAGCTAGGTCGATCCTCGCGCTCCCCAGGCGACTTGAATAAATGGAGCCGTGCATGATTACCCGTAAACTTGGCGCGACCGGCCCCGTCCCCTCCGCGTTGGGTCTTGGCTGCATGGGCATGTCGGACCTCTATGGCCCGCCCAAGGATCGCGCCGAGAGCATCGCCGCCATTCACGCCGCGTTGGATGCCGGCGTGACCTTGCTCGACACAGGCGACTTCTACGGAATGGGCCACAATGAGATGCTTATCGCCGAGGCGCTGAAGGGGCGTCCCCGCGACAAGGCGATCGTCAGCGTAAAGTTCGGCGCTCAGCGCGACCCCGCCGGGAATTGGATCGGGATCGACGCGCGTCCTTCCGCGGTGAAGACGGCGCTCGCCTATACGTTGAAGCGCCTGGAAACCGATTACGTCGACATCTACCGCCCCGCGCGGCTGGACCCCGATACCCCGATCGAGGACACGATCGGCGCGATCGCCGATATGGTGAAGCTCGGTTATGTCCGGCATATCGGATTGTCGGAAGTCGGAGCGGCGACAATTCGGCGAGCCGCCGCCGTCCACCCCATCGCGGACGTTCAGATCGAATATTCATTGATTTCTCGCGGCGTCGAGGACTCCATTCTTCCGACCTGCCGCGCCCTTGGCATTGGCGTCACCGCTTACGGCGTGTTGTCGCGGGGGCTCATCAGCGGCCACTGGTCGAAAGAGAAGACATTCGATCCGCGGGATTTCCGCGCTCATATTCCGCGCTTTCACGCCGAAAACATCGACCAAAACCTGGCGCTCGTCGAGGCGATCAAGAGCATCGCGGACGCCAAAAACGCGACGGTGGCCCAAATCGCCATTGCTTGGGTTCTTTCGCGAGGCGACGATGTCGTGCCTCTCATCGGCGCTCGCCGCCGCGATCAACTCGCCGAGTCGCTTGGCGCTCTCGCGCTCACATTGTCCAGGGACGATCTTGCCGCTTTGGAGACGGCGCTCCCCAAGGGATCGGCGGCCGGCGCCCGTTACGCCGAGTCGCAGATGGCGCATCTGGATAGCGAAAAAAAGTAATCCGACTTGCTCGCCCTTTCGTCGCGCTCGGGATATTCGGCCGCTCGATCGCTCGGAGCCGATTTACGCGAAGTTATTTCCGCCCAGGCCGCTTTGCCGAAAACCCCTGAGCGGGGCGGCGAGAAGCGTCATTCTCACGGCGAAACCCCGCCAAGGCGCCAACGCGCGAGCCGGAATCCTCGTAGACCCGCGCGAAACCCACCTATGTCGAGCAACCAGGCCGCGGTCGCGTAAACCACAATTCCGGCCGGGATCTGCGCGAACAGGAGGGTCGGCCCTTGGTCCAGCGCGCTCGTCGCGAGAAAACGCACGACAAGCGCCATCGCGCCGACCGCGGCCAAGACTCGCAGGATTCGATCAAGAGGGAAGGGCATCGCGAACGCGGAGCGGCTTAGAATGAGCGAGCCGAAGAATCCGAACGCCTCCGTGCCGAGGCGTCCCCATACGGCCCCCATCACGCCGAAGCGCGGAATCAGCAATGCGGAGACGATCACGTTGAACAGCAGAATCGATCCGCTGTTGATCAGATAGAACGTGTTGCGCTTCGACAGAAGAAAACTTGTGTGCATGTATTGCTGATTCAATATCTGGAACACGACGCCGATGGCGAGATAGGGCATCGCTTCATGCGCGGTTTGCCGGAAATCCCTCCCGAGCGCGAAATCGGCGATTTGCCCCGAGACGAGCGCGTAACCGACGCAAGCGGGCAGGCAAAGCGCGAGAAGGATTTCGAGGCATTTTTCGAGATGACAACGCGCGGCTTCGCCGCCTCGCGTCGCGAATATCTGAACCGTCATTGGAACAAAGGCCGAGGCGACGCTGACCGCCGGGATGATCAATGCCTGACGCACGAGATCGAAGCTCGCGCCAAAATCTCCGGCGGCGCCGCTGCCGGAGAGTTTGGCGAGCAGGAAGCGATCCGTCACGCCGGCGACCGCGAGCAGTGATAGAGAAAGCGTTAGCGGCGCGCCAGTCTTGGCCATGGCCAGAAACTCGCGAATGTCGAACCGCGGCATCGAGCTTCCCCAGGCGCGGCGCCAAAAGCCGAGGGTTGAAAGGAAGTAGGCGATCGACGACGATGCAAGCAAAATGGCGCCGCCGCTTCCAAAAAAAGCGCCGCCAAGTCCTAGCACGGATACGAGGATCGTGCGCGCTATCGTTCCGCGCATGTAGGCGGTCGCGTTCTGCCGCGCCCGAAGCATTTCCTGACTTGTGTCGAACAGAACGATTGTCAGACCGAATATGACGGCGCAGCCGGCGACGGCCGGCTGCAAATTGGCGATTCGCGCGGCATGGTAGCCAAGCGGCGCGGCAAGCCAACACAGCGTCAACGCGCCCAGAATCGTCTGGCTCACATCGGTTCCGTCGCCGCGCGACTGTTCTCTCAGAATCAAAAATTTCAACGGAGTCGCCAACAGTGTCGCGAACAGCGTCGCGAAGGCGAGACCGAGCAAATAGTCGCCGTAAGCGTTCGGTTCGAATCTGCGCGTGAACACAACGACGTTCAGGAAGCCGAACGCGGCGGAGAACACGTTGACGAAGAAATAGATAGCGGTCTGCTTGACGAGCATTACACCTGTCCGTGAGCGATCAGCGAAGGTGCCGACCTTCGGGCGCGTTGTTTCGTTTCGAGATGTTAAATCGCGCTTTCCTTCACGCGGCGCGTGGCTCCGTTCGCCTCGCGGACCGTATCCGCCACGCCCGCCGTCGGGCTTTGGACGGAAGCGGCCGCGCGCGCGATGACGCCGTGCAGAATTTGCATGTGTCGCGTCTTGGAATAGTTTTGCTCGACATGGAGACGCGCGCAACACCCTCGCCCGGCGAGCATGTCGGAATTGTCGAGGTAAGTTGATAGTTCCTTTTCGAAAGCCTCGAATTTCGATTCCGGGAGAACCGTTCCGGTAACGCCGTCGACGACAATTTCTCGAATGCCCCCGCGACCCGTGATGATCGCGGGAAGGCCACAGGCCGCCGCCTCGAGCGCGGCGATCGGAGACGCGTCCGCCCTGGTCGGCAGGATGAAGAGGTCGCATTCCGCGGTGAGGCGAACGAGATCGGGGCAGTCCGACGTAAGGCCGCGATGCGGATGGATGTTGCTTGGCCCGGCCTCGGCATGAGGAGAGACAATGTGGAAGTCCACGTCCCTGAACTTATCTTGTCGCGCGAGTTCGTAGACGATATCCGCGCCCTTTCGCGCGAGATCGCCGCCGATGAACAGGATCTGCTTGCGCGCGTTTCGAATCTTGTTCGCCTGCGGCTTCCATATTTCCGTGTCGACGTAAAAGGGCAAAATTTGCAACTGATTTTCCGGTATCTCGAACTCCTCCCGCAGAGCGTCTTGGTACCATTGCGACATGCACAAAAAGATACAGCCATGTTCCTTGAGTCGGCGGATGCGGGCGCAGATCCAGGAGCCGGGCGCGCCGAGCGTCTTTCCGCCGTAGTTCGTCGCCAGTTGCGTCGAGGTGCAATCGCCGTACACAATATATCGCACGCCTTTTTCGAGCGGCGCTAAAGGAGCGTTCTGCAGCGTCGAAAGCAGGATCACCTTGGCGCCAGCGTCTATGGCCGCGCGCGCGCCGGCGCGCCCAGCAAGGGCGTGACCGATGCTCCTTGCTCCAAATCTTTCGGTGACGGATGCGAGCGATCGCCAATGGTCCTCGATGTGATGAACCGCCGGCGCGTACATCGCGAGATCCGTCTCCCACCTGCGCCGCACCGTTTTCCATCCCGCGCTTGCATTGGTGACAAGTCCAAGCTCGATGCGTCTTTGCGTCGCGCCAATCATTTTCGTCTCCAGCGCCTCTGTGCCATTTCGTAACAGCCGACCGGGCTTTGAACCTTGAGTAAGGATTTTCGTGCCACGCCGCGGACGGCGGACCGGCGGCGCCGCGTTTGATGGAGGGCGGCACGTTTCTTTCTTCGACAAAGCAAAAGCCGTCGATGTCCGCCGTTTTGGGACAGATCCCTTTCTTCACCATGGCGCGGACGCTCGGCGAATATTTCGAAACTCTCGCGGCGTAATCTGGGTCGAGCAATTTCTCGATCCGCAAAGCAAGGATCTTGGTTTTGACAGCGGCGACGCCCGTCTCGATCGGCCAGAATTTCGGATGGCTTCACCACGCCAACGGCGATCGTGGCGTTGTCATGTGCGCCGCCATGGGTTACGAGGCGCTATGCGCGCATCAGTCATGGCGCGTCCTTGCTGATGGACTCGCCGCGGCTGGCCTCCCCACGCTGCGCTTCGATTATCCCGGCGGGGGGGATTCCCTCGACGACGCCGATGATCCCACGCCATACGATAGCTGGCGTCGTTCGATTAAAGAAGCGACCGCATGGATGCGCGAGACGCTTGGCGTGCAGGAAATCGTTCTTATCGGCTTTCGCATCGGCGCCACGCTGGCGGCTGAAGCAGGCGGAGCGAGTTATCTCGTTCAGCTCGCGCCAGTCGTAAAGGGCTCCGCCTATCTTCGCGAATTGCGGATTTTATCGCGAATGCTCGCCGAGCGTGGATCGGGGCCGCGCGAGCGAGGCGCGAGCGAGAGCGAGATCAATCTGGAAGGCTTCACGACAAATGCGTCGTTGCTCTCCGCGATAAAAAATATCGATTTGACGGACCTTTCCGTCTGTCCTGCGCGGCGGGTCTTGATCATGACGGAAGGCTCCGCGCGTCATGTCGAGGACTATGCCGCTCGGCTCGTCGATCTGGGCGCGACGGTCGACACGATGACATTAAACAATTACGAGGCGCTGGCCCCCGCCCGCGCGCCAAGGCCGGCGCCCATGTCGGACTTCGAGAGGATCGTGGCCTGGGCGCGTTCAGGGGCTCGGCCGAAACCGAAGCCGGCGCCGCCGCCGGCCGGCATTCTGCGCGGCGGATTTTTCACCGAGCAGGCGGTTCGCTTTGGCGAAGGCGGTTCGCTCGCGGGCGTGCTTTGCGCGCCCAATGGCGGGAAGGCGAAAAGTTTAGTTCTGTTGCTCAACACCGGCGCCAACTATCACATCGGCAGCGGACGATCCTTTGTCGATTGCGCGCGCTCGCTCGCTGCGAAAGGCGTCGCTAGTTTGCGCATGGATAGTCTCGGCATTGGCGACTCCGATCCGGTGGAGCAGGGCGCCCGTTCAGTGCTTTATCGTGAAGCGCGGCACGCCGACGTATTTCGCGCGGTTGATTGGGCTTGCGAAAACGGCTTCTCCGATTTTTATTTGGCGGGCGTTTGCAGCGGCGCGACCCAAGCCTTTCTGTCCGCGGTGAAGGACTCGCGAATCAAGGGCGTCGTGCTCGGCAACATCCAGGTTTTCACCAATTTGCGGGACGAAGCGGCGATCGAGGCTCACCTTAGTCTCGCCTTGGGCGCGACATCAACCTATGTGGCGAAGGCGATGAGCTTCAGGACATGGGCGCGCGTTCTCACAAGCGAAGTCGCGCTTTCCAAACTTCTAGCGATCATCGCGGGCGTGCTGCGACGAAACGGCGCCGCGTATTGGACCAAGATGACGACCGGAGCGTTTGGTTCGATTTCCGCGAGGGGGCGCGAAGCCTATGCCCACTTCGAGACATTGTCCGCGCGCGGCGCGCGCGTGACCGTGCTTCACGGCGACGTCGACGCGGGTTTGGAGGAGCTTGCGATATGTTTTGGTCCGAACGCCCGGCGCTTGCGCGCCCTCCGCGGCGTTCGCCTGACCACGATCCCGGGGCTTGATCACGCCTTTTCCTCGATGCGCGCGCGCAAACTGCTAACGGACGAAATCGCGGCCCTTGTCGGCGCGACGTCCAATTCGAACGTGGTTTCCCTTCCTTCCGCTCAACCAACAACGAGCTGCTCAATGCCCCCTTTTTCGCCCGATGTAACAGAACCCGAGGCCGTGATTTGCGTTCCGACATTTCGCCGCCCAGAAATGTTGAGGGCGACGCTGGAGTCGCTCGTCACGCAACAAACGAGCGTCGCCTTCGCCGTCGTGGTGGTTGATAATGACGCGGAGGCCAAGGAAGGCCTCGGGATCGCGCGCGCCTTCTTCGACGATGGGCGATTGAAGGGGTTCGTGGCGACCGAAGATCGACAAGGGAACGTCCACGCCATTAACGCCGCCTTTGGAATGGCGCGCATTGCGTTTCCTGCGGCGGAGTATTTCCTGATGATCGACGACGACGAAGTGGCCGCGCCGATTTGGCTGGATCAAATGATCGACGCGGCGCGGCGCGGCAATGCCGATGTCGTCGGCGGCCCGGTGTTTCCGATCTTTCCCGCCGACGTGAAGGCCGCGTTTCGCGATCATCCGGTCTATTGGCCCACTTATTCGAAGACCGGTCCCGTGCCGATGATTTACGGCACCGGGAATTGCCTGATCACGCGCCGTGTTTTCGAAGGACTGGCGAACGCGAACTTCGATCCCGCGTTCAATTTTCTCGGCGGCGGCGACACGGAATTTTTCACCCGCTGTCGCAAGGCGGGCTTCAAGTTCCATTGGTGTCACGAAGCCAGCATAAACGAACAAGTGACGCCGAATCGTCTTACTCTGAGCTGGGTTCTGCGTCGCAGCATCGCGACGGGCGTGATCAATTATCGCATCGATCGCCTGGCCGCCCAGAGCTTGGTCGACCGCGCGCGACTCGCCGCCAAGAACATCGCGGTCGCGCCGATTTCGTTGCAGCGCGCCACGCAACTATTGGCGGCGCCAAAGCATCCGTTCGCCGCGCTACATCCGATCGGCGTCGCCGTCGGTCGCTGGCTCGCGTCATTCGGCTTGGATCCGCAACCCTATCGGCGCCGCGCTCCGGGACCAAATTCGCCGCGCTAAGCGTAAGCGGATTTCTCGCGCGACATGGAGGCCCCGCGCTATCGCCTAGTCAGATATGATCCTCTTGATTCGCTCGATGCGTCTTCGAAGATCGAGCGCGCGAAAACTTGGCTGCTCTGCCCGTCGCGGCGCCTGCGATAGGCTATCGCGCCATATTTATCGCGTCCGAGCCAAGCACTCGCGCGCCAGTCCGTCGTCCGCGCGGTTGAGGCGCCAATTTCAGAGCAAGCGCACAGGACAGCCCTCGTCACTTCGTTTGCGTCAGCAACATCATAAGAGCGATTGGATTTGTGGTGAGATAGCGAATGGCGAGGCGCCGCGGCTCCAAAAAGAGCCGGAAAGCCCATTCGAACCCGGCCTTTTGCAACCAGCGAGGAGCACGCGACTTCGCGCCCGCGATGAAATCGAACAGCCCACCCGATGTCTTGATTACCTTCACGTTGGGAAGGCGAGCCGAGTAGCGCGCGACGAATTCCTGTTCCAGCGGCACGCCAAGCGCGAGCCACAATACGTCGGGCGCCAGAGCGTTGATCTCCGCGAGCTTCGCATCGAGCGCCTCGCCTTTGAGAAAGCCATGCGAGCGGCCGCGAATGTTGAGGCGCGGAAACATTCTCCGCGTGGCGCCGTAGGCAGCCGAATTGACTTCCTCCGTCGCGCCGAGAAGATAAAAGCTCAAACCGGCCTTCTCGGCCATTGCCGCCAAGACCGGATAAAGGTCGGTCGTCGCGACGCGTTCGGGCAAGCCGTTTTGGGCCAATATGCGCGAGGCGACAATAAGCGGCTCGCCGTCGGCGCTGATAAGGTCGGCGTCGTCGATCAGTCGGGCGAAAGCCGCGTCAAGGCGGCGCCGCGCCAAAACTTCGCCATTCACCGATGTGAGGTAGTAAGGGCGGCGACGAGAGTCGGCGCCTCGCGCTAAATTTACGATGAGATGCGCGGTTTGCTTCAAGTCCAGCCGCGCGACTTGCGCGCCGCCGACCATCGTTCGCTCGATAACGACTATCGGATTGTTGAGTTCCGCGGCCATGAAATTCCCCGTGTCATCGCGTGGCGTTGGAACGCCAATTCACGCGGCGTTGTCGCTTTGGGACGCCCCGCCGCGCCTTGTTCGCGGGGAGAAAAAAGCGTACCGTTCATTCCGCTTGGATTTGGCGCCGTTCGATCAAGTCGATGTTTCAAATTCGGACAGAAGGCGGTGTCGGAGCGTCGAATTCGGACTTGCGGAGACGAGACGTCGGCGGTCCGCGGAAGAACATGACCGAAGCGCGAGCGGCCTCCATCTTGCTGAGACATGTAAGACGCGCGCCTTGCTCTCAATTCGACGCGGGAGTCACGTGTGCCCGGTCGAGGGGGCTCGATGGGCGCGCGGGAACGCAATTTTCGAGAGGTCGTGATGATGGTCGTCGAACAGACGAAAATTGGCGGCGTGACCACTTTGCGCACGAGGCGGGCGGGATTTGACGGTTCAACCTCGTTAAACCGCGCCGAGCCCGAGCCCGAGCCCGAGACGGAGCCGGGCAACCACTCCGCCGCTCGAGCGCTGTTTCTCATTTCGCCTTCGACGACGCCGTGCGGCGTCGAGATGTTCGCGAGACGCTTGGCGCAAACTTGGACCGATGTCGGGCTGGTCGAGGAAAGCGTCATGATACGTGGCGATGTTCAGAACATTTTCGCGGTTTGGAAGGCGCTTGACGTCGCCGATGTTGTGGTGATGAATCTTCCCATTGTCGCTTGGAAGAGAGTAATTTTGACGCCGTTGCTGGCGTTCGCCGCCGCGCTAGCGCGGCGAAAAAAGACGCTTCTCGTCGCGCATGAATGGGACGATCTCGATTGGCGCCGCCGACTCGTCTTGATGGTTTACGCGCTATTCGCGCGGCGCGTCATATTGTCGTCGCCAATAGTGCGCGCGCAATATCTCTCAAGCGCCTTCGCGCGAATGATACGCCGGCCGACGTCGGTCATTCCGATACCGCCAAATATCGAACGAGGTCGTCTTCTCACCGCGAGCCGGATCGCGGAACAAATTCGCTCGCGCCGAAGCGGCAAAATCGTCATCGGTCATTTCGGTTCGATCTATCCGAAAAAGCAGTCCGACTTCGTGCTGTCGGTCGCGGCGGAAATGAAGAGCATGGGTCTCGATGTTCTCGTCGTCTTCGTGGGCGCATTTATAAAGGGGCTGGATTCGGTCGAGGAGGATTTTAATCATCAGCTCGATCTGTTGAAATTGAGGAACGATGTTATCGTGACGGGTTATGTCGACCGCCCCGAGGAAATTTTCACGCTGTTCGAGGAAGTCGATTGCTTCCTTTATCGATTCGCCGAAGGGCTCAGCTCCCGCCGTTCGAGCGTCCTCGCCTGCCTTCAAACCGGAAAGCCAGTGCTTGTGAACGCGCCGATGGGCGTCGACGAATTCAATCATCATCGCATGTTTAGCTTTGCTCTCGATAATGATATTTTGCGCCTCCTTCCCATCTCGGCGGACGCCAAGACTTACGCTAAGGCGATTGCGACGAGTTCGCCTAGCGGCAAAACGCAGGCCATCGAAATGCATGACGCGTCTTGGCGCGACGCGGTGTATGCGTTGGAGGCGTCCACAGGTCCAGCCGCGGACTAAACTCTGCGGTCAGTCACGGGCTTGCTTTCCACGGGGGCGTGGACGGCCGACCCGCCGCAACGCAGCCTTGTTGCACGGAGGCTTCGAAAGGCGCGAGGGCGCGGTCGTGGAATCATTTAGACAACGCGTACGAAATCGGCTTGCCCGAGTTTGCGCATTCGGTTGAGCGATTTGATCGCGATGGCGACGTCGGTCACACGGCGAGCGTCTTCGCGCGACTTCAAGGTATCTGCGATGACGCGCTTGTAGCGACTGATCGACGCTTCAACTTTTGAGCGCCTGTTGTAGCCGGACGCCTTTTGCCAGTTCATCCGCCCGTGCGCATCGTCCGCGAGAACATTTCGGTCTCAACATGCGCACGATTGAACCGATCAAGCCTTCGCTCTGACGCAAGGCCAATCGAAATGCCGGTCGTAAAGTCAGGGCGGTTTCAATGGCGAGGTCCGAATAATGACGCTGGCCGCAAAGCGTCGTTCGAGGTTGCGGCTCCCAACCCGCCAGCGCCTCTTCGGTGAACCGGATCGTCAGGCTTCCGCGATTGCGAAGCGCCGTATCATAGTCCCGCCAGTTCGTCACTCGATGCCGCTGACGGGGAATGTGATGACGGCCCTTGGAATTAAACTTGAACGGCACGACAGACGCCCGTGATAGCCACGGCAAACATCCGCCCTACACCCCTTAAAATGCCCCCACGCCAATATCCCTGCGCCAAAGCCATTCCGCGCGGACTTCGTTCGTTATCTCTTTTTCGCCATAAGTCACGATCCCCGCGTTTTCGCCGAGGCGGGACTGTCGTCGAGACGGGCGCTCACTTGCCAACCGCACATCCAGGCGGACAAGCGTCCGACACCATTATCCCCAATTCGGGCAGGCGGAGTTCCGAAGAGGGCGGCCCCAATCTGGAGAACGGAGCATGTCGCCCAAGAGCTGTTACGGCAGCCGTCCCCTCGGTTCGGTCAAAGGCGCCATTCTTATTGAGCCTCCCCTTGCAGCATCCTCGCTGCGCGAACACCCGAGAGATAGGCGCCATGCACGGTGGCGGGGTAGTTGCTGTTGGTATGCTCCCCAGCGAAATAGACCCTCCCTTGCGGACTCGAAAGGTCGTCATACATCTCTAACGATCCGCCGACCTTTACGAAGGAATAGCTTCCATATGCGTAGGGGTCGTCTTCCCATGCGGTCGTCGTCGCCCGCAGCGGTTTCATCGCGTCGGAATAAGCCGTCCGCAGCACAGAGAATGCCTCGTTCGCGATTTGGTCGTTCGACATTTGTCGCATATTCGACGCCGCCTCGCCCGCGTGAAGCGCGAGCAATATCGGCTTTCCGGTTTCTACCGTGAGATTGATGAACTCTCTCCACTTCGTGTCGCCACGCACGATGTCGATTGTTTGACTGCCGTCCCAAAAATCATGTGCAAACTCAAGATATGTCTTGTGAAGGTTGCCCATGCCGAGACCCTCCAGGGCCCTTGTCTTCATCTCCGACAGCGGGGGTGAAAAACTGATCGCTGACTTTTGCAGAACACCGAGCGGAATCGTCACCACGACGTAGCGGGCGCGATAGTCGTTGCCGCCCACGGAAACGATGACGCCGGTTCGCGTATCGCGAATGGTGTCGACAGGCGAATGCAGGCGAATGTCGAGGTTGCGCGACAACTCATTCACCAGCGCATCGTAACCGGATGCCACAAAGACATCCCCGCCCTTATATTCTTTGTCTTCATTAAAGCATTTGAGCGAAAGATTGTACATGTTTGTGCCGAATTCCGTCTCTATGTCGGTATATACGATGTGCCTGACAATGGCTTCTCGGTCGCCGCTGATTTCTCTCTCGCGGATATAGCTTTCGAAAGCGGTGGCTAAAGACTCGTCGGTTTTCATGTCGTCTTTTCGCCGCTCAATATAGCGATAAAAGTCAGTGGTTCCCCGGCTGTCGGCCACCTTGCGGCCTCCGCTATAGAGCGTGAGCGAATCGAAGTTCGTTTTGTAGAGCGATGCTCCCGCGTCTTGCAGCAAGCGAGTAATGGGGTTCCCTCGCGGGCCGTGGATCCAGGAGGCGCCCATGTCGAGCGTCGCGCCTGAATTACGATCGGTAAATATGCGTCCGCCAATCCGATCGCGCGCCTCGAGCGTCAGCGTTAGATATCCCGCCGCATGAAGAGCCTTGGCGGCCGCCAATCCTGAAACACCGGCGCCGATGACGATGACGTCGTATCGCTGCTCGCTCCCGCTCTCGGCGTCATACGCCGCCGCGTGTCGTGTTCCTCCTAAATTGGCCAGAACGACAGGCGCCGCGATAGCGCCCATCTTCACGATGCTGCGGCGCGTGCGCTGCGCCTGTCTGG
>Ga0182014_10001137_pt1 | contig 36077 bp, 27 predicted proteins | sample 612S2DmetaG_FD_120489 | JGI IMG/M metagenome (GOLD analysis project Ga0182014, IMG submission 120489) | Permafrost microbial communities from Stordalen Mire, Sweden - 612S2D metaG | ecosystem: Environmental > Terrestrial > Soil > Wetlands > Permafrost | place: Sweden: Stordalen | collected... | reverse complement strand
GAGCAGACCCGGTACGTACGGAACTGTCAGTGGTGCGAGGCAAGATGGATGGATGACCAGGAACCGGGATCCCGCTGGATCGCTGGAGAGCTTCTCTCCCGCGACCCGTGCCTGGTTCTCGGGCGTCTTCGAGGAGCCGACCCGGGCTCAGGCACAGGCCTGGGCGGCGATCGGCAAGGGCGACGACACACTGGTCATCGCGCCCACTGGCTCCGGTAAGACGCTCGCGGCCTTCCTGTGGGCGCTGGACCGGCTCGCGGCGGCGCCCTTGCCCGCCGACCCGAAGCGGCGGTGCCGGATCCTGTACATCTCCCCGATGAGGGCGCTGGCGACCGACGTCGAGCGGAACCTGCGTGCCCCGCTGACCGGTATCCGGCACGCGGCGCGGAGCCTGGGCCTGGAGGAGCCGGACATCCACGTCGCGGTGCGGACCGGTGACACGGCCGCCGATGAGCGGCGGAAGCTGGCCAGCAAACCGCCGGACGTGCTGATCACCACGCCGGAATCGCTGTTCCTGCTGCTCACGTCCAAGGCACGGGAGACCCTTCGGAGCGTGGAGACCGTCATCGTCGACGAGGTGCACGCGCTGGCGGGCAACAAGCGCGGCGCGCATCTGGCCGTCTCCCTGGAGCGCCTCGACGCACTGCGGATGGCCGGCCCCGAGCCGGATGCGGCGCGCGGCCCGGCGCAGCGGATCGGGCTATCGGCGACGGTCCGCCCGGTCGCGGAGGTTGCGGGCTTCCTGGGCGGCGCGCGCCAGGTCACGGTGGTGCAGCCGCCGAGCGAGAAGCGGCTCGAGCTGAGCGTGGTCGTCCCGGTCGAGGACATGACGGAGATCGCGGGGCCGCCGCGGACGTCCCGCCGGGACGGCGGCACCGGGGACAGCTCGCAGGGTCCTCAGGGACCGCGGGGGCTGCCGGGGGCGGGCGGCGATCCCGAGCGCCAGCGGTCTATCTGGCCGCACGTCGAGGAGCGGGTCCTCGACCTCATCGAGCAGCACCGCTCCACCATCGTGTTCGCCAACTCGCGGCGGCTGGCCGAGCGGCTGTGCGCCCGGCTGAACGAGCTCGCCGCCGAACGCGCAGAGCTGGCCGCGGAGGAGAACGCGGACGAGGGCGCCGGGCTCGCGGACCCGGCTCGGCGCAGCGGGGACGGGGCGCTCGTTGTTCCCGCCGGGCGGAGGCCCCCGGCGCAGGTCATGGCGCAGGCCGGGAGCACCGCGGGCGCGCCCGCGGAGGTCGCGCGAGCCCACCACGGGTCGGTGTCGCGGCAGGAACGGTCGGACATCGAGGAGGCGCTGAAGCGGGGCACACTGCCCGCGGTCGTCGCCACCTCCAGCCTGGAGCTGGGCATCGATATGGGCGCCGTGGACCTGGTCGTGCAGGTCGAGGCGCCACCGTCGGTAGCGAGCGGGCTGCAGCGGATCGGCCGGGCCGGCCACAACGTGGGAGATGTCTCGCGGGGCGTGATCTTCCCCAAGTACCAGGGCGACCTGGTACAGGCCACCGTCGTGGCCGAGCGGATGCGCGGCGGGAACATCGAGGAGCTGCGCGGGCCGCGTAACCCGCTGGACGTGCTGGCCCAGCAGATCGTGGCCATGACGTCGATGGACGACTGGCCGGTGGACGAGCTGGAGCGCGTCATCCGCCGCGCGGCCCCGTTCGCGGGACTGACGAGGCCGGTACTCGACGCGGTGCTCGACATGCTGGCCGGGCGGTACCCGAGCGAGGAGTTCGCCGGGCTTCGCCCCCGAGTGGTGTGGGACCGGCTGACCGGCGTGGTGCACGGCCGGCCCGGCGGGCAGCGGCTGGCGGTCACCAGCGGCGGGACGATCCCCGACCGGGGACTGTTCGGCGTGTTCCTGGCCGGCTCGGACGCGCCCGGCCCCGGCGGGTCACGCCGGCATTCGCGGCGCGTCGGCGAACTCGACGAGGAGATGGTCTACGAGTCGCGGGTGGGCGACGTGTTCGTGCTCGGCGCCAGCTCCTGGCGGATCGAGGACATCACCGCCGACAGCGTCCTGGTCACCCCGGCGCCCGGCCAGCCCGGCAAGCTGCCGTTCTGGCACGGCGACGCGCCCGGGCGGCCCGCCGAGCTGGGGGCCGCGATCGGCCAGACCTGCCGTCAGCTGTCCGAGGCCAGCCCGGAGGACGCGGCGGCCATGCTGACCGCGGCGGGCCTGGACGAGCTGGCCGCCGGCAACCTGCTCCGCTACCTGGCCGATCAGCGGGAGGCCACCGGCGCCGTGCCCGACGACCGGACCCTGATCGTCGAGCGGTTCCGGGACGAGCTGGGTGACTGGCGCGTGGTGCTGCACAGCCCGTACGGGGCGCGCGTGCACGGCCCGTGGGCGCTGGCCATCGCGGCGCGGCTGCGCGAGCGGTACGGCGGAATGGATGTGCAGGCGGTGCACACCGACGACGGGATCATCGTCCGGGTTCCGGACGCCGATGAGCCGCCGCCGACCGGAGTCGCGCTGATCGAGCCCGATGAGATCAGCGACATCGTCACCGCGGAGATCGGCGCGTCCGCGTTGTTCGCATCGCGGTTCCGCGAGTGCGCGGCGCGGGCGATGCTCCTGCCCCGGCGGCAGCCCGGCCGGCGGTCGCCGCTCTGGCAGCAGCGGCAGCGTTCGGCGCAGCTGCTGGAGGTCGCGCGGCAGTACCCGTCGTTCCCGATCGTGCTGGAGACCGTCCGCGAATGCCTGCAGGACGTCTTCGACGTGCCGGCGCTGGTGAACTTGCTCCGCGACCTGGGCAGCCGCAAGATCCGCATCATCGAGGTGGAGACGCCCACCCCGTCGCCGTTCAGCCGGTCACTGCTCTTCCGTTACGTCGGCGCGTTCATGTACGAGGGCGACGCGCCGCTCGCCGAGCGGCGCGCGCAGGCGCTGACGCTCGACTCGACGCTGCTGGCCGACCTGCTCGGCCAGGCCGACCTGCGCGAGCTGCTCGATCCGGCCGTCGTGGCCGATACCGAACGTGAGCTGCAGCGCGCCGCGCCGGACCGCAAGTGCCGGGACCTCGAGGCCGTGGCCGACATGCTGCGCACGATCGGGCCGCTGACGGCCGAGGAGGTGGCAGTGCGGTGCATGGTGCCGGAGGCGGCGGGCGGCTGGCTGGCCGAGCTGGCCCGCACACGCCGCGCGCTCGAGGTCCGCGTCGGCGGTCAGGCGCGCTGGGCGGCGATCGAGGACGCCGGGCGCCTGCGTGACGCGCTGGGCGTGCCGCTGCCGCCCGGCATCCCGGAGGCGTTCACCGAACCGCTGCCTGATCCGCTGGGCGACCTGGTCGCGCGGTACGCACGGACGCACGGGCCGTTCGGCGCGGACGCGGTGGCGTCGCGTTACGCACTGGGCGTCGCGGTGGTCGGGGGGACCCTGCGACGGCTCGCGGCGGCGGGCCGGGTCGTGGAGGGTGAGTTCCTGCCGCACGGGCGCGGCACCGAATGGTGTGACGCCGAGGTGCTGCGGCTGCTGCGCCGGCGTTGCCTCGCGCGGCTGCGGAAAGAGGTCGAGCCGGCCCCGCCGGTCGCCCTGGCCCGGCTGCTGCCCGCCTGGCAGGGAGTCCGGCCCATCGAGGCGGTCACCGGGCGCGGCGGGCCCGGTGGCTATCCGGCACGCCCCCGCGGGGCCGCGGGCATGACCGGCCCCGGCGCGGTCCTCGACGCCATCGACCAGCTCGCGGGGGCTTTCGTGCCCGCGTCCGCGCTGGAGACCCTGGTGCTGCCCGGGCGCGTGCCCGGCTACTCCCCCGCCATGCTGGACGAGCTGACCGCGGCCGGGGAGGTCGTCTGGACCGGGGCGGGCGGCCTGCCGGGCGGCGACGGATGGCTCGTGCTCGCGCCGGCCGAAGCGGCGCCGCTGCTGTTCCCGGAGCCGTCGGAGATCACGATGACGCCGGTGCACGAGGCGATTCTCACCGCCCTCTCCGACGGTGGCGCGGTGTTCTTCCGGATGCTGCACGAGCGGGTGTCCGCTGGGCTCGCGGGGGCGGAGGGGGCCGCGAAGGCGCCGTCCGACACGGACGTCGCCGCGGCGATCTGGGATCTGCTGTGGGCCGGTTTCCTGACCAATGACACGCTCGGGCCGCTGCGGACGGTTCTCGGCGGCGGGCAGCCACGCCGCGCGGGCTCCGCACCGGCCGCGAGCCGGGGCCGCGGCCTGCGGCATGGGAGCCGCCGGCCCAGCTACGGCCGCCCGGTCATGCCGTCGCGGACCGGGCCGCCAAACGTGAGCGGCCGGTGGTCGCTGCTGCCGTCGCACACCCGCGACGCGACGATGTACGCGCACGCGCTGGCCCAGTCGCTGCTCGACCGGTACGGGATCCTGACCAAGGGCGCGGTCGCGGCGGAGCGGATATCCGGCGGGTTCGCGGCGGTGTACCCGGTGCTGCGGGCCATGGAGGAGGCGGGCCGGGCCCGCCGGGGTTATTTCGTCGAGGGACTCGGCGCGGCTCAGTTCGCGGTCCCCGGCGCGGTGGACCGGATGCGCGCCCTGGCGCAGCCGCGGTCCGACCGCGACGACGCCGTGAGCGGCGTGACGCGGGGCCGTCCAATCCCGTACGGAGGGACAGCCTACGGCGGGGCGGCGTACGACGGGGCGCCCTACAGCGGGGCGGCATACGGGGGCAGGGCATCGGGCGGGGACGGGGTGTCCGCCGACATGTGGGAGTACGAGCGGGACGTAGCCGACGGGACGGACGGGCCCGGTGAGGCCGACGGCACGGACGGGACGGACGGGGCCGGCGAGGCCGACACAGCCAGTGGGGCTGGCGAGCCCGGCTGGGCGAACGGCGGCGGGACATCCGACCGCGGGGCCGGCGGGCGCGCGGCGAGCAGGCCGGGGGGCAGCGGGCCGGGAGCTAGCGGGCCGGGGGGTCACGGGCGCCACGGGCGCGGTGGGACGGCTCAGCGCGCGCAGGTGATCGTGCTGGCCGCCGCCGACCCGGCCAACGCGTACGGCGCGTCGCTGCCGTGGCCCACGCGGCCGGACGAGACGGCGGCCGGCCACCGGCCGGGCCGGAAGGCGGGCGCCCTGGTCATCCTGGCCGACGGTGAGCTCGTCCTCTACGTGGAGCGCGGCGGCCGGACGCTGCTGTCCTGGACCGATGACCCGCAGCAGCTCGGGCCGGCCGCGGCCGCCCTGGCCGCCGCGGTCCGCGCCGGGGCGCTCGGCCGTCTCACCGTGGAACGCGCCGACGGCGGCGGGGTATACGACTCGCCGCTGGCCAAGGCGCTGGAGGAGGCCGGCTTCCGGCCGACCCCCAAGGGCCTGCGCCTGCGCGGCTGACGGAGCCTGGGGCGGCTGGCTGAACGGCCCCCGCACAGCTGAACGCCCCGCACAGCTGAACGGGCCTAGAGACGGCGCAGGAGGGCTTCGGCGTCGGGGCCGCGGTCCCAGTCCACGAACAGGTGATCATGGCGGAAGCCGGCGATCACGTTGCAGCTGATGCCGGTGCCGGCCAGTACCCGGCTGACCTCGGCGGTCAGCCCGACCGCGCTGAGCGAGGAGCCGATCGTCAGGGTGACGCGCGCGGCCATGTACTCATACGGCAGGCCGGCGCGGTCCGCCTGGTCCCGGGTCAGCACGAGGGTGAGTCCTTCGTCCTCCTGGATGGCCGCGAACGGGCGGACATCAGGTGGCGGCTCGGAGACCGTGACGAAGACGTACGGCTCGGCATACAGGGCGGGCTCAAGGTCCGTCCAGGCCGGGGCGGCCGGCGCCGGGCGTTCCCGGGGACCGGCGATCCACTTGTCCATGAAGACCAGGCTGCGGGGCCGGAAGCCAAGCCGCTCGTAGAAGGGGACGACGGCCGCATTCTCCGGCTCGACCAGCAGGTTGATCTTGACGCACCCCTCGGCCCGCAGGCGCCGCTCCAGCTCGCGGACCAGTCCGGTCGCGATGCCCTGGCCGCACTGGTCCGGGCGGGTGGCCAGGCGGTTGAGCCAGCCCCGGCGCCCGTCGAAGGTACCGAACACCGAGCCGGCCAATCCGCCGGCCGACCCGGCGGGAGATCCCGGTACGGAGCCGCCGGGCTGGCGCACGGCGGATTCGCCGGGCGATCCGGCGGGGGATCCGGCCGGCCCGGCGGGGGAACCGGCCGGCCCGGCGGGGGATCCGGCCGGCCCGGCGGGGGAACCGGCCGACCCGGCGGGGGAACCGGCCGACCCGGCGGGGGATCCGGCCGACCCGGCGGGGGATCCGGCCGACCCGGCGGGGAATCCGTCGTCCACGATCACGAGGTCCGGGTTGCGCGCCAGCGCGGATTCGAGCTCGCGCGCGACGTACTCGGCCCGGAAGTGCAGCCCCGCCCTGCTCCACAGCGCGGCCAGCGCAACGGCGTCCTCCGGCCGCGCTGATCTCATCACCATTCACCCGGTGGTATCACACCGCAGCAGTGCGAAGGTTCCCGCTCACCGGATGGCGGACACGCCAGAGCACCGGCTCAATCGCCACACGAGGCACGTAGGTACAGCCGTTGCGGCGAGCGTGGATCAGAGGAAATGCGGGCAGCGGCGGGCACAAAGGGGGGAGCCGATGTAACCTAGAGTAAACGTATGAACACAATCTGATTCGCTATTGAGGGGTAACGCGAACTATGACAGATCGCTTCGTATCGAAAGGCGCCGCAGCCAACACGGCCTCTACCAGCACACATGCCTCCGCAAGCCAGAGCAACCGGGCACATCACCGGCGAATACCGAATCCGTCGGCGGGATGGACCGGGACCGCGGTCCGGTTGCTCTTTGGAGTGATCTTCAGCATCGACGCGACGCTCAAATGGCTGCCGGGCTACCGCGACACCTACATCGGCAACATGAAGTCCTTGGCCGCCAGTGAGCCGTCCTGGCTGCACGGCTGGTTCCACTTCTGGATCAGCCTCGAGTCGAGCGCACCGGCGGCGTTCGCCACCCTGGTCGGGCTCACCGAAACGGGCCTGGCCCTGGTCCTGCTGCTGGGCGTGGCCCGGCGCGCGGGCTATGCCGCCGGCGTCGGCTACACCCTGCTCCTGTGGGGCGTCGGGGAAGGCTTCGGCGGCCCCTACTCCTTCGGCGCTACCGACGTCGGGACGGGCATCATCTATGCGCTGCTGTTCGTCACGCTGCTCACCTTCGCGCCACCCGCCCGGCGGGAACGCCTCAGCGTCGACCGGTTCCTGGAGAGCCGGCTGCCCTGGTGGCGCTTTGTCGCCGAACCCCACGCCGTCGACCGGGTGAACGGCGCCCCGCGCGTCGAGCCGGTCATCGTCGGCTACCACGCCATGAAGTAGACCGAACACGGAGACGCCCGGGTGGCACGTGGCGGCGGTACCTCATTCGCCCCATGGGCCTCGTCAGGCGCACCTCCCGCCGGGTCCGGGAGATTCGGGCAGCGTTTTCGGGCGTATTCGCCCGAAAACGCTGCCCGAATACGGGGATGCGGGGGAGGCGGTCGGCGGACGGAGTGCGGGAGATGCCGGGGCGGGGGTCAGACGGAATCTAGGAGGTCGGTGCGGGCCTGGTCGACGGCGGCGAGCATGGCGCCGCGCAGCACCGGGGCACCGGTCACGGCGGTGGGGACGACGCGGGGGCTGGCCGGGCAGATGCGGGCGACCTCGGCCGCCACCCGGTCGGCGAGCGCGGCGCCGCCCGCCAGGCCGACGTCGCCGCCGAGGACGACCAGGCCGGGGTCGAGGACGACGGACACCGAGGCGACACCGATCGCGACCCGGCGGGCCAGTTCGCCGAGGAACTCGTGGGCGCGGGCGGCGGGACCGGACGCGCTGCTGCCGTTCTGGGACGCCCGGCCATTGGCGGCAGCGCGGTGGCCCCCGGCGCGCGGGCTCCCGGCGGGGCGGGGCTCGCCCGCGGCGCGGGGCTCGCCCGCGGCGCGGACGGCGGCACGGACCGCTTCCCCGGCCGTGGCGGCGCCGAAGCCGAACACACCGGCCAGCATCCGGATTACGCTGCCCCCGGCCAGGGACTGCAGGCCGCCGTCCAGCGGATGCGGGGCATTCTCCGCCAGGGGCGCGCCCGGCACCGGGAGGTAACCGATCTCGCCGGCCGCCCCGGCCGCGCCCCGGTGCATCTTGCCGCCCAGGAACGTCGCCATGCCGAGACCGCCACCCAGCCAGACCAGGACGAAGTCCTCCAGACCACGCGCGGCGCCGACGGAGCGCTCGGCCAGGGCGGCCAGGTTGACGTCATTTTCAATGCTCACCGGCAGGCGCAGGGCGCTGCGGAGATCGTCGAGCACGCCCTCATGCCAGTCCGGCAGGTTCACCGCCAGCCGTGGGTCCCCGGTCCGCGGGTCGAGGACACCCGGTGTGCCGATGACGAAGGCGCTCAGCCGGCTCATCTCCACGCCGGCCGTCCGGCAGGCGCGGTCGACCGCACCGCGGACCTGCTCGACCGGGTTGGCCGCCCCGTTGGGGTTGACGCTGACCTCGGCGACCACGCGCCCGGTGACGTCGGCGACCCCCGCGCTGACCCCGTCGAGTTCCACGTAGAGGCCCGCGACGTAGGCGCTGGAGGGGACGACGGAGTAGAGCGCGGCGTTCGGGCCACGGCCGCCTTCCTGCTGGCCGACGACGGTGACCAGGCCGCGCTCCTCCAGCCGGGTCAGCATCTGGGCCACGGTGACCTTGGAGACCCGGGTCTGCTCACTGATCTGGGTCCGGGTCAGCGGGGTCCCGGGCAGCAGCAGGTCAAGGGCGGCGCGGTCGTTCAGTTCGCGCAGCAGACTCGGCGTACCCGGTCGGCGCTCCATCGCGGTCCCTCTCCCTGTCCCCCTGGCCACAGCGCCGCGGGTCTTGTATTTCAATCCGGCAACGGGCCTATCTTATAGGAAAGTTTCCGATTAGTTTTCTCAATACGGCCGTGTCTCCCCTATCCCTACAGCGTCCCCCCCGGGGGGAAGGAGAGCCAGCAGTGAGACCCAGAAAATCTATCGCCAAGCACGCGGGGCCCGCCGGGCTCGGCGCGGTGGCGCTTTGTGCCACGGCCGCGCTCGCGGTCGCCGGCTGCGGCTCAGGTGCCCCGACGTCATCGTCGTCCGGTTCCGCAGCACCCGCCTCGCTCACCGTATGGCGGATGGGCGCGTCCACGCCGGCCCAGGTGACGTGGATGAACGGCGTCGTATCGCAGTTCCACAAGGCCTACCCCGGCTACGCCAAGACCGCGGTCAAGGTCGTCTACGTGCCGTGGACGACCGCGACCACCGAATACACCAACGCGCTGTCCAGCGGCAAGAACGCGCCGGACGTCACCGAGATTGGCAACACCGAGACGCCGACGAACGCCTCCCTCGGCATGCTCGCCAACATCACCAGCGAAGTAAACGGCTGGTCGAACAAGTCCGACATCGTCCCGGGCATGCTGGCCAACGACACGCAGAACGGCAGCATCTACGGCGTGCCCTGGTTCGGCGGCGTGCGGGGCATCTGGTACCGCACCGACGAGTTCAAGGCGGCCGGCATCACGTCGACCCCCACCACGTGGGCCGAGCTGACCAGCGACGCCAAGAAGCTGCAGCAGAAGTACCCGGGCACCTACGGCCTGGGCGCGCCCAGTGACTACACCAACGCGATCGTCAGCTTCGTCTGGGGCGCGGGCGGCCAGGTCGCGGTGCAGAAGAACGGCAAGTGGACGGCCGAGCTGAACTCGCCGCAGTCCGAGGCCGGCCTCAAGTTCTACGCCGACCTCTACCTGACGAACAAGGTCTCCCCGAGCAAGTACATCGGGCAGACCGAGCTCGGTAACCCCGGCGCCACGTCGGGCGGGACCAACGAGGACTTCGCGCTGGGCAAGCTCGACATGTACATCGACGGCCCGTGGGCGGAACCAGAGCTCGAGCAGGTCAGCGCCAAGTACAAGAGCGACTGGGCCTCGTTCCCGATCCCGTCCCAGAACGGTCCCAGCCCGGCGCCGGCCTTCGCGGGCGGCTCGGACCTGGCGGTCTGGGTCAGCAGCAAGTACAAGACGGCCGACTGGGACCTGATCAAGGAGATGGACAGCACGTCCAACGCCACCTCCTTCGCCAACCTGCAGGGCTTCTTCCCGGCGTTCACCTCTCAGCTGAGCGGCGGCGCCTACGGGGGCAGCCAGGTCATGTCCGGCTTCGCCAAGGCGGCGACGGTCACTCAGATCTCTCCGCTCAACGCGAAGAACTGGGCTACTGCCGACACCACGGACCAGATCATCCCCACGATGATGAAGTCCCTGATGCAAGGAGCCAACTTCACCGCTACTGTCAATAGCGCCAACACTCAGCTTGAAAACGTGCTCAACACCGGCTCCAAGAGCTGAGCACGCCGGATGGCTGAGACCGTTGAAAGCCCCGGGCGCCGGCGGCTATCCCCCCCAGCAGTCGGCGCCCGGCCTGACCAGCGCAACCGGCCCGGGCTTCTCGCCCGGGCCGGCCGGCGCCGGGCCGCGAGCGCCCCTGGCGCCAACCGGCCCGGGCAGGCCCGCGCGGGCGCGTTCATCCGCCGCCACCGCCTCGGCCCGTATCTGCTGCTGCTGCCCTCGCTGATCGGCATCGGACTGATCCTGGCGTGGCCGACCATCCAGGTCGGCATCCTGTCCTTCCAGAACTTCGGGCTGGGACAGCTCTCCGGCGCGGCGCCGACCCAGTGGGTGGGCTTCAGCAACTTCACGAACATCCTGCACGATCCGGAGTTCTGGCTCGCGCTGCGGAACACGGTGGTGTTCGCCGCGGCCGTCGTGGTGCTCACGCTGCTGATCGGCACGCTGGTCGGGCTGCTCCTGCACCACCTCGGGCGGCGGATGGCGACGTTCGTCAGCTCCGCGACCCTGCTGGCCTGGGCCACCCCCGTGGTCAGCGCGTCGGTCGTCTTCTACTGGCTGTTCAGCCCGGACGGCGGGATCGTCGACTGGTCGCTGAGCAAGCTGCCGGGCTGGCTGGGCGGCGGCGCGCACTGGGCCGCGTTCAACTGGACCACGAGCGGCGCGCTGCCGGCTTACACCGTGCTGACGTTCATCGTCGTCTGGATGGGCTTCCCCTTCATCGCGGTGACCGTGCTGGCCGGCCTCAAGACGATCCCGGCCGAGCTGATCGAGGCGGCGCGGGTGGACGGGGCGAGCCCGTGGCGCTCATTCTGGGGCATTACCTACCCGCTGATGAAGCCGATCTTCCTGGTGCTGCTGCTGCTGTCGATCATCTGGGACTTCGGCGTGTTCACCCAGACCTACCTGATCACCGGCGAGCTCGGGAACCGGGACGAATACAACCTGTCCCTCTACGCCTACGACAAGGCGTTCACCCTGCCGCCCAGCTACGGGCTGGGGGCCGCGCTCGCGCTCATCCTCACCGTCATCCTGCTCATCACCACGGTCGGCTACGTCCGCGCCTCCGTCCGCCAGGGAGCGATCTCTTGACCGCACTGCACCGGGAAGCTGGATATCAGGCCCTCCGGGGAACCCGCTCATCCGCACGGTCACGGCCGGGCCCGGCTCGCCGGCACGCCTCCCGCCGCACGCGCCGTTTCGCGCTCAACGGCATCGGCGTCGTGGTCGCGCTGGTCACGCTGTTCCCGATCCTGTGGATGGTCTCGACCGCGTTCAAGCCGCCGTCCGAGCTGTACTCGCTGACCCCGCACCCGCTGCCCGCCCACCCGACGCTGGGCAACTTCACGGCGGTCCTGAACGGGCAGGCGGCGGGGCTCGGCATCTCGTTCTGGATATTCGCGCGCAACAGCCTGTACGTGACCGTGGTGACCGTGGTCCTGGCCTCGGTGGTCTCGCTGCTGGCCGCGGTCGCGGTGGCGCGATTCCGGTTCCGGTTCCGCGCGGCGTACCTGATCATGCTGCTGATCGTGCAGATGCTGCCGGCGCAGGCGCTGGTGATCCCGCTGTTCATCGACTTCCGCGGCATCGGCCTGCTGGACAGCCTGACCGGCCTGATCCTCATCTACACGGCGCAGGCGCTGCCGATCTCGATCTGGCTGCTGCGCAACTTCGTCGCGGCCGTGCCGCGGGACCTGGAGGAGGCCGCGTCCATCGACGGCGCCGGCCCGGTCCGGGTCTTCTGGCGCATCCTGTTCCCGCTGGTCGCGCCGGGGCTCGTGGCGACGAGCATCTTCTCCTTCATCACCGCCTGGAACGAGTTCATCTTCGCCCTGACATTCCTCCTCAACGACCAATCCAAGTTCACCCTGCCGATCTACGTCCAGTTCTTCTTCGGCAAGGGAACCGCGGACTGGGGGGGAATCATGGCCGCCTCGACGCTGTACACGATCCCGGTGATGCTGTTCTTCCTGTTCGTCCAGCGCCGCATGGTGGGCGGCCTCGTCGCCGGGGCGGTGAAGGGATGAAGACCCTGGAGTTCGCTTCCCGCTACGGGACGGGCGGCCTCGTCGCCGGGGCGGTGAAGGGATGATCCGCGACCCCGAACTGGCGCGGCTGGCCGACGCCGTCCTGATCCCGCCGTTTCCCGGGCACACCCCACCGCCGTGGATCCTCGCCGCGCTGGAAGGCGGCCTGGCCGGGGTGACGCTTTTCGGCCCTAACGTGGCTGACCCGGAGCAGGTCGCGCTGCTGACCGCCACGCTGCGCTCGGCCACCGAAGAACCCCTCATCGCGATCGACGAAGAGGGCGGCGACGTCACCCGGGTGACGTACTGGACCGGCAGCCTCTACCCCGGCAACGCGGCGCTGGGGGCGATCGACGACCCGGAACTGACCGGGCAGGTGTACGCGGCGATCGGCCGCGACCTGGCCGCGCTCGGGATCAACGTGGACCTCGCGCCGTGCGTCGACGTCCTGGACGAGGCGGAGAACCCGGCCATCGGGACGCGATCCTTCGGCGCCGACCCCGCTCTGGTGTCCCGGCACGCCGCAGCGGCCACGGTTGGCCTGCAGTCGGCGGGCGTCGCGGCGTGCGCCAAGCATTTCCCCGGCCACGGCAGCACACGGACCGATACCCACGAGGTCCTGGCCGCGATCACCGGCGACATGGCCGAGTTGCGCCGGCGTGACCTGCCGCCCTTCCAGGCGGCGATCGCGGCGGGCACCGCGGCGGTGATGCCGGGGCACCTGCGGCTGCCCGAGCTGACCGGGGACCTGCCGGCCAGCCTTTCGCCTGCGGCCATGACCGGCCTGCTGCGCGGCGAGCTGGGCTTCACCGGCGCGATCATTTCCGACGCGCTGGAGATGCGCGCCGTCAGCAAGCCGTTCGGTATCCCGGAGGCGGCCGTGATGGCGGTAACGGCCGGCGTGGACCTGCTGTGCCTGGGCCGCGACACCAGCGAAGAGGTGTACCAGGCGATCGTGGCCGCGCTGACCGATGCGGTGCGCTCGGGACGGCTTCCCGGCCAGCGGCTGGAAGACGCGGCGGAACGGGTCGCGGCGCTCCGGTCGTGGCTGGCGGCGGCGCGGACCCGCCGGTGGGCCCTGGGCAACGGTGGCGATGCGGCGCCGGGCCATGCGGCGGCGGAGCTGAACGGCACGCACATCGGGCTGCACGCGGCGCGACGGGCGGTACGGCTGTCCGGCCAGCCGCCGGCGCTGACCGACCCGGTGATCATCGAGATCGAGCCGCGCGGGAACATCGCGGTCGGCCGGGCGGCCTGGGGCCTGGCGCCGTGGGCTCCTCCGGGCAGCGTCCGCCGTATCTCCTCTTCCCCGCTGGCCGTGGTCGCGGTCGACGGCGGCGCGGATGGTGGCGGCCCTGATTCCGGCAGGACGAGGCCCGGCGGCGCGGATCCCGACAGCGCGGATCCCGACAGCGGGGATCCCGACAGCGGGGACGGGGCGCCGGCGGAGACGGGGACCGCCGGCGAGATCCTGGCCGCCGCCGCGAACCGCTCCCTGGTCCTCGTGGTCCGGGACGCGCACCGCAGCGAGGACACCCGGGACCTCGTGACGTCGGTGCTCGCGGACCGGCCCGATGCCGTCCTGGTCGAAATGGGCCTGCCGGTCTGGCACCCCCCGGCCGGAAGCTGCCGCGCCTACGTTGCGACCTACGGCGCCTCGCGCGCCAATGGGCAGGCCGCCGCCGAAGTCCTCGGCCTGTGTTAGCCCGGGGGGGCGTGCTGGCCCGGGGGGGGCGACCCCCCGGAACCCCCCGCTGCGCTCCGCGCCCCGCTGCGGTACTTCGCCGAGAGACCGGCCGCTCACCCAGGCCTCCGGCCCGGGGTCGCTGGGCCGGTTACGAACGGCTCGCCGTCAGCAGGCCGACCGGCCCCCTCCGGGGAGATCAGCGCAGCGGCTGGGCGGGGTCAGCCGGGGGCCCGGCGGGCAGGCGGCCGCGTTCGGCGTTGCGGGCCAGTTTGCGGCTCTCCTTGAGGGACAGGCCCCGCGCTTCCGGCGGCAAATGCCAGATCGTGTTACCGCCCATGAAGTTGTAACTCCGGATGTGCACGACCGGCGCACCGGGGCGCGGCTCCCGGACGGCCCCGCGTTCGGTGTTACCGCCCATCAGCGAAAAGCCGCTGATCTCCACGTCTACCGTGTTCGGCAGGTAGATGGTCGAGCCGCCCATGATCGCGAACATGTTCAGGGTGAGCCCGTTGGCGTCGATTTCGGCGTCGCGCATGTCGATCTCGTCGCCGCCCATGATCGCGACCGCGTTCACCACCGACGCGGGCCGGAGCCGCCCCCGCCGGTACGAGCCGCCCATGATCGCGACGAACCACCGGGTCGGCTTGGGCCGCGGCGCCGCGCCGGCCACGGCCGGCTGGGCCACGGGCGCCCGGACGACGGGCGCCGCCTCGTCGACGGCCGGCAGGTCACGCGTCACCACCGCCAGGTCACCCCTGGTCTTGGCCGCGAGGACCAGGGACGCGCGTTCCTCGTGCTCATCGAGCGTGAGCCGGCCCGCCGCCGCGTGCTGGCCGAGCAGTTCGAGCGTCGCGTCCCGGTCCTGGTCCGAGACGCGCAGCTCACCTTCTGGTACCGGGGCTGGTGCGGGTCCGGTCACGAGCTTCCCTCCGTCAGGGCCGTTCCGGGCGGAATGATAGGCGTTTTCCCACTAGATTGGCCCGTCGGCCGTCCGCTGGCAAACTCTTACGGCGGCCGGCGCCCGACCTCGGACCGGCCCGGCGCCGGACCTCGGAAGCTGCGGCTTTCCCCGCCGTCCGGATTAGCCGATGGGGAGCCCGATCTCGCGCCGATGCGGGTTTTACCGCCGTGAGGCGGCATAATGCTGGTCATGCGGCTTTCAGCCCGCGCCGACTACGCGTTGCGCGCGGCAATCGAACTAGCATCCGCCACCGACAGCCACGTCACCGCGGATCGGATTGCGCGTGCGCAGCAGATTCCGGGCAAGTTCCTGGAGACGATCCTGACTCAGCTCCGGCGAGCCGGCCTGATCCGCAGCCAGCGGGGACCGGAGGGCGGCTTCTGGCTGGCCCGGCCCGCTGACGAGATTTCCCTCGCGGAAATCATCCGCGCCATCGACGGGCCGCTGCTCGGCGTCCGCGGTGAGCGCCCGGAGAACATCGCGTACCCCGGGGCCGCCGAGCCCCTGCAGCAGGTGTGGATCGCCCTGCGGGCCAACGAGCGCGCCATCCTCGAAGAGGTAACGCTCGGGCACATCGTCGCAGGTGAGCTGCCGCCCAGCGTGCAATTGCTCGCCGACAACCCCAAGGCGTGGGTCTGAGGGCCCAAGGCGCGGGTCTGAGGGCCCAAGGCCCCCTCGCAAGCAGGGCGGGCGGGCCTGGATACGCGAACGGCGGGCGCGGTTCCACCGCGCCCGCCGCCCTGCGGATATAGGTACTACTGGCCCGGTTACACCGGCACCATGTCGGTCACTTCATGTGCGTGGGACTGCACCACGCCGAACTCGCCAGCCGGGTCGGGGGTCATGCCCTCGGAGCTGAATCCGGCGTTGCGGACCACGCCGAGGGGGATCTCGTTGGCCGCGGGCAGCTTGGGCTCACGTGGCGCCTCCAGCACCGGCTCGTTCTGCAGCTCGGCCAGCGCGAAGTTGTCGGCAACCTCGCGGAAGACCTGCGAAAGAGGTGTCCCCAGGGCGCTGCAGATGGCGGCCAGCAGCTCCGAGGAGGCCTCTTTCTGCCCCCGCTCAACCTCGGACAAGTAACCCAGTGAGACCCGAGCCGAAGCTGACACCTCTCTCAGGGTCCGACCCTGCCGCAGGCGTAGCCGACGCAGCACGTCACCGAGCAAGTGACGAAGCAAAACCATCGTCGAACTCCTTCCGGCAGAACCATTACCCCTCCACGGTACCTGCCCAGGCGGCAAGTCCGGGAGTCAGCAACGGTCCGTTTCGCTTCTGACGTAACGCTGTAATCAGCGGATGTCTTCCCGAAGCCGACCGATCAGGAGGGCAAGCAACCGCTCTACCGTCAGCCTACGGATACGGTCTCGGTCGCCGTCAAGGGCCAGAGTGCGAACCACCGTGTCGTTGTCCGCGCTGACCGCGATATGAACGGTCCCGACCGGCTGGCCATCCTGGGGGTCCGGGCCCGCGACGCCGGTGGTGGCCACGCCGAACGTGGCGCCCAGCCGCTGGCGCACACCGTCGGCCATGGCCGTGGCCACGCCGGGGTACACGGCGCCGTGCTTGTCCAGCATCGCCCGCGGGACGCCGAGCAGGGCCGTCTTCAGGTCGGTCGCGTAGGCGACGACCCCGCCGCGTACGGCGTGGGAGGCCCCGGGGACCGTGGTGAGCCCCGCCACGACGAGGCCGCCGGTCAGCGATTCGGCGGCGGCGACGGTCCCCCCGGCCTGCCGCAGCAGCATGATCACCTGTTCGGCGAGCACTCTCGCATCATCCCAAATCGGCTCATTTTCGGTCATTTTTCTCCCGGTTTCGCGGTGGCCGTGACGCCTCGCCTCCCCCCGGGTTCGCGCCCGGCGTCGGCGTGGTTATGTTGCCGCGGTCGCGCGGCGCAGGCGGGCCGCGCGCAGCAGATAGTCGGCGCCGGTCACGAGGGTGACCGCGACCGCCACGCCCATCACGACGGGACGGGCCACGCCGAACGGCCCCGGCAGCACGTAAAAACTGATCGCCACCATCTGCAGCAGGGTCTTCAGCTTGCCGCCCCGGCTCGCCGCGATCACGCCGCGCTTGATGACGGCGAAGCGGAGCAGCGTGACCCCGACCTCACGTACCAGGATCACCGCCGTGACCCACCAGGAGAGCTCGTGCATCGCGGACAGGCTGACCAGCGCCGCTCCGGTCAGGGCCTTGTCCGCGATAGGGTCCGCGACCTTGCCGAAGTCGGTGACCAGCCCGCGCTGGCGGGCCAGGCGGCCATCCAGGAAATCCGTCGCGGACGCGATCCAGAACAGCACCAAGGCCGTAATCCGCCAGGCGGTCCCGCCGGTGACCAGGCAGGCGACGAAGGCGGGCACCATGACGACGCGCACCATGGTCAGCACGTTGGCCACGTTCACCAGGCCCGGCGGGACCGCGGAGCCGGACGGGACCGGGGCAGGGCCGGACGGCCGCTGAGCCGCCCCTGACGGCCCGGGAGGCTGCGAAGCCGCCCCGGGGGAGGTCAACGCCGATCCGCCAGCGGGCGGGCCGCCGGGAGCCTCGTAGCCTCGCCCGGGCCGGGGAGGCCCGGGCCGGAGGGAACCGTGGCCGCCGGAACGGCCGTGGCCACCAGGTCGACTCCGTCCGAGGATACGACCGTGGCTTGCACCAGCTGCCCCGGAACGAGGTCCGCGCTGGCCTGGACGGTGGTCACCCCATCGACTTCCGGGGCCTGGTGCGCGGCACGCCCCTCGAACAGGCCGTCGCCGAGGCGCTCTTCGATGATCACCTCGACGGTCTCGCCGATGCGGTCGGCGCCCCGCTGCGCCATCAGTTCGTCGGCCAGGGCGGTGACCTCTTCGACGCGGCGGGCCACCTCCGCCTGATCGAGCTTGCCCGGCAGCGACTCGGCCTCCGTGCCGTCCTCGTCGGAGTAGCCGAAGACCCCGATGGCGTCCAGCCGCGCGCTGCTGAGGAACAGTTCCAGTTCACGCAGGTCCTCGGCGGTCTCCCCGGGGAACCCGACGATGAAGTTGGACCGGATGCCCGCCGCCGGGCTCGCGGTCCGGATCCGCTCGATCAGGTCGAGGAAGCGCTTCCGGTCGCCGAACCTCCGCATCGCGCGCAGCAGCGGCCCGCTGGCGTGCTGGAAGGACAGGTCGAAGTACGGGGCCACGCCCGGCGTCCCGGCGATGGCCTCGATGAGACCGGGCCGCAGCTCGGCCGGCTGCAGGTAGCTGATCCGCACCCGCTCGATGCCGGAAGTCGCCGCCAGCAACGGCAGCACCTCCTCCAGGAGCCGGAGGTTCCCCAGGTCCTTGCCGTAGGAGGTGGAGTTCTCACTGACCAGGAAGAGCTCCCTGACGCCCTGGCCGGCCAGCCATTCGGCCTCGGCGAGCAGTTCGGGCGGGCGGCGCGACAGGTAGGCGCCGCGGAACGCGGGAATCGCGCAGAAGGAGCAGCGCCGGTCACAGCCCGAGGCGATCTTGAGCGGCGCCACGACCCCGTGCGACAGGCGCCGGCGCATCGTCCGGGGCCCGGACGGCGGCGCCAGCCCGGCCGGCAGATCGCCCGTCCCGGCCGCCTCGCCCGTCCCGGTGGTCCCGGCGGTCCCGGCCGCCGCGGGCGCGGTCCCGGCCCGGGGGGCAGCGCGGTCGGCGGGGCTGATCGGGAGCAGCGTCCGGCGGTCCCGGGGCGTGTGCGCGGCCTTGCGGCGGCCGTTCAGGATGTCATCGAGGCGCGACGCGATATCGCCGTAGTCGTCAAAGCTGAGGACCTGAGCCTCGGGCAGCGCGTCGGCCAGCTCGCTGCCGTACCGTTCGGCCAGGCAGCCGACCGCCGCGACCTTGGCCCCGGATTCGGCCGCGCCGAGCAGCTCGTCGATGGATTCCTGCTTGGCCGCCTGGATAAATCCGCAGGTGTTGACCATGACAACGCTCGCGTCCTCGCCGTCGGCCGCGAGCTCCCAGCCGCCTGCCGCCAGCCGGGCGGCCAGTTCCTCGGAGTCGACCTCGTTGCGGGCGCAGCCGAGCGTCACGAGGCTGACGGTACGCCGGGCGCGGCCGTCGTCATCCGGAACGGGGGAACCCGGAACATCGGTACGGGCAGGCTCGCGGGGTGTGGAAGGCACACCGGCAGATTACGGCACTACGACGGGTGCGGCGTTCATCAGCGGGAGCTCGCTGGTGTTTCCGCCCAGGCTAGCCGGAGACCTTCTGGGCCGGGCCGAGGGTCAGCGTAACCGGCTGGCTGGTGCCGGGCGAGTCCTTCTTTCCGTTGACGGTCAGGACGACGCCCCCCGGGTTGCCCAGGCGCAGGTTGACCGCCTGGGTCTCCGTCCACGTCTGAGTGGAACCGGCCGGAACCACCCCGCTGTAGATCGTGCCGCCCTGGTCATTGGTCAGGTAGACCCAGCAGTCCTCGACCGCGTTCAGCTGGATGACCACGTCGTTGGCCGGGACGGTAGCTGAGGCCACCGGGGATGGGGAGGTGGTGGGGGTGGCGCTGTGCGACGGGACCGTCCCGGCCGCTGCGGGCTTCGGGCGAGAGGGCGACGGCGATGACGTGAGATGGTAAGCGCCGTAACCGACCACGACCAGCAGCGCGATGATCATGGCGACGCTCCAGTTCAGCGACCGCCGTTCCCTGATCTTCAGCGGCTTCGACGGCTCGAACACGTCCGCCGCGCTGATCGTCGCCGGGCCACCGCGCGCCTTGTCGTATTCGCTGATCAGTGGGCCGGGATCGGCACCGACCACGGCCGCGATACTCCGGATATGCCCCCGGGCGTAGAAGTCACCGCCGCACGCGGAGAAGTCGTCCCGCTCGATGCCCCGGATGATCGTTTCCCTGATGCGGGTCCGCTCGCCGACCTGCGTCACGGTGAGACCGGACTGCCGGCGCGCCCCCGCCAGCGTGTCACCGATACTCACGCTGCGCCTCCACTGGCTTTCGTCGTACGTATTGTCTCCGTGTATGGGATCCATCACCAAGTGTAGGCATCCCGTTGCTTTTCGAAGGTAAAGCCACTGTTACCGGTGCGCGACGATCTGGACAGGGACGAACGGCCTTTCCGGATCGTCACACCCGGCCGCTGAACACGCCGCGCCCACTGGGTCGTCGGGCTGGGTCGTCGGGCTCTTCCCCGCCGGCTCCGTACCCGGGCCGGAGTCACGGTAACGCCCCGCAAGATACCTCCAACGCCGCTGGTCAATCGCCGCGGAGTGAGCTGAGCACCTCGCCCAGGTCGTCGGGTTTGATGAGCACGTCCCGCGCCTTGGAGCCCTCACTGGGCCCGACGATACCCCGGCTCTCCAGGAGGTCCATCAGTCGGCCGGCCTTGGCGAAACCGACGCGCAGCTTGCGCTGGAGCATGGAGGTCGAACCGAATTGGGTGCTGACGACCAGCTCCGCCGCCTGGACCAGCAGCTCGAGATCGTCACCGATCTCGGAGTCGGTCTCCCGGGACCGTTCGGGCGCGGCCGCGACGTCCTCGCGGTACTCGGGCTCGGCCTGCTTCTTGCAGTGCGCGACGATAGCCCGGATTTCCTTCTCCGAGACGAACGCGTTCTGCAGCCGCACGGGCTTGCTGGCGCCCATCGGCAGGAACAGCGCGTCGCCCTGCCCGACCAGCTTTTCCGCGCCGGGCTGGTCGAGGACGACCCGGCTGTCGGTCAGGCTGGAGGTGGCGAACGCGAGCCGGGACGGCACGTTCGCCTTGATCAGCCCGGTGACCACGTCCACGCTCGGCCGCTGGGTGGCCAGCACGAGGTGGATGCCGGCGGCCCGCGCGAGCTGGGTGATCCGGACGACGGAATCCTCCACGTCGCGCGGCGCGACCATCATCAGGTCGGCCAGCTCGTCCACGATGGCCAGCAGGTAGGGGTAGGGCCGGTAGACCCGCTCGCTGCCGGGGGGCGCCGTCAGCTTGCCCGCCCGGACCGCCTTGTTGAAGTCGTCCACGTGCCGGAACCCCGACGCCGCGAGGTCGTCGTAGCGCCGCTCCATCTCCCCCACCACCCAGTCCAGCGCCTCGGCCGCCTTCTTCGGGCTGGTGATGATCGGGGTGATCAGGTGCGGGATGCCCTCGTAGATGCTCAGCTCGACGCGCTTGGGGTCCACCAGGATCATCCGGACCTCGTCCGGAGTGGCGCGGGTCAGCACCGAGGTGATCAGGCCGTTGATGCACACCGACTTACCGGACCCGGTGGCCCCGGCGATCAGCATGTGCGGCATCTTGGCCAGGTTGGCCACGACCGTATGGCCTTCCACGTCCTTGCCCAGGCCCACCACCATCGGATGGTGGTCGGTGATGGCCACCTGCGACTTCATCACGTCGCCGAGGCTGACGATCTCCTTGTCGAGGTTCGGGATCTCCACCCCGATCGCGGACTTGCCCGGAATCGGGGAGATGATCCGCACGTCCGCGCTCTTGACCGCGTAGGAGATGTTCCTGGACAGCGCGGTGACCCGCTCGACCTTGACCGCGGGCCCGAGCTCGATCTCGTACCGCGTCACCGTGGGGCCCCGGGTGAATCCGGTGACCTGCGCGTCGACGTTGAACTGCTCCAGTACCTCGGACAGGGCGGCCACCATGGTGTCGTTCGCCTTGGTCCGGGCCTTGGGGGCGGAGCCGGGACGCAGCAGGGCGGCCGGGGGCAGCGTGTAACTGCCGTCGGCCGCCCCGGTCAGCGTCAGCTGCTCGGGCCGCCGGAACGGCTCGTGCGGGGCCGGCGGCGCGACGGGCTGCGCCGCGGAAGGGTGCCCGGCCCCGTCGTCGGCAGGCGAGAACGCGGGCAAGGACGCGGACAAGGACGCGGACTCGGCGGAATGGTCACCGCCGGGGGTGCCCGGCGTCCCCGGCAGGAAACCGAGCGCTTCGAGCAGCCCTTCGTCGGTTTCGCGGCCGGCCGCCGCCGGTGATGGCCCGGGGCCCGTGTCGCCGAGACCCGCGGCAGGATCCTCCAGGGCGCCCCGGCGAGCCCGCTTTTCCGGGCTCAGCACGGGCGAGTCGTAGGGCTTGAGGTGCTCGCCGCCCTCGATCGCGGTGCGCGCGCCACGGGCGGCCCGGCCGAGCTGGCCGCGGATCCGCTTGCCGCCGCTTTCCAGCTCACCGGCTTCTGCACCGGCTTCTTCACCGGCGCCGTAATCCTGGTCCTCGCCCAGGACACGGGTCCGGCGGCCGAAGAACACGCGCGCCTCTTCCATGCGCTCCGGAATCCGGTGCACCGGGGTACCCGAGATGACCAGGATGCCAAAGCCGGTGATCAGCGCGAGGATCGGCGCCGCGACCCACGTCGTCAGCACCTTGGCCAGCGGAGCGGACACGGCGAATCCGATGAGGCCGCCGGCGTGCCGCATGGCCACGGCGCCGTCCGACGGGGCAGGCGTGCCGTTGGCGATGTGCACCAGGCCGAGCACGCCGATGCTCAGCGCGGACCAGCCGATCACGACGCGGCCCGTGTCGGAGTTACGGTCGGGATGGCGCAGGTACCGCCAGGACAGCAGGGCGGCCAGCACGGGCGTCAGCCAGGCCGCGGACCCGGCGGCACCGTGCACGAACGCGGAGATGGACCGGCCGACCGGGTTGCCCATCCGCCACCAGATGCTGGCCGCGAGCACGATGGCGATGGCCAGCCAGAGCAGCCCGATCCCGTCCCGGCGGTGCTCGGGGTCAAGGTCACGCGCGCTGTGCCCGAACCGCCGCGCCGTGAAGCCCGCGGCGCCGGCCACCACCATCCATGCGGCCGCGAGCGCGTGACCGGCCCACTGGATCAGGATCAGGATGGGGTCGCGAGCCGGGGGCCGGGCCGGCGGCCGCCCCTGGCCGGCCGACCGCCGCCCCTGGCCGGCCGGGCGCCGCCCGTTGCCTTTGCGCGGGTTGCGGTTCGCGGATGAACTGCCCCGGCGTGCTGCGGTCGGTTTGGATCCGGAACGGGGCTGGCTGGGACGAGCCGTGGTGCCGGCCTTGCCGCGGGCAGGCCGACCTGGCTCCGCGCGGAAGTTCTCGGAGCTGCCGTCGCGCGGGCGGGTGGAGCCCTTGGGCGCACGGGTGGCCATGATGACCAAGTTAACGAACATCCCGCCCCGGCCGAAGAACCCGCGCGGGCGTGTCGCCCAGTTTCGGGCCCAGCACCCGAGCCGCCCCCGGTGGTGAGAAGACGGGCTTGGCCGGCGGGGTCAGAACGGTCAGCAGGCCGGTGGCGGCCAGCACGGCGGCGAGCGCGGCGATCTCCAGCCGGGTCGCGAGCGGGAGCCCGGCCCCGGGCTCCGCGGGACGGCGCAGTCCCGCCCGGCTGACCAGCGCCAGCGTGGCCGCGACCGCGACGAGTGCCGCCTTGGCGATGAGGAACCGTCCGTAGGTGGTCGTCGGCAGTGATCTCAGGGGCACGAGCAGCAAGGCCGACACCACGCCGGTCACCACGACCACCCCGAACAGCCAGGCCGCGGCCGTGCCGTAGAGCCGGAACAGCCCCTGCGCGGCCCGGGGGTAAGACCGCCAGGCGATCGCGGCGCGGGCCGTGTACAGGAGCATGCCGGCCCAGAGCACGGCGGGCAGCAGGTGGCAGTAGGTGAGCAGTGCTCCGGCGGCCGGGATGATGCCCTCCGGATGAGCGCGGATGCCCTCGGCCAGCACGACCCCGAGCAGCGGCAGCACGCTCCAGCCCGGCTGGCGGAGGCGGAGCAGGATCGCGGCGAGCGCGAAACAGGCCAGTTCCGCGGCGGCGATCACGGCGGTGCCCCTGGCCCCCAGGCCCGCCGCCGGCGGACGGGCCAAGGCCGCCGCCACGCCGGGCCCGGCCAGCGCGGTGACCAGCAGGGCGGCGCTGGCCGCCAGGCCAGTGAGCGAGCCGCGCAGCGCCCAGGGCAGCGGTAGCCGTACCGGCACAGCGGGCGTATCGTCCCGGGCCAGGTACTGGCGGGCGAGCCCGCGCCCGGCGAGGCCGCCGAGGGCGATGGACAACCCGGCCAGCAGCAGCCACCGCTCCGCGCCGGTCAGCCATAGCGCGGGCGTGCTCAGCGGCGCCGATGGCGGCACGGCACGGCGCGCGGCGGCGGACACGGCCAGCGCGAGAGCCGCGGGCCCGGCGGCATGGTGGGCGCCCAGGGCAAGCTGCCAGCCGGCCGGGCGCGCGCCCAGCGGCCGTACACCCGGGGGCAGGGAGCAGCTCACCCGGATGACGCTAGCGCCCGCAGTCCCCAGCGGGCGCCGCAATGTACGTGATGGCGCCATCACGTGTATCCCGGTGCACGTGATGGCGCCTTTACGTGTAAAGAACGGGCCCAGATGCGCCCGGTGCCGCGCCTCTGCGCGCTTCTGGGCGGGGGCGTGGAGGCGGGTGCCGGGCCCACGGCGACGGGAGCGGCCCCACGGCAGGAGGACGGGGCCTACGGCGGCGGGGGCGCTGGCGGTCAGGTGTTGGCGGGGAGGTGGGTGCCGGGGCCGCGGCGGCGGACCTTGACCAGGTCACGGCGGTGCTCGGGGAGGGTCGGCTCGGCGGCGCCCTCAACGGTGAAGCCCGCGTCGGCAATCATCTCCAGGTCCTGGCGCCCGGCCTGGCCCTCGCTGGTCAGGTAGTCCCCCAGGAAGATCGAGTTGGCGATGTGCAGGGCCAGCGGCTGCAGGCTGCGCAGGTGGACCTCCCGGCCGCCCGCCAGCCGGACCTCGGCGTCCGGGTTCACGAAGCGGACCATGGCCAGGATCCGCAGGCAGCGCCGCGGCGTGAGGTTCCACTCCCCGGCCAGCGGGGTCCCGTCGAACGGGATCAGGAAGTTGACCGGGACCGAGTCGGGGTTGAGGTCCCGCAGCGCGAAGGCGGCGTCCACCAGGTCGGTGTCGCTCTCCCCCATCCCGGCGATCAGGCCGGAGCAGGCGGACAGGCCCGCCGCCGCGGCCTGCCGCACGGTGTCCACCCGGTCGGCGAAGGTGTGCGTGGTGCAGATCTCGCCGTAGTGCGCCTCGGCCGTGTTCAGGTTGTGGTTGTAGGCGTCGGCGCCTGCCCCCCGCAGGCGCTCCGCCTGGTCCTGGGTGAGCAGTCCCAGGCAGGCGCACACCTCGACGTCGGGGTGCTGATCCTTGAAGGTCGTGATCATCTCCGACACGCGGGTGATGTCGCGGTCGGCCGGGCCGCGGCCGCTGGCGACCAGGCAGACTCGCTTCGCGCCCGCCGTGACCCCCGCTTCGGCGCTGGCCAGCACCTCCTCCGGCCTGAGCCAGGCGTACTTCAGCACGCCGGCCCCGGAGCCGAGGCGCTGCGAGCAGTAGAAGCAGTCCTCCGGGCACATCCCGCTCTTGACGTTGACCAGGAAATTGAGCTTGACCCGACGGCCGAAGTACCGCTGCCGCACCCGGAACGCCGCCGCCACGACGTCGAGCAGATCGTCGTCGCTGCCGGCCAGGACGGCGAGGGCCTCGTCCCGCGTGGGGAGCTCGCGATCTAGCGCCTTCGCGGCCAGCACGTCAAGCCACTCCATGGTCGCCATCCTCTCCTCGGCCCCGTCACATAACAGCGGCACGCACCAGGGCAGACGGTATCAGCGCGTCCCCGGGGCGCTCTCGGGACCGTCGCGCATGCGCGGGCGCCGCAGCGGCGAGTAGGGTCACGATCGGCCCGTCCGGCAAGGAATGAGGGGACATCGCACCGATGCGAATCGCCGTACTTGACGACTATCAGGACGTCGCGCTCTCCTGCGCCGACTGGGGCAGCCTGCCCGGCCAGCCGGAGATCACCGTGTTCAGCGAGCACATCACGCGGCACGAGGCGCTGGCCACGGCGCTGCGCCCCTTCGACGTGATCGTGGCGATGCGCGAGCGGACCCCGTTCGGGGCCGGGCTGCTGTCCCTGCTGCCGGACCTGCGGCTGCTGGTGACCACCGGGATGGCCAACGCATCCATCGACCTGGCCGCGGCGCGGGACCGCGGGGTCGCGGTCTGCGGGACGGGCGGAAGCATGACCGCCACGCCCGAGCTGACCTGGGGCCTGATCCTGGCGCTGGTCCGGCGCATCCCGGCAGAGGACCAGCGGATGAGGTCCGCCGGGGGAGCCGGCGGCGCCGCCATGGGCACCCGGGGTGGCTGGCAGCAGACCGTCGGCACGGGGCTGCACGGCAAACGGCTGGGGATTGCCGGGCTGGGGCGCATCGGGCAGAAGGTCGCGGAGTACGGCCGGGCGTTCGGCATGCAGGTGTCGGCGTGGAGCCAGAACCTCGACCCCGAGCACGCCCGCCAGGCCGGGGCCGAGCCGGTGAGCAAGGAACAGCTGTTCTCGCGGTCGGACGTCGTCACCGTGCACTACAAGCTCAGCGAGCGCAGCACCGGGCTGGTCGGCGCGGCGGAACTGGCCCTGATGAAGCCGGCCGCCTATCTGGTCAACACCTCGCGCGGCCCGCTCGTGGACGGTGCCGCGCTGCTCGCGGCGCTGCGCGGCGGGAAGATCGCCGGGGCCGCGCTCGACGTGTACGATACCGAGCCGCTGCCGCTGGGCGACGCGCTGCGCCGCGCGCCGAATACGGTGCTCACGCCGCATCTCGGCTACGTCACCGACGACACGTACCGGGTGTTCTACGGCGAGGCGGTCGAGGACATCGCGGCCTTCGCCAAGGGCACCCCGATCCGCGTGCTCAACGGCTGACCGTCCCGGAGCCGCCGGGTCCAGGACGCGCGGCGGCTGATTTCCCCTTCTCGACGCTAGTTTTCCGCGCCTACTGCCGAAAATCAGTGCCGATCATGAAGCGACCAGACTGCGCCGCTCGTGAGGCGCCACACCCGTCATATCAGCCCCACGTATGGGCACATTCGCGCCTCGACGGAGCAGATATACGGACTTGGGCAGCGTTTTCGGCGAATACGACTGAAAATGCTCCCCAAGAACGGCGCCGGGAGCTCGGCGGGCCGGGCGAGGGGCTGTTTTTCATAGTTTTCCAACCTGTTTGGTTGACTTTGGCGAGGCTGACGTGCTGAGCTTGGGATGGTGAAGTTTGCGGCAGCGGAGGGAGCGTCCTGTATGCCGGCACCTGTGGTCCGCGGCCCGCTTCGCCAGGTGCTGCTCGGCGGGCTCAGCTGGCCACAAGGTGGGACGGCTCCCAGCGGCACGGCTGCGGACAGGACGGCTCCCAGCGGCACGGCTGCGGACAGAACGGCTCCCAGCGGGACGGCTCGCGGTGGCGCGGCGGCGCTGCCCGGGGTGCTGGCCCGGGACGTGGCGCTGCTCAGGCAGCGCGGCTACCTGAAGCTGGCGGTCCCGGTGCGTCTCGGCGGCGAGGGCCTGAACCTCCGCCAGGTCGCCTGTACCCAGCGTCAGCTCGCCGCGCGGGCCCCGGCCGCCGCGCTCGCCATGATCGCCCATCACGCCCGTGTCGGGGCCGCTGCGGACACGCTGGCCAGCGCGCCTGGTGACGCGGCTGGCCCGGCCATGGAGCGGCTGCTCACCCAGGCCGTGCAGGGACGGTTCTTCGCCGGCTGCGGGCCGGAAGAGCTCCGGAGCCTGCCCGGCGATCCGCAGGGTGAGATGTTCGCGGCCGGAATGTACGGGTGGGGGCTGCCGCTGGCGGGCATGACGTTCTACGCCGTCGCCCGGCAGGCCTTCGACCTGGCCGTCCAGCGGGCACATCCGGCCGGCCGGGATGACTCCGGCGGACGGCACGAAGCGGGGCACCCGCTCGACCAGTGGCCGGTGGCCGAGGCGGCGCTGCGGCTGGACAGCATCCGTGGCCAGCTCGACGAGGTCATCGCCGGGTGGCAGCAGCGCACCACGGCAGCCGGCGCCCTGACCAGCCTTGATCCCGGCGGTCAGTGGCTGATCCGGTTGTTCACGGTCCGGCACGCCGCCGCCGACGGGGCCCGGCGGGTCACGGAGCTGGCGGGGCAGATCGCGGGGCAGATCACAGAACCTGTGGGGCCCGTGGGGCCGGTCGGGCCCGTGGGGCCGGTTCCGGGGCGCGCGGGATAAGCGGAGCGCGGGATGGCGGGGCGCTGGGCGGGATAGCAGGGTGCTGGGCGGGCTAGCGGAGCGGGGACGCGGGGCGGGGCGCCGGGTCAGCGGGCGGTCCAGCCGCCGTCGAGCACCCAGGACGAGCCGTTCGCGAAGGACGTCCACGGGCTGCAGAGGAACGCCACGAGCTCGGCGACTTCGGCGGGCTCGATGAGGCGCTTGATGGCCGGCTCGGACAGCATGATGTCGGTCACGACGCGATCGGCCGGGATGCCGTGCGTCCGCGCCTGGTCTTCGATCTGCTTCTCGACCAGGGGGGTCCGGACGTAGGCGGGGCAGACCGTGTTGGACGTGACGCCGTGGGGGCCGCCCTCCAGCGCGATCACCTTGGACAGCCCCTCCAGGCCGTGCTTGGCCGCCACGTAGGCGGACTTGTACTCCGACGCGCGCAGGCCGTGCACGGACGAGATATGGACGATCCGCCCGAACTGCTGCTCGTACATGTGCGGCAGCGCGGCCCGGCTGAGCCGGAACGGCGCCTCCAGCATCACGGCCAGCAGCAGCCGGAACTTCTCCGGCGGGAATTCGTGCACCGGCGAGACGAACTGCAGGCCGGCGCAGTTGATCAGGATGTCCGCCTGGCCGGCCAGGGCCCCGGCGTCGAAATCCGGGCTGGCCAGGTCGACTTCCCAGGACTGGCCGCCGATGTCAGCGGCCACGGCCGAGGCCCCGTCGGCGTTGAGGTCGGCCACGACCACGCTCGCCCCGGCCCGGGCCAGCCGCGCGGCGCAGGCGGCCCCAATGCCGGTGGCGCCGCCGGTCACGACGGCCAGGCGCCCGCTGAGATCCGCTTCGGGCACGGTCTAGACCTCCACGACCACCGGAATGATCATGGGCCGGCGCCGGTAGTGGTCGCTGACCCAGCGGCCCACGGCCCGGCGGACCAGCTGCTGGATCTGGTAGGCGTCGGTGATGCCCTCCGCCGCCGCCCGGGCCAGCGCCTCCTCGATACGCGGCCTGACCTCTCTGAAGGCCGCCTCGTCGATACCTGAGCCGCGGGCGTGTATCTCCGGCTGAGCGACCATCTTGCCGCTGGTGGAGTCGAGCACGATCACGACGGAGACGAACCCCTCCTCGCCGAGGATGCGCCGGTCCTTGAGCTGCTCATCGGTGACCTCGCCGACCGACAGACCGTCCACGTAGACGTAGCCGCACGGCACGGAGCCGCTGATCTTGGCCTGCCCGTCGACCAGGTCGACGACGACCCCGTCGTCGGCGATCACGATGTTGTGCTCCGGGACACCGCTCAGCGCGGCCAGGCGCGCGTGGGCACGCAGGTGGCGCCACTCGCCGTGGATGGGCATGAAGTTACCCGGCTTGGTCACGTTGAGGACGAACAGAAGTTCGCCCGCGTGCGCGTGCCCGGACACGTGTACCAGAGAGCTGCCCTTGTGCACGACGCGGGCGCCGAGCCGGGTCAGGCCATTGATGACCCGGTAGACGGCGGTCTCATTGCCGGGGATCAGCGACGAGGCCAGGATGACGGTGTCGCCCTCGGCGATGCGGATCGGGTGGTCGCGGCCCGCCATCCGGGACAGCGCGGACATCGGCTCACCCTGCGACCCGGTGGAGATCAGCACCACGTCCTGCGGCCGCATCTCCTCGGCCTCGCGCATGTCGACCAGCATGCCGCCGGGCACCCGGAGGTAGCCGAGGTCGCGGGCCACTCCCATGTTGCGCACCATGGACCGGCCGACAAACGCGACCTTGCGCCCATGCTTCTCGGCCGCGTCCAGGACCTGCTGGACACGGTGCACATGGCTGGCGAAGCAGGCGACGATGACGCGCTTCTCGGCGCCGGCGAAGACCTGGTCGAGCACGGGCGCGATCTCGCGCTCGCTGACCACGAAGCCGGGCATTTCCGCATTGGTGGAGTCCGACATCAGCAGGTCGACACCGTCGGCACCGAGACGGGCGAACCCGCCGATGTCGGTGAGCCTGCGGTCCATCGGGAGCTGGTCCATCTTGAAGTCGCCGGTGTGCAGGATGAGGCCGGCCGGGGTGCGGATAGCGACCGCGAGCGCGTCCGGGATCGAGTGGTTCACCGAGAGGAACTCGAGGTCGAACGGGCCAACCTGCTGCCGCGTTCCCTCGGCGACCTCGTTCACGACCGGGATCAGGCGGTGCTCGGTGAGCTTGCTGCGCACCAGGGCCAGGGTCAGGCGGGACCCGATCAGCGGGATGTCGGCGCGCTCACGGAGCAGGTAGGGCAGCGCGCCGATGTGGTCCTCGTGCGCGTGGGTCAGCACCACCGCGTCGATCAGGTCAAAGCGGCCCTCGAGGTAGCGGAAGTCCGGAAGGATCAGGTCGACACCAGGCTGATCAGGTTCGGGGAACAGAACGCCACAGTCGACGATGAGCAGGCGGCCGTCGTACTCGAAGACGGTCATGTTGCGCCCGATCTCGCCGAGGCCGCCGAGGGCGACGAGCCTCAGACCGCCTTCGGCCAGCGGCGGGGGCAGGGGCAACTCGGGATGGGGATGGCTCACTGGCTCTATTCCGCTCTGTTCCAGATGCTCCCGGCCGGTATCTGGGTCAGGTCAGGGGCTCTGTCGATCATGCTTCGGTTCTCCTCTTCAACATCACGATTGGTCTAGGCCTTCCCCGGCGCCATGCTGGCCGAGCGGAAACATCCACTTCACCCGGCGGGGTCAGGCCCCGCGCCCGCGGTACGGTGGCGCCGTATGATCAGGCCGCAGGTCAGGAGCCGCTGCCCGGTAGCTTCAGGCCGCCGAGCTCCAGATCCTCGCGGAGCCGGCGGATCTCGGCCACGGTGGCGCTCTCCAGCGGCAGCCGGACCGGTCCGGCGGGCAGGCCGAGCAGGCCGAGCGCGGCCTTGGTCATCACCAGCCCCTGGTTGCGGAACAGCCCGCTGTACACGGGAAGCAGGGACAGGTGCAGTTCGCGGGCGCGGCCCGTCTGGCCGGCCTCGAACTCGTCGATCATCTCATGCAGCCGGTCCCCGACGACATGCCCGGCCACGCTGACGAAACCGACGGCGCCGAGCGACAGCCACGGCAGGTTCAGCATGTCGGTGCCGCAGTAGTAGACGAGGTCGGTGCGGGCCAGCACCTCCGAGGTGGCGGCCACGTCGTCCTTGGCGTCCTTCACCCCGACGATCTGCGGGTGCTCGGCCAGCCGGACCAGCGTCTCCGTCGCGATCGGCGTCCCGGTACGGCCCGGGATGTCGTACAGCAGTACGGGCAGCGCCGCCGCGTCCGCCACCGCCCGGAAGTGCGCGAGCAGCGCGTGCTGCGGCGGTTTGCTGTAGTAGGGCGTGACGACCAGGAGCCCGTCCGCGCCGGCCCGTTCCGCCTGGCGGGCGAGCTCCGTGGTGTGGGCGGTGTCGTTGGTCCCGACCCCGGCGACGATCGAGGCCCGGTCCCCCACGGCCTCGACGACGGCCCGCAGCAGCCTGTCCTTTTCCGCGTCACTGGTGACGGGCGCCTCGCCAGTGGTCCCGCTGACCACCAGGCCGTCGTTGCGCATGTCGTCGACGAGGAACGAGGCCAGGCGGGCCGCCCCCTCGTAGTCGACGGCGCCGTCTGGCTTCATCGGCGTGATCATCGCCGTCAGCATCCGGCCGAACGGCGCCGTGGCCGGCGCCGCCGGCGCCTCAGCTGGCGTAGCAGTCGTCATGTACCGACCGTACCCGCCTGCCGCACAAGTACGTAGCCGACCTGCCGCCACATCCCGGCACGATCCTGCCAAACCGAGCCGGGGCGGCCAGGCCGCTGCGATGACCTGCCCGGGGGCCGGGCTCCGGATCCTGCCTTAATGTTCGGTATGGGAAACGGCCCGCGCAGTGTGCCGGCCAAGCTGCTGGCCCTGCTGGATGCCTACAGCCATGAGCACGCCGCCTATAGCCTCTCCGAGCTGGCCCGGCATACCGGCCTCCCGCTGGCCACCGCGCACCGGCTGATCGGCGAGCTGGCGCGCTGGGGCGCCCTGGAGCGCGGCGAGGACGGCCGGTACCGGATCGGGCTGCGGCTGGTCGAGCTGGCCGCGCTGTGCCCGCGCGGTTACGGGCTCCGCGATGTCGCGCTGCCGTTCATGGAGGACCTGTACGAGGCCACCCACCAGAACGTCCAGCTCGCCGTCCGCGATGGCCTGGACGGGGTGTACATCGAGCGGATCGCCGGACGGCACGCGGTCCCGGTGCTCACCCGGGTCGGAGCGCATTGGCCGCTGCACGCGACCGGGGTCGGGCTCGTTCTGCTCGCGCACGCGCCCGCCGACATCCAGGAGGCAGTGCTGGCTGCGCCGCTCGCGACGTTCACCCGGTTCACGATCGGCGACCCGGCGGAACTGCGCCGGGCCCTGGCCGAGGTCCGCCGGACCGGATTCGCGCTGAGCGACCGGCAGATCACCGATGACGCCTTCTCGGTCGCGGCGCCGGTGATGGCCACGGGACCGGGCGGGGCCAGATCAGGCGGGGCCAAATCAGGCGGGGCCAGATCAGGCGGGGAATGCGTCGCGTCGCTGTCGATTGTCGTCCCGGTGAGCGACCCGCACCGGGTGTCCTGGGCGCCCGCCGTCCGTGCCGCGGCGAACGGCATCTCCCGCCAGCTCAGCGGCCGGGCGGACATCACAGGTCGAGGACCAGCCGCGGCGTCTGGGCGCGGGACACGCAGATCATCATGATGTCGCCGGCCTCGCGCTCGGCCGGCTCCAGCACGCTGTCGCGGTGGTCGGGCACACCGCCCAGCACGCCGGTCTCGCACGTGCCGCAGGTTCCTTCCTCGCAGGATGAGAGCAGTTCCAGGCCGGCGCCGCGGAGCGCGGCCAGCACGGACGTCCCGCACGGCACCGCGATCACGCGGCCGTTGCTGGCCAGTTCCACCTCCAGGGGGCTGTCGCCGCCGGCCGCCGGGTCGCTGGCCGCGCCGGGGCCCATGGGGGCGGACGTGCCGCCTGCAGCGTCCGCGCCCGGGGTGAAGCGCTCCACGTGCAGCGTTCCCGGAGGCCAGGCGGCGCAGCGCGCCTCGGCCGCGGCGAGCAGCGGGCCGGGCCCGCAGCAGTAGACGGCGGTACCCGGCTGCGGCGTGCCGAGCAGGGCGCCCAGGTCGAGCAGGCCGCACTCGTCCTGCGGGCAGATCGTGACCCGCTCATCCCACGCGGCCAGCTCGCCGAGAAAAGCCATCGACGCCCGCCGGCGGCCACCGTAGGTCAGCCGCCAGGGCCTTCCGCGCCGGCTGGCCTCGGCGAGCATCGGGAGGATCGGGGTGATGCCGATGCCGCCCGCGATGAACAGGTAGCGGTCCGCGCCGGCCAGCCGGAAGTGATTGCGCGGCCCGGTCACGGTCAGCTCGGTCCCGACCGCGAGGGCAGAATGGACGAAGTGCGAGCCGCCCCGGCCGTCCGGCTCGCGGAGAACGGCCACGCGCCACCGGTCACGGTCCGCCGGGTCGCCGCACAGGGAGTACGGGCGGATCAGCCCGGGGCCAAGGTGCAGGTCCACGTGGGCGCCGGGCTCCCACGGCGGCAGGACGGCGCCTGCCGCGGGGACCAGCGTCAGCGCGACCACGTCGTCGGCCAGCGGCGTTTTCGCCTCGACGCGCATCGCCCGGGCGGTGGCAGGGCCGGGCGCAGGACGGCCCCGCTGCGTCGTCACGGTCACCGGGCCGCCTCGTGCCCGTCGGGGTGAGCCAGCAGCCATGACCACACGTCGATAGGATCGCCGGCCAGGTACTCCGCACCGCAGTGGCAGATACCGAGCAGGTCATCCGTGCCGGGCGTCCAGACCACCCGGAGAGTCGTGCCCGCCATCAGGCGGTCACCGGCGCACCCGCGAGCGGCTCGCGGCCGGGGGCCGCGCCTTCCGGCACCGTCGTCCCTGGCGCCGGGGCGTTCTCGATCTGCCGGCGGATCATGCGGCGGGCGGCGAGGCCGCCGGTGTCGATGTTGATCGACAGCTCCTGGTACGCGGCACCGTCCCGCTGCAGGATTTCCTCCAGGGTGTTCAGGCAGGCCACGTCCTGCAGTACGACCGTGCGATTGCTCTCCGCGAGGAACCTCGACACGCCGTCGTCCTCCAGCGCGAAGTCGCGCGCCACGAGCCAGAAGTCATGCGCCGAATGTGCCGTTTCCGGGGTCAGCGCGTAGCCGACCTCGACGTGGAAGGCCTGGTTGTCCGGGCCGTTCCCGGGCGGCAGGACGCCGGCCGGGGCGATCCGGCTGTGCAGCAGGTACAGGCACGGCGGGTGGTACTCGATGTCCTGCCAGCGGGTGATCCGCCCGCTCAGCCCGGTCGACTCGGCGTAGAAGGGCGGGCACGCGGCGTCGGCCATGCGCCGGCTGACCCGCACGATGCCGGCGTCGGAGTCCGCCTCCGTGCTGATCGGCGTGTCCGCGACCTCCGGGGTGCCGATGTAGCCGCCGTGCAGGTATGTCTCGTGCGAGAGGTCCATCAGGTTGTCCAGCAGCAGCGAGTGCCGCGCGGCGAGCGGTTCCATGCCCCGCACGGTCGTCCACCCCGCGGCCGCGAACCAGGGCGCGCGCGGGATGGTGCCGGCCGCGGATGGCTCGGCGTCGCCGATCCAGATCCAGACCAGCGAGTCCTGCTCGACGACGGGATAGGCCCTGACCCGTGCGGTGCGCGGGATCCGCTTCTGGCCGGGCACCGCGACGCAGGTCCCGGAGGCGTCGTAGCTGAACCCGTGGTAGCCGCAGACGATGGTGTCACCGACCCGGTTCGACTGCGACAGCGGGAACCGCCGGTGCACGCACCGGTCGGCCAGCGCCACGGCCCGGCCGGAAGAGTCCCGCCAGAAGACGAGGGGCTCACCGCAGATCGTCCGGGCCAGCAGCTCGCCCGTGATCTCGCTGCCGTAGGCGGCGACGTACCACTGGTTGCGCGGAAATTCGGTGCCAGGCGACATGTTCTTCCTCCCGGGGCTCGACACCTTCAGGCTGACCGTGACGGACCCTCCGGGATACGCGCCTTCCATCTACCAGAAGAAAACCAGTTACCCGCGGACGCTCAGGTCCGTTACGGTGGAACTGAGGGAAGCGGAAGACGACGAGGAGCTGAGGTGCCCGGTCACCCGCGCACGCGCTGACGTAGCAGGTCACTGACCCCGTCATCGCGTGCTGCTCCGACCTCCGTCTGCGGCACGGCGATCTCCCCCGGAGCCGGCTCCGGCGCGCTCACGCGCGCGTCACCGGACCCCGGGAACGCTCCTCATCGACGCAAGGGATGTTCCCGTTGTGCCGCCGTTTGTGCTCGCCTGCCTGGCGTACCTGAGTATCGCCCTGCCCAGTTCGACCCTCGGCCTGCTCTGGCCGTCGATGCGGGTCAGCTTCCACCAGTCCGTCGGCGCCCTGGGCGTCCTGCTGGTTTTCGGGGTCACCGCCTCGGTGCTGTCCAGCGCCGCGACCGGGCGCGTGCTGCCCCGCCTGGGGGCGGGACGGGTCCTGGCTTCCGGTACCTTCCTGTCCGGCGTGGCCCTCGCGATCGAGGCCTTCGCCCCGTCGCTCTGGATCATGACGGCGGGGACCGTGGTGTTCGGTCTCGGTTTCGGCGCGATGGACTCCGCCCTCAACGCGTACGCGGCCAGCCATTTCGGCGCGCGGCAGATCAACTGGATGCACGCCAGTTACGGGCTCGGGGCCACCATCGGCCCGCTGCTGACCACGGCGCTCCTGGGCAGTGGGCTGAGCTGGCGCTGGATTTACGGGTCGCTGGCCGTCGCCGGAGTCGCCATCGCCGGCGTGTTCACCGTGACCCGCGACCATTGGCCTGAGTCCGCGCCCCCGTCACCGCCGGGCGGGACTCCGCCGCGGCGGCGTGACCGCGAGCCGGGACCGCCGGGGCACACGGCGGACCAGAAACCACGCGCCACGGCCCTGCTGATCGCGGCCGCGTTCGCCGCGGTCGAGGCGGGCATCGAAGCCGGCGCGGGCATCTGGGGGTACATCTTCCTGACCGCCGGACGTGGCCTGCCGCACCAGGCCGCCGGAATAGTCATCGCGGCCTACTGGGCGACCATGTTCGCCGGGCGGGCCGTGCTCGGCCCGGTCGCCGAACGCCTCGGACCGGCCCGCGTCCTGACCGGGGCCGTCATCGGTGTCGCCCTGAGCGCCGCGCTCATGACCGTCCCCGGGCCCAGCGGCCTGGCCGTCGCCGCCCTCGTCACCCTCGG
>Ga0182014_10001132_pt1 | contig 36134 bp, 39 predicted proteins | sample 612S2DmetaG_FD_120489 | JGI IMG/M metagenome (GOLD analysis project Ga0182014, IMG submission 120489) | Permafrost microbial communities from Stordalen Mire, Sweden - 612S2D metaG | ecosystem: Environmental > Terrestrial > Soil > Wetlands > Permafrost | place: Sweden: Stordalen | collected... | reverse complement strand
GGCATCAAATACTCTCCAGTGCGCCGGTGCGTAGCAGCGTCTCGAATCGATCGAATAGGTAACGCGCGTCGTGGGGACCGGGCCCCGCTTCTGGGTGGTACTGCACCGAGAAGCAGCGCTCCGCGGCGGCGGACACTCCTTCGATCACTCCGTCATTGAGGTTGATGTGGCTCACGACGCCGCGCGAGAGCGAGTCCGGGCTCACCGCGTAGTTGTGGTTCTGGGCGGTGATCTCGATGCGTCGGGTGGTGAGGTCTTGCACCGGATGGTTGCTGCCGTGGTGCCCGAAGGGCAACTTGTAGGTTGATCCGCCCAACGCCGTGGAGAGAAGTTGGTGGCCGAGGCAGATGCCAAAGATCGGCACCGTGCCGATGAGGGAACCAACCACCGCCACGTTGTCGCTGAGAGCGGCGGGATCACCGGGGCCATTGGAGAGGAACACGCCATCGGGGCGAAGATCGAGCACCTCTTGCGCTGACGTTGAAGAGGGCACCACCGTCAGGCGGAACCTGCTGGCGAGCTGTTGGACCATCGTCGTCTTGATGCCGTAGTCAAGGGCCACGACGTGCAGGTCCCCCTCGCCTCGGAAATAGGCCTCCGTGACGGAAACCTGTGACACGAGGTCGGTGCCGTCGGTGCCGAGCGCCCCCGCGGCGGCGCTGCTCACGACGTCGAGTTCGCCATGACCGAACGCCCCGGGCAGGGCTCCGTGCGCTCGAAGATGACGCGTGAGTCGACGCGTGTCGATTCCCACGATTGCGGGAATTCGATGCTGGCGCAGGAATCCCTCGAGGGGCCCGGCCGAGCGCCAGTTGGACGGAACCGGCGAGAGGTCGCGAACCACAATGCCGCGGCACCAGGGGTGCGCCGCCTCGTCGTCGAGGGGCGTCACGCCGTAGTTGCCTATGTGCGGATAGGTGAAGGCGATGATCTGGCCCGCGTAGCTCGGGTCGGTGATGACCTCCTGATAACCGCTGAGCGCGGTGTTGAAGACGAACTCTCCTGTGGTGAACCCCTCTGCTGGCAAGTGGCCGGCGGCGTAACCCTCGAAGGTCGTCCCGTCAGCCAGCACCAGCACCGAGGGAACGCTCGTCACGCCAGCGCCCCCTCGTTCACCACGAGCAAGCCTTTCGCAATCGTGGCTCGGACCTTGCCGACCAACTCTCGGCCGTCGTAGGGGGTATTGGTGGCCCGACTCTGGAGTTCATTGGCACGCACGGTCCAGCGCGCCTGGGGATCGAACACCACCAGGTTCGCATCCTCTCCCGCCACGACTGCCCCGCCGTGTCCGCTGTGGCGGACCCGGACGTCCGACTGGCGAAGCTGCGCAATTCGAGCGGGCCCCCGACTTAACAGGGCAAAGAATTCCTGAGGACTCGCTTCAGCGGCGCCCAACGCGTCAAGGGTGAGCGATGCGACGTGCTCGAGCCCGAGCATTCCCGCGGGTGCTTCGTCGAAGGGCAGGTCCTTGAGCTCTGGCGCGTGAGGCGCGTGGTCGGTCGCCACCGCGTCGACCAGCCCTCGCCGCATGGCGTCGCGCAGCGCCTCCACGTCGCTGCGCGGGCGAAGCGGCGGGTGGACTTTGAACATCGGGTCGAACTGATCGCACGCCGTCTCGTCGAGCGTGAAATGGTGCGGCGCGACTTCGAACGTGATCGCAAGCCCTTCGTTTCGAGCGCTGATCGCCATGGCCAGTGATCGGCCGGTTGAAAGGTGCAAGAAGTGAACCGCGCCTCCCGTGAGACGCACGAGTTCGATATCGCGAAGCACCATCAGTTCCTCGGCGAGCGCCGGACGGCCCACCAGGCCGAGACGGCTGCTCACCGCTCCCTCGTTCATTGACCCGCCACCCGCGAGCAGCTCGTCCTCACAGTGCTGCGCCAGGCGAACTCCCAGTGGTTTGGCGTACGTCAGGGCTCGACGCATGAGCGAAGGATCCTGCACACCGATGCCATCGTCCGTGAAGAGCCGAACACCGAGTCCGGCCATTTCGGCGATGGGCGCGAGCATCTCGCCGCGGCGACCCTGCGTAATAGCACCCGCCACGGCGATATCGAGTGGAGTGCGCGCTCCTCGGTCGAGCACGTAGGACACCAGCGCGACGTTGTCGAGTGCGGGCTCAGTATTGGGCATCGCCACGAGCGCGGTGAAACCTCCGAGAGCGCCCGCGAGGGCCCCGCTTTCAATGGTCTCGGCCTCTTCACGACCGGGCTCGCGCAGATGCGTGTGCAGATCAACGAGACCTGGTCCCACCCAGCAGCCGGTCGCGTCTATTTCGGTTGTGCCACTCGCCACGTCGCCGAGATCTCCCACACCAACAATCTCACCATCAACAATCAGAACATCACCAATCTCGAGTGACGTGGTACCCACCACGAGACCTTGGCGCAGGACAATCGAACTCACAAGACCACTTCCTCTTTTGATCCAGCCACGGTTAGGTACAGCACCGCCATACGAATAGGTACTCCGTTGGCCACCTGACGTTCAATGACCGCCGAAGGCAGATCCGCAACGCGCGAGTCAATCTCAACGCCCCGATTCATGGGACCAGGGTGCATGATGATTGCGGAAGGACGTAGTTTCCTCGCCCTCTCGTGTGTCAGACCGTAGGTCTGGGTGAACTCCCCGAGCGACGGAACGAAAGAGCCGCTTCCTCGCTCGCGCTGCAAGCGCAGCAAGCCGACAACATCGGCCCACTCCAGTGCTTCGTCGAAATCATCTACGACAGCCACGGGCCAGTTTCCAATATCCACGGGCAGCAGCGTCCCGGGGGCAGCGACTCGAACCTCCGCGCCGAGCGTCACGTACGCGCCAATATCGCTTCGAGCGACCCGACTGTGACGAATATCGCCCACAATAAGGATCCGAAGCCCCTGAAAGAGCTCACTGCCCGACTCGAGGCCGGAGGTTTGGGATCGTTCGGCGAGTACTTGGCGAATAGTGAAGGCGTCGAGCAGCCCTTGGGTGGGATGTTGGTGCAACCCATCACCCGCGTTGATCACGTGCACCTGGGGCACGTATCGGCTGACCTGGAGCGCCGCACCGCTCGACTGATGACGCATCACGACGGCGTCGATGCCGAGCGCGTCGATTGTCGCAATCGTGTCGCGCAATGACTCGCCCTTCTTCACGCTGCTCGAGGCCACCGCGAGCGAAAGTACGTCAGCGCTGAGCCGCTTGGCGGCCGTTTCAAAACTCAGTCGAGTTCGGGTGGACTCCTCGAAGAACAGTGACGCGACGACTCGGCCCTTGAGGGCTGGGACCTTTTTGATGGCGCGTCGATTGACCTCAACAAAGGACTCCGCAGTGTCGAGTACCTCAACGATTGCCTCGCGTGACACGTTGTCCAACGAAAGAAGGTTTTGTCCCCTTATTGACCGCATCACGATCGCCCCCTCGTACCAATCCACACTCCATCCAGGTTTGCGACGATTGCCTCATCGAGCGATGTGGGAAGGTTTTTACCAACGTAATCAGGACGTATGGGCAACTCTCGGTGCCCGCGGTCGATCATCACCGCAAGTTGCACCGAGCGGGGACGCCCCCAGTCAGAGAGCGCGTTGAGGGCCGATCGAATAGTCCTTCCGGTGAAGAGCACGTCGTCCACGAGCACGACCGTGCGGTCCGTCAGATCGTGATCAATCGTTGTCGCGGTGGATTTCGGAATCGGATTGCGCGAAAGGTCATCGCGGTAAAACGAGACATCGAGCAAGCCACGTGGGACGGTCGTGCCGGAGATCTCGCTCAGCAACTCCGCGAGCTTCGTAGCGAACGGCTCACCACCGGTTTGAAGACCGATAATGGAAATATTCTCAACCGAGTGATTACGCTCGACGATCTCGTGGGCCATGCGCCTTAATGCGCGACCCACGTCTTCGTGGGTCAAAAGTTGATTCTTCGGCAAGAACGCCAGATCTCGCGGTGGCGTCTGGCGTTGGTCGTTACTACTCATCTGTCTCCTGTCGTACGAGCCTCACGGGACCCGCTTCACGACAGTCCTTTGGGGCACCCCATCACGAGGTGCCCCAAAGAGCTGCTTGTGCTAATGAATTGTGTTAATTGTAGTCGTTACCGCCGAGCCAATCACTGCAGAGATAGCTACCCACACCCAGAAGAAGCGCACCAGACGGGCCTGGTACCACTTGTCCCCGTTGATGACCCCTCGGGCTGAACGAATTGTGAGCCCCAGACCCAAGAAGGCCAGGATGAACAAGTGGATGACGGCCGAACCCGCTACTGCCATCATGGCTGAGTCGTATGAGGTGTACGCCATGACCTGGCTGTCGTTGTTCGCCACGAAGATCTGTGGGATGTGACGAAGTTGGATGATCGCGAAGATGATCGCCACGACCGTCACGGCAGTGGCGAACGCCGCCATAGACGAGTAAGACTTCGCATTCTTCGTGGCGCGAAGTCCACGCTCAGCCGCCCAAATGATGGCACCACTGATCACGGTGAGCAAAGTCACGATCCAGTTGAGTCCCGCGGACAAGGTACTTACGTGGATCATCGTCGGGTTGGGCAGCGAGCCACCCTTCACGTCGAGAATGTTGTAGTAGTACGAGTACGGGTGGCCGGTGTAGCCGAGCATGCTCATCCAATGACCACCGGTGTCCACGCCGCGAAGGTACAGATAGGTGAACAGCAGCGCGCTCAGACCAATCATGTCGCCGCCGATGAAGAGCCAAATGCCCATGCGTTGACGACCGTCGACTACCTCGGGAGGCTCGTGATGTCCTTCGTCATGCGCTCCATGAGCATCGTGCTCTGAATGGGTGTCGATACTCATGAACGCACCAGTTCCTCTCCGTAGTTGTAGGGGTCTTCAGTGATGACTGGCAGTACATCGAAGTTCTCCAAGGGCACGGGTGTCGGCACCATCCACTCAAGTGAGTTCGCGTGCCATGGATTCGGTCCGGCGGGCTCGCCCTTGTTCCACGAGGTGATCACCGCACCGAGCAGCACCAGCATGCCCGCCATGATGATGTACGCGCCGATGGTGGTGATGAAGTTGGAGTGCTCGAAGATGATCGCGTACGACGAGTAGCGCCGAGGCATTCCCTTAAGACCCGACACGAACATCGCGAGGAACGTCACCTGGACGCCTATGAAGACGAGCCAGAATGAAATGCGACCAAGAAACTCGTTCAGGAAGCGCCCGGTTACCTTGGGGAACCAGAACGCCAGTGCGGAAACGGCGCCGAACAACACCGAGCCAACGAAGACGTAGTGGAAGTGGGCGGTCACGAACATCGTGCCGTGCAACTGGTCATCGAGGGGGATGTCCGAGAGGTAGATACCCGTCACGCCGGCGATGATGAAATTCGCAATGAATCCGAACATCCAAATCGTCGGAAGCTTCATCCAGATATTTCCACGCCAGAGCGTTCCGATGAGCACCAAGAAGAAGAGTCCCGTCGGAATCGAGATCAACTCCGTGGTGAGCATGAAGGGCCCACCGAGTGTGGGTGCCCAGCCGGTCGTGAACATGTGGTGGGCCCACACCAAGATACTGAGGCCCGCCAATCCGGTCATGGCAGCCACCGCGGTTCGATAACTGAAGACGGGCTTTCGCGCCATCACCGAGGAAATCTCAAAGAGCGCCCCAACCGCCGGCAACAGGATCACGTACACCTCGGGGTGACCCATGAGCCAGAAGAGGTTCGCCTGGAGCCAGCCCGCTCCACCGCCACTCGCGACGAAGAAGCTCGTGCTGAAGGTCCGGTCGACCAGCGTCTGCGCCTCGACCAACGAGAAAAAGGGGAAGGCGTAGAGGCCTAGTGCAGCCGCGATGATTGCACCCCACACGAAAATCGGCAGGCGTGCCAACGACATGCCCTTGGTGCGCATGGTCATCACCGTGCAGATGATATTCACCCCCGCCACCGTCGTCGAGACCGTGAAGACGATGATCGCCATCGCGAAGAAGTCCATACCGATACCGGCTTGGTCCGCGATGGGCTCCAGCACCACCCAGCCCATGGTCAAACTACCTACCGCCAAGGTGGTGAGCAGGAGAGCCGCGGCACCCACGAGGGTCCAGAGGCTGAGGGCATTAAGCCGCGGGAACGCCATGTCACGCGCACCACACATGATCGGCACCACAAAGTTGCCCCACGGTCCGGCGACCGCGACGATGAGCGCCAAGATCATGAGCATGCCGTGCACGGCAATGAAGCCGTTGTAGACCTGCTGGTTCACAAAGTGGTTACCCGGCACGATGAGCTCGGTACGAATCGCCATCGCGAGAATCCCTCCGGCCCCCAAGAGCACCATCGTCATCACGATGTACTGCACTCCGACCACCTTGTGGTCCGTCGTGAACTTCCAGTAACGCGAAGTCCCTTGACCTTGCCCGGCCAGGTAGAGGTCGTCCGCGCGGGTGTTGTCGCGACCGGTCACCCAGCGCAACGGTGCGATGAAGGCGCCGATACCCAACCAGAAGCCAATGATCCAGCCAATCGTCAAGGACACCGCGACCTCGTCGCTATAGGTCCGACTCGTTGGGTCAAGAAAGTGGTGCGCGAGAAACCAAAAGAGCCAGGCGACAAGCCCTCCTCCGACCATCGCAGTCAGCATATTGAGTCGACGAGCCAGCCCACCACCCTGCGGTATCGCCGCGGTCTTCGTCTGTTCCAGTGTTGTTGTCATTCTGACCTCCTAGGCTCGCTGTGGCTGCGAAGCGAGCCAGCTCGTGAATTGTTGAGAAGTAAGTACGTGACCTTCGGTCACCATGAACGCGTGATTCAGTCCGCAGAATTGGGTGCAACGGATATTGAAGGTTCCCAACTTGTCCGGCGTCGTGTGGATCGTCGTGATGGTGCCGACGTTCGCGTCGACCTGAATACCCATGTTCGCTATCCAAAAGCCGTGCGTCACGTCCACTGACGTGACTCGGAATTCAACCTCGCGATTAACCGGCAGGTAGAGCTCGTTTGACTGAACATGAGTGCCCGGGTACGAGAACGACCAGACCCACTGCTGACCGGTCACGTCGACGACGAGCGGGTTCTTTCCATTCGAACCGTTATCCACCGCCAAAGCCCCCAACCCCCAGATGAGCAGGAACACCGTGAGCACTGTGGAAACGACCAACCAGGTGGTGACGACAACTGCGTTTTCACGAACCTGCGGTCCGGGCGCGGGCACATCGTCGCCCTTGTGCGCCCAGTGACGGAGAGCGAACAGCGCCGTGGCGTACACGCCCGCGGCCACCGGCGCGGCGGCGACGCTGAAGACGACCATCGTGAGAACGGTCAGGTGCATGTTGTTACTCATCGAACGTGGCATCAGCCACGCCGGAGCGTAGAGGCCAATGAGAATACCGACAACCGTCAGTGCCGCCCAAATCCAGTACAGCCCCTTGTATGAGTTCTTATTAGTAGAGGTAGACACGATTCTCCTTAGTTGACCGTCAAGGTGCCGGACATGTAGCCGTACGTCGACATTGCTTGACCGAATTCACCCTCACGGCCACCACCGCACGGGAACTCACAGTTCCATTCGTAGACGCCCTTGCTTCCCGTCTTGAAGGAGAACTGCACCACCACCGGCTTGGTGTAGGAACCGTCGCCAATCGTCACCGCTTGAGTGTTGGAGTCCGCGGGCAGTGGGACCGACACGAATAGCATCTTGTCGCTACCGGGAATGCCGCGCAGGGTGAAGGTGTGACCCACGTTGTTCGGGTCAACACTGGAAACCGTCTTGCCGGCAATGGTGGCGGTCCCGCCGATGGTACCCATCACTTGGTCGAAGAAGGCGTTGTTCAGCGACCCGCCGGAGTCGTACTGATCGATGGTCACGTCGACGGTGGTGTTCGCGGGAACGACCAGGTTGTCGTTCGCGTAGGAGACCCAGTCGGGGTGATCCCCGCCGGTCTTTCCGTGCTCGCCCGCCAATGAGTCTGGGAAGGTACTGAGGTTCAGGCTGCAGGTATTCGCTGCTGACTGGCTTGGAACACAGTTCAATGCCGCCTGATGAGGCGTTGCACTCGCGAGGGCGAACCCCGCCAGAGCTAACGCGCCGCCACCAAGGAGCACCGACGCCAAGGCCACGCCGAGTGACTTCGACCGATTCATTCGCTCTCCTTTGAACTTTCTAGAAACTCTTACGAAACAATTCGCATAAGTTCATGTAGAAGAAAGTAGTGGAAGGAGAAAAATAAAAACGGTTAAAGTCGCTGGTGTGGCGCCTATTGCTAAGAATACGTTCAGAATCCACCTCGGCCTGTTCCTCGCCGAGCTGATCTGCATACCCGCATTTTTCTTCGAAATCAGTCGCGCGCTTGGTGGCAACACGTTGTCGTGGGCCTACGTCATCGAGTGGCCACTGCTCGGTGGCTACGCCGTGTACATGTGGCGAAAGATGCTCCGAGAAGAAAAAGGACTGGACGTTCCACGAGTTGTCGACACGAGTCAAGAGGACGACCCCGAGCTAAAGGCCTGGAACGACTACCTGGCCACGGTCCACAAGTCAGCTCAGAGCGACGAGCCCGACATCCGCTCCGACTGACGATCGAGAGCGGCGAAGAGCGATCCTTCGCGCATCACCAGCCTTCGAGTGATCAGGACGAGGCACGGCACCGCCCAGAAGTCACCGCAAATCCACAGGATCGCGGCAGCCAGTTGCTGCTGATGAAATGCCTGCGCGGTGGAAGTCGCCGCGCCCGGCATATTCATGCCCGACATGGCACCGGAGCCCGCGATCATCACCGAGTACCAAGCCGCCTTGGTGAAGATTGACATGGCCATCGCCATGATGAGCATCTCGAGCATGGTGAAGAGCACCATGAAGAGTTGCGCGCGAAGGCGAGTTCGGATCCTTCGAGGGACCGCCGGAATAAGGAAGTGAAAGAAGAAGAGCCCGGAGAGCAGAAACGCGGGCTCCATCAGCCAGTCCATCGCCCAGGTGTGTTCCATCACCGCGTCGAAGACCCTGGGGACGTGTGCCGAAACCATGACGACGTTAAGCACCACCGCCGCGACAAGAGGGTTTGCCACCCACGTGGGTAGTCGCCACTGACGCCCCACGTACCACCAGCGAAGCAACCGGCGGCGTTGCGACACGCCGAGCACCCACCAAAGTGACCGGACCGACGCCGATCCAATCAGACCCATTGGCACGATGAACATGACAATGACGTGGCCAATCATGTGGTCCGGCAGATTGACCATACCGCGCCGGGAGAAGGACGAGGCCGCCGCGAACCACAACAAGGCCCAGGACACGAGTGACATCGTGAACTGGAACGTCACCCGCCGAGGGCGCGCGCTTCGACGTACGTACGCCACCACCGCCAGAATCGCGCCTGCTATCGCGGCGATCCCGAGCGGTGTCACGACGACGCCAGTCCCGACTGGTGCAGCAGGTTCAGCAGTTCGGACTCCGAGGAGTTCTCGATCGCCCACGAGTGTGCGGGGTCGTCAGGAATGATCCACTTCAGTCGACCTTTGGGATTGATGATGAACATGTAGTCCGAGTGGATGCTCATCTTGTCGGTGGGTTTCATCTCGACAGTAATACCGTACGAGTTCCAAACGGGGCGGGTCACGGCCAGCTTTCCCGTCACAAAATAGAAGTTCTGCACGCTCTTCATATGATGAGTTGCAATGAAATGGTTGACGTAGGCCAACGTCTCGTGGTACGGGTCCGCCGCGACGGCCACGATGTCAACCTTGGCGCTCGGACCAAGTTCTTCGCGGACCCTGCCCAACTGCTGGGCGAGCAGTGGGCAGTCGGTCCAACACGTCGGGTCGAGGAACGTGAGCAGCGTGTAGCGATTGGCGTGTTCGCCCAAGGTGTAGCTCTTGTCGAACTGGTCCGTCAGCGTGAACTTGGGAGCGACCGTATTCGCTTCGACCGCCGAGCCGTTCTGCGCAACGAAGAACGTGCTTTCGGAAGATGACAACGTGGCGAGACCCATCGAAGCTATCGAGAAGATGACCATCGCCCCGGCGAACGACGCCAGGACCGAACCAGAGCTCGATCGCATTTCCCTCGGAAGACGTCGAGGAAGTGGCTCTCGCCTCACGTGCTGGGGGGCGGCGGCCCACGCCAAGGCAGCCATCGGAATCAGTGAATTGAGGTCGGTTGCCAGGCCACCATAGACGGCTCCGTCTTCGGAGACCAACCAGAAGATCACGCAGCCCACCACGAAAGCCCAGACCGGCCAGCGCCACCCGCGCTGACTGGCCATCCACAGGCCCACCGCGCACACGAGGAGCCACAGGATGATGACGATGTTGAATCCCCCGCCCATCGAACCAGCGATGTCTCCTCCCCGCCGAACTATTTCGGCGAGCAGCTGGGGCTGGGGCGTCTGAGTCATCGACCGCGTCATGGCCGTCAGGGCGTTGCTGTTCCCTCCGTGCCAGAACCCCCTGGACGGCAGCACCTGCAAGACAGCAGCGATGCCCACAATCACGCTGAGCCCACGAAGGGTGTAGCGGGAGAACTTCTCGGGGAACGAGGTCGGCGACATCGCGAGCCACACCCCCGCCACCACATAAAACAGCGTGGCCCCGGGCCAGCCAAAGAGGATCGAGCTGGAGGATTGGAAGATGCCACCGGCGCCGTTGCCGATGAGCCAAATCATCGCGGCCCATCCCGCGGAGGCCGCTCCGGCGAATCGTCCGACGGTCGAGTTGGAAACCAACAATAAAATACCGAGGCCCACCTGGATCCACGCGGTGCCCACCGCGAGGGTGATCGGGTGGTTGTTCCAGACACCTATTCCGTCGTTCATCAAGAGGTGCAGCCAGTGGGGGGTCCCGCTCGTCATTGGCGCCACCACATTGTTCGCCAGCCCCAGCGGCATGGAAACCTGGAACTGCAGAATTCCATCGATTAGCCATATGGCGCCGAAGGCCATCCGCAGATAACTGCGATTGCGCGCTTCGTTGAGGCCCGCGAGTGAAAGATTAAAGGTGCCGACCCGACCAAGCAGCACCGCGCCCAGGAGAAGCACCAGTGCGATCGCGATAATCCACAGCACGCCGGTGACGTAGATGCTGTGGCGGAAAAGTGCCACGACGAGCGGGTTCGTGAGGTCAATTGGCGACGGGTTGCCCATTGGCACTGTGGTTACTCCTGGGGTGAGTTGAGAATATTCTCAGCAATCGAAGATAACACGCCGTTGACAAACGAAGGTGAGCTGTCCGTTGAATACACCTTTGCGAGTTCAACGGCTTCATCCAAGATCACCGCCATCGGTGGCGCTTCATCCATGAGCATCTCACCAACAGCGAGCGTCATCACGAGCCGGTCCACCAACGCAATTCGTTCGAGCGGCCAGTCAATGGCGAACTCTGAGATGAGAGCGTTGGCCCGTTCTTGATTCGCCTCAGCGGACACCAGAATCTCGACGGTGTAGGGATCGGGGCGAACATTGAGTCCATTGAGCACCACCACGGTCGACCTCGCCTTGATCGACGCCTCGTACAGAATTTCGAGTGCGCGCTCGCGGGCGTGGTGACGCTTGGTGCCGAGTTCGCTCACTCTAAGCCCGCGTCATGTAGTCGCCCGTGCGGGTGTCGACCTTTATGGTCTCTCCCGGACCAACGAATAGTGGTACCTGCACCACAAACCCCGTTTCCAGCGTGGCGGGCTTGCGAGCACCCGACACGCGGTCGCCCTGGATCCCAGGCTCGGTCTCGGCGATCGTGAGTTCGACCGACGCGGGAAGTTCGACGCCGATGATTTCGTCGTTGTACGAGATGAGCATCGCCTTACCGGTCTCCTTCAAGAAGTTGGTCGCCTCGCCGAGATTCTTCGACGATACGGGCACCTGGTCGTAGGTCGACTGGTCCATGAAGATGTAGTCGTCGCCATCGCGGTAAAGGTACTGGGTGTCACGCTTGTCGATGATGGCCTGCTCCAGTCGCTCGTCGGCGCGGTAGGTACGCTCGATCACGGCTCCCGACCTGGCGTTGCGCAACTTGGTGCGCACGAACGCCCCGCCCTTGCCCGGCTTTACGTGCTGGAACTCGATGACTGAGAAGAGACCTTCGTCAATCTTGAGGGTGATGCCGTTCTTGATATCGGAAGTTGAAATTGCAGCCATGAGGCTCGGGACCTTTCGCGAAAGTAGCGTTGCCCATTCTAGGCAGTCCCGGTGGGACAAGGACTACGACAGGGCCAGCAAACGTTGCACTGCGTCAAGGGCCAGTTCGTAACTCACCGCGCCAAAACCGGCAATCGAACCGTTCACGACGCCCGCCAGGGTGCTGACGTGGCGAAAAGGCTCCCGCGCAGCTGGGTTGGACAGGTGAACTTCAACCTTCGCGCCGCCAAACATGGCCAGGGCGTCCGCCAGCGCCCACGACGAATGCGTCAGCGCACCGGCGTTGATGACGATTGCCGCCGAACTAAGGCGAGCCGCGTGAATGGCTTCAATGAGGTCGCCTTCGTAGTTCGACTGCACGTGGCGAACGCTGAATCCCAGCTGCGCAGCGCGGCGGGTGAAGTTTTCCACGTGTTCGGTCAAGGTCGCGGCACCGTAGATCTCGGGGCTGCGAGTTCCCAGCTGGTCAAGATTTGGACCCGATAACAGCAGAATCTCTTTACTCACTGTTCACCTCGAAAACTTTCCAGTACTTGAACGATGGTCTCGGGCTCGATGCCACGAACAACCTCAAACCCGTTCGCACCCGGCAGCACGAACGTTAAATCATGATGAGCCTTCTTGTCGTGGCCCATGGCCGTCACGATGTCGTTCGTCGCGAGTTCGGTCGGCACACCGTGGCCCAGACCCAGGATTCGAAGCACCTCGTCATGATTGACGATCTCCGCCGCGTCAACCCGCCCCAGTGCGTGCGCGAGTCGAACCGCGTAGGCCAGCCCCACGGCGACGGCTTCGCCGTGGCGCAGTTCGTCGGCGTCGCGAGCGAGCGCCAAGACCTCTAACGCGTGACCCAGGGTGTGGCCGTAGTTCAAGAGAGCACGACGGCCCCCTTCGAACTCGTCCGCTGCGACGATGCTGGCCTTCAACCTCACCGACATCAACACCAAGTCGTTCAGTGACGCGCTCTCGAGGTCACCCGCCGCGCGCCCTTCGAGTAGCCAACACTTGGCGATCTCACCCAGTCCGCTCAGACGTTCGCGCTCAGGCAAGGTCTCGAGCGTCTCAAAATCGCAAAACACCCCCAAGGGCTGGTGGAATGCGCCCACCAGATTCTTGCCAGCTCTCAGATTGATAGCGGTCTTGCCACCAGTAGCGGCGTCCACCTGACCCACCAACGTTGTCGGTACCTGTACGACGTCGATGCCGCGCAGGTAGACCGCGGCGGCAAATCCCGCGAGGTCGGTGACCGCTCCCCCACCCACACCGATCACCACGTCGCTGCGCGAAAGTTCCAACGCCGCGAGTTGCTCGCACAGTAGTTCGAGCGTCGCGAACGTCTTCGCCGACTCGCCCTCTGGCACTTCAATGATGTGCGCGCCGAGTCCGGTCGCGAAGTCAAACCAGGGTTGCGCGCGCAGTGAGCTCGAGGTGATGATCACTTTCGCATGGGCGTTAGGACAGTGCTCTCGAAGAAAGACCTCGAGCCTGTGACGCGCGCCTTCTTGGAGCACGATGTCGTACGCGCGCTCCTTGAGGTCTACCGTAACCTTCACCGCTCCACCTTCTGCGCCTCTTTGAGTACCCGTTCGACCACTTGGTCAAGCGTCCCCGACGCGTCAATGCACACGCACGATACCTCGCGGTACCACTGTTCGCGCTGCGCACGCAGGCGGGCGAGCGAACTACGAGGCTCGTCGCCGAGCAGAGGGCGATCTCCGTCATCGACCCGCGCAAGAATTTCATCGTCACCGCAGTCAAGCCAGAACGTCCGCTGGCTCGCAAGCACCTGACGAGCGCGTGGTGTGGTCACAATCCCCCCGCCCGTCGCCACGATGGCGTCAGCGTCGAGTGCTTCTTCGAGGGCTCGACACTCGGCCTCTCGAAACGCGGCTTCGCCCTCGGTTCGCAGGTACTCCGCGACGGGGCAGCCAACTGACGACGCAACGATGTCGTCGGTATCGAGAAACCCACAACCCAGCTTGCTCGAGATCTCCTTGGCAACGGTGGTCTTTCCGGTGCCGGGCAAACCGACGATGACGAGAACTGCCACCGTCACTCGGGACGTGAGGCTGACGCCGTGGAGCCCAGGTTGGCCACGTAGGAGGCGTGATTACGGGCAAACTCCTCCACCGAGTCGCCGCCAAACTTGCGAAGCGCTTCATTGGCGAGCACCAATGCCATCATTGCTTCGGTGACCACACCGAGCGCCGGGACGGCCGTCACGTCGGTACGCTCCTTGAACGAGACGGTTGATTCACCTGTGGCCACGTCCACTGTCTCCAGCACCGGTCGATTGAGTGTCGCGAGGGGCTTCATCGCCACCTTGGCAATCACTGGTGATCCTGAGGTCATTCCCCCCTCGAGTCCACCGGCATGATCACTGCGCCGCACGTAGCCGCCGCCCCTCGCGAAGGACTCATCCACCGCAATCGCGTCGTGCGCCACGCTTCCGCGCTGGGACGCCTGAATCATGCCGTCACCGATTTCGACCGCCTTGACGGCTTGGATACTCATGAGCGCACCCGCGAGAAGGCCGTCTAGCTTTCGATCCCAGTGCACGTACGAGCCCAGTCCCACGGGTACCCCGTAGGCAATGACTTCCACAATGCCCCCGAGCGAGTCGCCTTCCTTTGCGGCCGCCTTGATCTCACCGATCATGGCTCGGGCGGTCTCTTCGTCGAAGCAGCGAACTTCGCTCTCGTCTACGACGCCGAGTTCACCGGGGAGCGGTCGTCGGTCTGCGGGCGACGCCACTTGACCAATGCGAACTACGTGGCTCAATACTTCGACACCGATGGTCGCGAGCAGGGCCTTCGCGAGTGCGCCGGCCACGACTCGCGCCGCGGTTTCACGTGCGCTGGCCCGTTCTAGAACGTCGCGGGCGTCATCGAAGCCGTACTTCTGCATCCCCGCGAGGTCCGCGTGACCGGGACGAGGCTTCGTCAGCCTGTCGCTGGGTGTTCCCGGAGCGGCCGACATCTCCTGCTCCCACTTTGGCCACTCCGAGTTGAGAATCTCGATGGCGACCGGAGAGCCCAGAGTACGACCATGTCGAATACCCCCCGTAAGGCGAAGCTCATCGCGTTCGAAGCGCATCCGAGGGCCACGACCGTAACCGAGACGGCGCCGAGCAAGCTCGTCGCCGATCTGTTCTGCCGTTATCGGCAGTCCCGCCGGCAGTCCCTCGACGATGACGGTCAGCGATGGTCCGTGGCTTTCGCCAGCAGTGAGGAAGCGCAGCATTTCTAAATTCTAGAGCGCGCGCTAAGACTTACTGTTCCTTGGCGTAGAAAGGATTCACTCCCGAGGCGTGGTCGGTGACATCGATCACACCGGTCAATGCTGGAATCGCCTCACGCAACGTAGTTTCTATCCCTTGCGTGAGGGTCATGCGGCTCATGGCGCAGCCTTGGCAGCCACCCGACAACTTCACGTAGGCGACCTTGTTCTCTTCGTCGAGCGCCACCAGGTCGCAGTGCCCTCCGTGAGAAGCGATGGAAGGGTTCACCTGCTCTTCGAGAACAGTCACGGCGAACACGGCCATGGGGCCTTCGAGGCCGAGCGCCAGGATTTCTGCCGGAACCCCTGGATTGACCTCTTCGGGCGTCGGGACGTTCGGGTTCACCAATACCAGGCCGCCGCCACCATCGCTTGCGAACTCCAAGCGACTTCCTCGAAGGCGCTCAACACTATTGACGGGAATGACGATGGTGACGTCTCCGTCAACACCAATGGCGGCGTCCTCGGGGGCGTCAGCTCGATCAGAGAAATAGAGATCGTAGGCGTAGCCCGGACCGCGCGTGCCGGTGACCTCCACCCAGAGCGCCAAGCCCCCGCTGTTGTCTTCGTTGCTCAAGGCGTCCATCACGACGTCACGGGCTTCATCGGTGAGGGTCAGAATGTCAAAGGTTTCGACGGTAGTCATGCCAGAAGTCTATTGGTACCCCGCGTGATCTCTTGCGCGAACTAAGTTTTGATTGTGACTTCAATACCAAGAGATGCCCACGAGTGGGTCAGTTTCGAGGACGACAAGGACCAGCGAACGTGGATGTTTGACGTGACGTTCCTCGAAAGTAACTGGACCTGCATCTTCGGTGACGGCTGCCAGGGCGTTCTTACTGGTCCCACGCCCGAATTGGTCCAGGGATGCTGCAGCTACGGGGCCCACTTCACTGACGAAAAGGACCGTCGCCGGGTCGAGAAGGCCGCCAAGCGACTCACCGATGATCAGTGGCAGTTCAAGGCCAAGGGCAAGGCGGGCACCACGCGAGTGAAGAAGAATGGAGAAATAGTCACCAAGTTGGTGCAGGATGCCTGCATCTTCCTGAATCGTCCGGACTTTCACCGCGGACCTGGATGCGCCCTGCACGTGTTGTCCATAGACACCAACGAGAGTTACATCCCGCTCAAGCCCGAGGTCTGCTGGCAACTACCCCTACGCCGTGACGACGACGTCCAGGAGAGCGGTCACGTGATCACGCGCATCGCGCAATGGAACCGCGACGACTGGGGGGCCGGTGGCGACGAGTTCCACTGGTGGTGCACCGAGGACCCGGCGGCCTTCGTTGGCAAGAGTCGAGTCGTTGATTCAATGGCCGAAGAACTCACCGCGATGGTGGGACGAACCGTCTACGACCAGTTGCTGGCGTTCATGAAGAGCCGGACCAAGCAACCCAAGGGAACGCTGCTTCCCCACCCTGTCTTTCGACGAAAGTCTTAACTCTCGGCTGCGAGCGGGTCCTCTTCGTTGAACGACGTGCGCGGCAGTGAACCAAGAATTTCGTCGTAGCGGTCCTCTTCGGCGAGGCACCACTCTGCGTGTACGTCCTCGGGCGCGGCGCCGCACTCATCGCACGTGGTCGCGCGAGGTCCGGTATTGCGCTTGAGTTCGCGAGCTTCAACAAACCGACGATGGCGGCCCTTTTTCACGTCAACTCCTCACTGGTCGCGGGCCATAACTGGCGGCGACCGCGGTTCAGTAGTACTGGACCGAGTAGCCATGTTACCAACTTGAGCCTCACCTCGAGCTCCTCTAACATTCGCTCGTGAGCGAACCCTTTAATCCCAACGAGATGGTCCTGAGATTCCGTGAGAGGGCCGAGGCCGTAAAGCGCCGAGGTCTGCCTCCCGTGGAGGGCCCGGAACGCCAACTTTTCCTCGAAGCGGCGACGCTCGACTTTCAGGATTACGCCATGCTGGGCGACGCGACGGCCACGCTCGAGGACGGCATCCTGAGGCTCGAGATCGATCTTCGCCCCCGTACCGAGGACTAGCGGTTGGCCTTACGTTGACGCCGAGGCGACGTCAATCCGTACGGTGGCTTCAGAGAGGACTGCGAAGCCCTTCGCCAATGACGCCAGCGCCCGGGTTCGCGCCGTCGGACTTGCCGCGGCGTCGTAACACTCGTTGGCGCCGGTCTGAAGGTTGATGTACGCCTTCGACAAGAGCGACGTTGCCTGGCTATCGGGAGTTGGCAAGGAAGCGCCCGCTTCGTCGAGCTCGAGGAACAGCACGGCGCACACGGTGTGCAGGCTGGCGCTGCTCGTCGACGGATGTCCCAGCGCCGACGCCGAATGGTGGATGTCGGTGTTAAGAGCAGACAGATTGCTTCGAAAACTGCTCTGCGTCACCCACGTTCGCATCGCTGCCACCGAACTCTCCGTGCCGCACGCGCTCAAGAGAAGTCCCGCCACGAGTAGCACCGCTAATCGACGAATCACGCGATGACCACGAGGTGCAACTCGCGTCGCCCTCGTCGAACAACGAGGTAACGATCATGCAACGCGCGAGAACTATCAATCGGCACTGATCCGTCCACGCGAACGTTATTGACGTAGACGCCGCCCTGCGAAAGGAAACGCCGAGCCTCACCCTTGGACTTAGCGAGTTCGCATCGAACCAGAAGATCGGCCGCATCAACACCCTCAAGCAGTTCAATACGCGACCACGTCGACGAGGGGGCGTCGGCGACCACTTGCAAGAGTGTCGCCTCGTCGAGTTCGGCGATCGCCTCATTGAAGAGAGCTTCGCCGGCGCGCTCGGCGCTGCGCGCCGCCCCTTCACCGTGCACCAGAGACACCACCGCGTTCGCCAAGGCACGTTGGGCCCGGCGCTCTTGGGGCTTCGTGCGGGTCGCCTCGTCCAGTTCGCGGATCGTCTCGTGGTCGAGGAACGTGAAGAAACGCAGCAACGCCGGGGTCGTCGCGTCATCGGAGTTCAAGAGGTACTGGTGGAACTCGAACGGCGAGGTCAGCGAGGCGTCGAGCCAGACCCGTTCGTTGCCGCCTTCGGATTTGCCGAACTTCTGACCGTCCGCTCGAAGCAGCAACGGCGAGGTCAGTCCGTGCGCCGAGTGGCCAGTGACCTTGCGCACCAGTTCGGTGCCCATCGTGATATTGCCCCACTGGTCGGAGCCTCCGAGTTGCAGGGTGCAGTCGTGATCAACATTGAGTCGCAAGAAGTCGTACGCCTGCAGCAGCATGTAGGAAAACTCCGTGAAGGACAGTCCCACATCGTCACGGTCGAGTCGGCTCTTGACCGACTCTTTCGCGATCATTTGGTTCACCGTAAAGTGCTTGCCCACGTCGCGAAGGAAGTCGGTCAAGGGAACGGTGGTGAGCCAGTCCGCGTTGTTGAGAAGTAGCGCTCGAGACTTTCCGGCGCCCGACGTGAAGTCGAGGAAGCGGCCCAACTGCTCGCGGATGCCTTCAACGTTGACGGCCAGCTGCTCTGGCGTCAAAAGCGGTCGCTCGACCGCCTTGAAACTCGGATCGCCGACGAGACCCGTGCCGCCGCCGGCGAGGGCGATCGGGCGATTCCCCGCCATTTGAAGTCGACGGAGATTGCAAAGCTGCAGCAGGCTACCCAAGTGCAGCGACGGGGCCGTAGGGTCGAAACCAATGTACGCGCTCACCCCGCCCACACTCAGCCGATCAAGGATCGTCTCGTCCGTCGTTTGGTGGACCAGCCCTCGAAACTGCCAGTCTTCACGAAGATTCATGGCAGAAGTCTACGAGAACCGTCGATCTACAAGAGTGCGTAGGACGGCAGGTGAACCTGGAGCCACAGCACGAAGGCATTCCACGCCCCCGTGATTTCGGCGATGCCAATGAGTATCAGCAGGATCCCTCCGACGAGCCCCAGCATCCTGCTGTGGCGACGAAGCCACGTCGACGCACTGGCCATCCACTCGGTGGCGAGCGCCGCGACGACGAACGGGAGGCCAAGCCCGAGGCAGTACACAAAGGCCAGCATCGATCCTCGAAGGGCGGTGGCGCCCGACGACGACGCCGCGAGACCAAGAATCGATCCGAGGGTCGGTCCAATACAGGGCGTCCAGCCCAACCCGAAGGTGATCCCGAGCAGCGCGGCACCGATGACCGAGACGCTGGGCAGGCGATGAATTCGACGGTCACGCTGCAGCCATGACGACGGCCACAGGCCCGCGAAGAACATTCCGAGCAGGATCGTCACCACGCCGAAGCCAATGTCGAGCCCGCGCTCGTGCGTGCGAAGGTGAGCGCCGAATTCGCCAAAAAGGGCGCCGAAGCTCACGAAGACGACGGCGAAGCCAAAAATGAAGGCCACCGAACCCAGCACAGCGCGCCCCCGGGCCGAGCGTCCGTCGATCCGACCCGAGGCCCCACTCAAGAAGGCCAGATACCCGGGAAGCAGTGGCAACACGCACGGAGAGATGAACGAGACGAGGCCCGCCGCAAACGCCAGGGGGAAGGCGGCCAGCAACGATGCGGGAAGTGTCGCACTCAATTCACACGACCCCGGCGGCCTTGAATGTCGCCGTTGAGCGCGTCGTGGATCGCCACGTTCTCGCTGCGGCCCGGCACTCGGGCCACGACGACCGTGACGCCCGTCTCGGATAGTCCCTGAGCAATTGCGTGCCGCAACTCGGATCTCGAGTGGACGTTCGAGCCCGCATGGCCGAAGGCCCTGGCAATCGCCGCAATATCGTGCGGGCGCGGTGTGCCAAAGAACTTCTCGAAACGCTCGTGCGCGAGCGACGTTGCCTGTGGCAAGAAGGAAAAGATGCCTCCACCGTGGTTATCGGTCACCACCAGCACGCACGAACCGCCGCCCTCACCCAGCCCGTCCACCAGTCCCGACACGTCGTGCAGCAAGGTCACGTCACCAATCAACCCGATCCCGCGCTGCGACGTGCTGACACCGAAGACGGTGGACACGACACCGTCAATCCCATTCACGCCACGATTAGCGAAAGTATCGCTGCGCCGGGGCGCCGACCACCACTCAACGTCGCGAACCGGCATCGACGAGCCCACGACGAGCGGGACACCGAGGTCACCGCTCAACTCAACGACTATTCGAGCAACTGTTGGTTCATCCAGCGCATCGTCATCAGACTCGCGGGCCTGCAGATACTCGCCCACCGACCGTGATGCCGTTCGCCACATCTGGGCGTACGCCGGATCGCCACGAAGGTGTGCGGCACTGCTGTCTGGGAGCCCCCACACCAGCTCGCTCACCTGTCCGTCAGGGTCATCGACCGGCCCGGCTCCCGGCAGGCCAATCGTGCGCACCCCCCACCGGCGCATTTGTTCTTGCAAGATCTTCGACGCCGGGAGCCCTCCCAGGCGCACTATCAAATCCGGTGTGACGGTACTGACGAACTCGTCGTCGCGAAGGAGCGGATCGAAATACGAGAGCGACCCCTGCGCCGTGGCATCGCCGAGCACTACCCAATCCAACTCCCGGCACTGAGAGATGATCCCGGCGTCGACCCCCTGGCCAACCACGGCGAGCACCCGCTGCTCGTTGACGGCAACGTCGGGAGCCGCCATCCTGGCCTTGGCGACAATGCGCCACGGCGAGCCGTCGTCGCGCCCTCGAGGAAGCTCAAAGGCGCTCCCGATGAGAGGTTCGACGAATGCAGCGTTCAACTGCACGGGTCCGGCGTCGCCGCTTGTACCCGCGGCGTCGCACCAGAGCCGATTCGCGAGCGAGCGCCACGAAGGAGACGCCTCAAGTCTCGCGACTCCGGGCTCTTCAAAACGACGGACCATTGCGCCGTACAGGGCCCTCTGGACAATTGTCTGGGGAGCCCCGACACCGTGGAGTTCCGGGGGACGATCGGCGGTGAGCACGAGCAGCGGAACATTGGCCAAGTCCGCCTCGGCGACGGCGGCGTGAAGTTCCGCCGCGGCGGTGCCGCTGGTGACGATAATCGCGACCGGAAGCCTCGTGGCGAGTGAGCGACCGATGGCAAAAAACCCGGCGCTGCGCTCGTCAATCCTCACGTGGACGGTTAGTTCGCTGCGCGCTGCGCACGCCAACGCCAAGGGCGTGGAGCGCGAACCGGGGCACACCACGACGTCACGCAGCCCGCTGCGGCACCACTCATCGAAAAGAGTGGCGACGAACGTCGCTTGGACGTCGGACGGGCTCGGTACGCTCTGTTGCAATGCCACTCCTCAGTTACGACCGTCAAGGGTCCGGACCAACCCTCGTCTGGTTGCACGGCTTCACCCAAACGAGGTCGTCGGCGCACCAGTTCCGTTCCATTCTGGCAGGAACCAACGAACTGCTGACGCCGGACCTGCCCGGCCACGGTTCCGCCGCGCAGATGAGCGCCACGCTGGACGAGACGGCCGATTTGCTGGCGCGAGCCCTGCCCGATGAACCGGTAGCCCTCGGGGGCTACTCCTTTGGCGCTCGTGTTGCCCTCCACCTCGCTCTTCGCCACGGACAACGATTCTCTCGACTCGTGCTGCTGGGCGCGTCGCGCGGGATCAGGGACAGCGCTGAACGGGCCGCACGACGACAGCGTGATGAGGCGTTGGCGTCGCGAATTGAAGCGATCGGTACCGAAGCATTCCTCGATGAGTGGCTGGCCCAGCCACTGTTTGCCTCGCTGGCCCCCGATGTGATTGAGCGCGCGTCGCGCAGCGCCGATCCCCGCGGGCTCGCCAACTCGCTACGATTTTCTGGCACCGGAACCCAGGAGTGGCTCGGGCCAAAACTCCACTTGATCAGCGTGCCCACGTTGGCTTTGGCGGGAAGCAACGACGCCAAGTTCTCTCGTGAGGCCGAAGCGATTGCGAGTGGCGTCGAGAACGGCGCGCTCCATCTCGTAGAAGGAGCTGGTCACGCCGCCCACCTCGAACGGCCGGAGCCCACCGCAAGGGCCATTGCCTCATTTCTACTCAACGAGTGACGAAGAAGGTGACCACGAGTAGGGCGCCAAGAGCCAGCTGGCTTCTGGCGGAAGCCTGCAGGAGCGCTAAGAGCTCTCGCCCGCTACGCGGTGAGAAGGCCATCCTGAGAGCGGGGATATACAGGACAATCGCGACGGCACCGTCGATTGCTTCGCCCCCCATCACCATCCCGAGAACCACTCCAGCCACGCAGATTGCGTAGAGCCATGATGCGCGGAGGCGCCCGAGGCGGGCCGCCAACGTCTTCTTGCCCGACACCCGGTCACCTTCAACGTCACGCAAGTTGTTGGCTTCGAGAAGCGCGCACGCCATTGCCCCGGTCGCCAGGCCAAACCACCATGATGATCCGGGAACGGTGAGGTGCTGGACGTAACTGGTGCCGACCGTCGCGACGAATCCGAAGTAGATCAGCACGAACAGCTCGCCAAAGCCGTAGTAGCCGTACGGCCGGGGGCCGCCGGTGTAAAACCAACCCGCCAGGATTGCGGTGAGCCCGACGACTATCAACCACCACGACGTGCGAGACGCCAGCGCCAGTCCCGCCACCGCCGCGATCGAGAAGAAGGCCCACGCAGCGTATTTCACGCGAGACGGCTCCACCAGCGACGAGGCGGTCAATCGGAACGGGCCGACGCGGACTTCGTCAGTGCCGCGCACTCCGTCGGAGTAGTCGTTCGCGTAGTTCGTGCCGATCTGGAGCGCCAAGGCCACGATGACGCACAGCGTCGAATTGAGCCACTCGAGAGGAGCAGGACGAACGAGCGATGCGCCGACCACGACGGGGACCAGTGCGGCCGGGAGAGTTCGAGGTCGAGCCGCCAGAACCCATCGTCGAAGGGGTCCCGGACTCTCAATCATGGACGCTTCGGGAACTTCGAAAAGTCAGGCTTTCGATGCTCGACGAACGCGTTGCGACCTTCTTGACCCTCTTCGGACATGTAGAACAGCATCGTCGCGTCACCGGCCAGCTGCTGCACGCCGGCGAGGCCGTCTTCGGCGGCGTTGAACCCAGCCTTCAGCATGCGCAGCGCGAGCGGCGAAAGGGTCAACATCTGGCGGCACCAGGCCACGGTCTCGCTTTCCAGTTGCGCGAGCGGCACCACCGTGTTGACGAGCCCCCAGTCCAACGCCTGTTGGGCGTCGTACTGGCGACAGAGGAACCACACCTCCTTCGCGCGCTTGAGACCAATCGAGCGCGCCAGCAAGGACGATCCGTAGCCGCCGTCGAACGAACCGACTCGAGGACCGGTTTGGCCAAAGCGGGCGTTGTCCGCCGCCAGGGAGAGGTCGCAGACCAGATGCAGGATGTGCCCGCCGCCGATGGCGTAGCCGGCAATCTGGGCAATGACGGGCTTCGGAAGTCGCCGGATCTGGATCTGCAGGTCAAGCACGTTGAGCCGCCCGACCCCGTGGCGCGCCACCTCGTCGTCGCCAATGTAGCCATCGTCGCCGCGAATCTTCTGGTCGCCGCCCGAGCAGAAGGCGTCGGGTCCGGCGCCGGTCAAGATGATGGCGCCTACCGAGATGTCATCGCGCGCGCGCTCGAAGGCATCTGAAAGCTCAAAGAGCGTTTGGGGCCGAAAGGCGTTGCGACACTCCGGACGGTTGATGGTGATGCGGGCAATCCCCTCGCCCACTTCGAAGATGACGTCGTCGTACTCGCCCCGCTGCTCCCACTGGGGCAGCGGCCACGAGCGGAACTCCTCAACGGGGTCAATGGGTGATCCTTGGATAACGGTGTCAGGCATGCCGACCACGCTACCGCTCACTCAGACCGGGGCCATCACCACGCCGGGCTCAGCTCGTTCACCGGGACGCTCCTCGTGCGCCAAAAGGCGTTCGTGCAACGTCGCTCGGGTATCCAAAAACGCCGGGTCGCTGAATCGGTTGACCCGTTGGAGAGGGTCGTCGGCAAGATCGTAGAGCTCGCCCTCGCTGCCGTCGTGAAGAGTTCCGGGCTGGTATTCGCTGTACAGGTGACTCGCGGTCACGACCGATCGTACGTGAACGTCAACACCAAAGAGCGCCGAGTCCCACTCGGTCACCGTTGAATCGAACGAACGGGCGCGGGCGTCGTCGTCGCTGAGAGGCAACGAGGCGCCTTCCACCCACACCGGCGCCGGCTGACCGGCCACTTCCAAGAACGTGGCCGCCAACGAGACCAGGCTCACGGGAGCAGACACCACGCCGGCTTGAGGCTTAGTAGAGCGGGCCGGACGCCAAATGAGCGGCAGTCGCATCAGGGCGTCCACGTGGTATGGGCCTTTGAAGAGGAACCCGAAGTCACCCTGAAACTCGCCGTGGTCAGTGGTGAAGATGACGTCGACGTCATCGCCCCACCCCTTGGCCTCGATGAACTTCATGACACGGCCAATGGCTTCGTCGATGAGTTCGACTTCCACGGCATTGAGGGCGTTCACCTCGCGAACTTGATCGGCGGTTAAGGTCGCGGGCACCCACTTCGCCGGTGCTTCGTAGTTTGAAACGAGCGTGCCGTCGTACCACGCCCGCCAGTGACGAGCCTTGGCGTCAATCAGCGCCTCTCGTTCGTCCGCCCTTTCTGGATAGTTCGCCGGCAACGGGACTTCGCGCCATGGCACGCGACCAATCTCTGACTTGGGTGGATCCCACGGGTGGTGGGGGTCGGGAAAACTCATCCAGCAGAACCAGTCCTGGTCGCCATTCTGCCGGTTGAGCCACGAGATGGTTCGTTCAGCGACCCAGTCGGTGTGGTACCAGTCGCGCGGCACGTCATTGAAGTTCACCTGGGGCGCCCCCGTATCCCCACCTCCCGCGGCATTCACGTTGAGGTCGCTGTCGAGGACCTGGTAGAAACCTCCGAGGGCTTCTGGATGATTGGCCTTCATCCATTTGGCGTAGTGCAGTGGTCCCATGACGCCGTGCGTCGCGAACTCCAGGTGATCGAATCCGCGGTGGACCCCGCGACGTCCATCAAACCAGTCCTGCTCAACGGTCGGCACCCCGAGGTTGGCGAGCGAGTTCTCGACGTAGCGACCAAAGGGATCCAGAAAGGGCTCGAAGTGAGCCTTGCCGATAAGGGAGGTCGCGTAGCCCGCATCGTGAAGGTTTTCCGCGACTGATGGAGCGTCGACTGCCAGGGGCACGCCGTTCATCCACGCGCCGTGCGTCGACGGGAACTGCCCGGTCAACATTGACGCGCGCGATGGCATGCAGACGACCGACGTTGGCTGGCAACGCTCATAGCGAATTCCTTCGGCGGCGAGCCCGTCGAGCACCGGAGTGCGAGAAAGGATTCCCCCGTTCACTCCGAGCGTGTCGTACCGCTGCTGATCAGTCGTAATGAAGAGAATCTTTCGCCCCACAACTACTCCCTCACCCCGTTTTCGCTAAGGCGTTTGATTTGCAGCAGTGCGTCCCTCGTGCCGCCCGCGATGATGAGCGCCAGCACGTCGGGTTCCGCGGTCGTTGAGTACACGCAGAGAGAATCGTTCTCACCAATTGCGATCACGTCAATGACGCCCAGATGAAATTTGTACATTGGCGCGGTGATGCGATACGCGAAACGTCGCAGCAGCGGATCATTCGTCAGGATCTCTTCAGGCATCTCGAGGCCCGATGCGGTGGTGATGACTCGAATATTGCCCTCAACCGTGCACGAGGTGATCCCGGGGAACCAATCAGGTATGGACTCTGGCCGGGTAATGACGCCCCACACCACATCGGCCGGAGTTGAAACTCGAATCTCGTGACGTAGCGACGCCAAGGTACACCCACGCTTTCTTCGAACCAACCTAGTTCGCGACGACCTATTGTCACAGCGTGAATGCCTTATTAGCCCTCGATCTACCCCTCGGCCCGGAACTGGGGGCTGCTCTCCAAAAGTGCGTCGACGACCAGGTTGCGTTCTGCGTACTCGACCAACGCCTCTCGACGTATCGACGCGAGCAGGAGCTGGAACTCCTCGGAGCTACCGCTGTTCTCGACGCCAGCGGACGAAACGAGCGCAGAGCCGGCCGACAGGTCGACGACGAAATCGGCCTCGTCATGCTGACGTCAGGCTCGAGCGGTCCGGCGAAGGCCGCCGAGCTGACGTGGAAGGCCCTTCGTGCGAGCGCCGTACTCACCCAAGCGACGCTGCGAGGCGACTCTCCACCGGTTTGGTACCCCTGCCTTCCGGCCAATCACATCGGCGGGCTCGCGGTCATCCTTCGTTCAATTCTCGACGACGCGAAACTCTTGTGGGGCGCGCCCGATAACCTGGCCTCGGCACCTGCTCGCGGTGCGACCCACGTCTCGGTCGTACGAACCCAATTGGCCCGCCACGACCTCAGCGGCTTTGAAAAGATACTGCTGGGCGGAGCGCGTCCGCCCACCGCGCTGGCCGAGAACGTCATCACCACCTGGGGAATGACCGAAACCGGTTCGGGCGTGGTGTACAACAGAGTCGCGCTCCCGGGTGTGGAGGTGGCGAGCGTCAATGGGGAAATCATCGTTCGAAGCCCCACGCTCTTTCGTTCGTATCGAACCCTGGCGCGACCTTCGATCGGTGGCCCCGACGGGAGAGACGACTGGTTCCCCACGGGCGACGCCGGCGACGTTCTCGATGGACGGGTCTCTGTGCGAGGGCGTCTGGGATTTGTGATCAGTACGGGTGGCGAGAAACTCTGGCCCGAGGACCTCGAAGCCATACTGATGAGCCTCGACGAAGTTCGCGACGTTGCGATCTTTGGCGAACCTGACCCGGAATGGGGTGAGCGGATCGTTGCCCTCGTCGTAAGTGACCAGCGTGACGTCAGCGAAGCGATTCTCAGTCTGGCCAACGATCGAATCGGTCCCTGGGCCAAACCCAAGACCATCCATTACGTTGAAGCGATCCCGCGAACAAGCAATGGCAAGATTCGCCGGGGCGAACTCCCAAAACTGCTCTAGCCCACCCCGCCTGATGGTTGGTTGGTCGTGCCACCGTCGATCACAATGGTCTGGCCCGAGATCCACGAAGACGCATCGCTGACGAGCATCAAGGCCATCGCCGCAATATCCTCCACCTCACCGAGGCGCTTCATCGGAATGTGGCGAGCAATGCGCTCCTCATTCTGCTCCCAGAGGCCTCGGGCGAGGTCGGTTCGAACCAGACCCGGAGCAATCGCGTTGACACGCACCGTGGGTGCGAGTTCAAATGCGAACTGCTTCGTCAGGTGGATAACCGCCGCCTTGGTGACGTTGTACCACCCGATGCTCGGTTCGGGACCGAGACCACCCACCGACGCGATGTTGAGGACCACGCCACCGTGTTCGCCCATCCACTGGTGCCACGCCGCGGCGGTATGGGTGACAATGGAAGCTTGATTGACCTCGTACGTCTTTTGCATTCGAGCGTCATCGATATCGACGAGAGGGCCGAAATAGGGGTTCGTGCCGGCGTTGTTGACCAGGATGTCGAGGCGTCCGAACTTCTCGATGGCTTGAGCCACGAGCCGATCGGCGTCTTCGCGCGAACCAACGTGGGCAACCACAGCATGAACCGACGCTCTATCTGGAAACGTGGAAAGTGCCCCGTTCAGGTTCGTTTCACTACGTGATGAAATGACGACTCGTCCTCCGGCGTCGACAATACGTTGGGCTATGGCGAGTCCAATACCCCTGCTGGCCCCCGTTACCAGGGCCACCCGATCATGAAGACCTTCGTCAGAACTCAAACTCTCGCGCATGGTGGCCGCGAATCGAACTAACTGACGGCGCTGCTGTTACGACGCGCCAACGAGTCAATGGTGACTGCGGCCAGAAGCACGATGCCGGTCACGATGTACTGGGTCGAGGCGCTCATGCTCAAGAGCGCCATGCCGTTATAGATGGTGCCGATGATCAGTCCTCCGACGACCGCATTCATCATCTTGCCGCGGCCGCCAAACAGGCTCGTCCCACCAATTACGGCCGCCGCGATGGCGTAGAGGGTCAAGGTGCTAGACGGACCATCATTGACGCCATTCAGGTTTGAAACGTACAACAGCCCACCGACTCCGCCCATCAAACCCGTCAAACAGAAGGCGAGAAGGCGATAGCGCTCCACCCTCACACCGGCACGTCGAGCAGCTTCCTTGTTGCCGCCTATGGCGTAGATGTAGCGCCCCGCTTTGGTCTTGGTGAGTATGAAGGTTCCGAACGCCAGCACAGCCAAGTCAATCGGGATTGCGAATGGCATACCCCGTAGCGCAGTAAATGAGCCGCGGTTGGCGTCGAAAATAATCCCCAGGACTAACCCCGCTACCACGAGCATGACAACCTTCGAAATCACCAGTGCGAGGGGATCGGTGAAAAGACCACTCGATCGACGGCTGACGTCAGTCTTGATCATCCGGTAACTCATGAACGCGACACACGCAATCACGAATAGCCACGTCCACATTGGTGTCAAGTCCCCGTACACGAGGTCATACAACACCTTCTCGTGCACCGTGATCGTGCCGCCGGTACCTTGGTCGTCCACGAGATAGATGAGCACGCCCTGGAAGGCGAGGAAACCCGCCAACGTGACGATGAACGAAGGGACCCGTAGTCGGACAACAATTATTCCGTAGAGCGCGCCGATCGCCGTCACTACCAACACCGAGAAGGGCAAAGCGAGGAACCATGACAAATGTATCTGCGCGTCCACGAGAATTACCGCGATCGCTCCTCCAAGTACAGAGGTAATTCCGATCGAAAGGTCTATCTCTCCGAGCAGCAAAACCCAGATCTCCGCCATGCCGAGAAGAATGAAGATGGTCGCTTGCACAAAGAGATTGACAAGATTCCCAGAAGTGAGGAACACGGAATTCCTGATCTGGAAATACACCACCAGCAAAATCAGTCCGACGACAACCGGCACCATGCCAGTGTCTCCTCGACGGAGGAGTTTGGTTATCGTGACGAAAGAACTGTCGTTCGGTTTTATGTCATCTTCCGATACGTGGAGCGTCGGGTCTTCTTTAGGTGGGGTAGACAAGGCGCGACTACCTTTCGACTAGGAGCTTGTTAGAAGCGATGGTGGCACACGACTGGAATGGCCGGTTGTGATGAGTTCTACGGCACTCGCCGTGTCGTAGTTCGAAGCTGGACCGCTACTGCAAAGTGTCCCGAGGTGCATGACCGCGATGCGATCAGCGACAGTGAATACGTCGTTCAAGTTGTGTGAAATAACCAGTACTGTGATCCCGCGTGATGACAAAGTACGAATCAACTGGAGCACCTGCGCGGTCTGGGATACACCCAACGCCGCCGTTGGTTCGTCGAGAATGACCAACTGCGAATCGCGCATGACCGCTCGGGCAACGGCGATGGCTTGGCGTTGCCCGCCGGAAAGTGACGCGACCAATTGGCGTACGGACTTCACCGTCGAAACCGAGAGATCCTTCAATAACTGGTTGGTGGCCAACTCCATTTTGATCTCGTCGAGCATCGAAAACTTGGTCTCTTCGCGACCGAGATACATGTTCTGGACGATGTCGAGGTTGTCGCAAAGCGCCAAGTCCTGGTACACGGTGGCGATGCCTAAGTCCGTGGCATTTCGCGGAGTGTGGACATGAATTTCCTCGCCCTTCCAGTAAATGTGTCCGCTCGACGGCGCCCAGATTCCTGAAATGGTCTTGATGAGAACTGACTTGCCCGCACCGTTGTCGCCGATGAGTGCGGTGACCTGGCCATCGACAACATCCAGATTGACATTCTGGATGGCCTGGACCGCCCCGAAATTCTTCGATATTCCGCGCAGGCTCAGCAACACTGACGCCGAGCCTTCCCCCGAGCCGTCGTGCTCAGAAGGTCCACTCGTGGACGTTGGGAGGTTTGACGGCTCGGGGGTATTGCTCATGTTGTACCTACTACTTGATGCCGTAAGTGGTGCAGTCTGCCGAGTAGGTCGGAGGCGTGGCGCCCTTGACCGTAGGAGCGGACGTGGTGCACAGCGCTGACGCCTTGATCACCTTGTCGTGAATGACGGTGCTCTCGATTTTTGTAGGCGTGACCCATGTGGCGACCAACAGAACCGAAGGAACCTTCTTGAGGCTCTTGATCAGTGCCGCTGAGTCATTAGACGTGCCGTTGACTAAGCCCGCTGGTGGCTTAAGGCCCGCACGGAGGTAGATCGCCAGAGCAGCGGCGGCCTGTGCTTCTAGCCAGATTGGCTTGTACACGGTACCGCACTGGTAGCCAGCGATGATGTTCTGGAAACCGGTGATTGTAGCGTCTTGGCCCGTGAACGGCATCGTCTTAGGCGGAAGACCCTGGCTCTGCAGGTACCCGATGATTGGCGCAGCGTTCTCGTCGTTAGGCGTCACGACTGCGTTGATCTTCGGGTTCGCTGTGTAGGCACCCTGGAAGTCCGTCAAAGCCGCGCTTGGAGTCCAAGTTCCGGTGCTCTCAAGCACGGTGTTCGCTGAACCGGTCGTGGTGTTGTATCCGGCGGCGTTCAGTACTGCGTCGTAACCCTGAGCAAACAACGTTGCGTTGTTGTCAGTGGGGGCGCCCTTCATGACGTAGACCACTGGACTCTTCACAGCCCACGAAGTGATGCAACTCGTCAGGCCTGTACCGATCAACGTGCCGACCGCAACATTGTTGAAGCTGACGTAGTAACTACGGGCTCCACCAAGGGTCAGACGGTCGTAGTCGATGACTTTCACACCGTGGTCTTTCGCATACTGCTCAATGATTGCACCGGTGGTTGAGTCAAGCGGGTCGAGCAGGAGCACCTTGGCGCCCTTGGCAATGTCGGCCTGGGCGTCGGTGTACTGCGTTGTGTCGCTTCCCTGCGCGTTCTGAACCGTGTACTGCTTTGTGGTCAGACCGGCAGCCTTGAACGCTGCCTTCAGGTTCGGAGCGTCGAACTCCGTGTAACGCGATGATGAAACGGTGTCGGGCAAGATAACGGCAATTGAGCCCTTGCCCTTTTTGACAATAGTCTTCAGGTACTTCATCGTCGAATAGCTCGTATTAAACGTGCTGTCCTTCACCGTTGGTGTGCTTGCGGAACTTACCGCCGGTAGCATCGCGACGACAAAACTGCCGACCAGTGCCACAGACGCAAGCGCCTTCGCTGTCTTGAACTTCATTGTCCCCAACCCTTCTTTGGAGCCTGACGGCTCCGATAGTTTTAATCGCTTGCGAGCACCGCACAAACGCAACGCTCAGTCGTTGAAGTTAGCACCAAGATTCTTACGAAAAGTTCACCTTCTGTTCATTGACATGACATTGAAACGACAACGTTGTCCACTGGTAATCGACGGGAAGAACTCGACCCTGCGGAAACAAACATTTTGCGCCAAAAACTCAGCGGTAATTAACCAAATCTTTAGTTAGGTTGTTCGCCCAGAAATGAGTCCCGCAACACCGCAACTATTCAGTGCCGACGTGAAGTCCCGTGATGGTTCCGAGCAATGATTCGGCGGTGAACTCCGAGGTGGGAGCGTTGCGAACCACTGAGCCCAGTCGCAGAACGATGATGCGGTCGGTCACTTCGAGGACGTGCGGCAAGGTGTGCGAAATGAAGATGACCCCGAGGCCCCGAGCCTTGGCCGCCTTCATGACCGACAGAACCTCTCCCGCCTGGCGAGCACCGAGGTGGTTCGTCGGCTCGTCCAAAATTATGACCTTCTGCGCCCACGCGACAGCTCGTCCTATGGCGACGGCTTGGCGCTGGCCGCCCGAGAGTTGGCCCACTGTGCGTTTCGACGCGTGCACCGCGATGCCCGTCCGCTCGAGGTCGTCCGCGGCCTCTTGATCCATCGCTTTTTGGTCGAGAAAACCTAGTTTGCCTAGGAAACCCTTCTTCACCTTCTCTCGACCCAAGAACACGTTGGCCCCGATCGTGAGGTCCAGAGCCAGTCCAGAGTCCTGATAGAGCGTCTCAACGCCAGCTGCCATGGCTTCGTGGGGTGACTTCCACACGTGCGGCACGCCTTCAACCAGCAACTCACCGGAGTCCGGGGAATACACCCCGGAGAGGATTTTCACGAGCGTGGACTTGCCAGCACCATTGTCACCAACGAGCCCGACAATTTCGCCTGCTCCCACTGACATGCTGACGTTCCTGAGCGCGACAACATTTCCGTAGTTTTTCGACACACTGCGAACTTCGTAGAGGGGTGTGGAGTTTGACGTCATGAACTTTGCCTCGCACTCTTTCTTAGGGCCTGCGCCGTGGCGGCCGTCGCGATCAAGAGCGCCACCGCAACCTGGTTGTAGTTCGGCGACACATTCATGAAAATAAGTCCGCTGGACACGATGGTGATCATCCATGCAGCGATCACCGTGCCGCTAAGCCGGGCTGAGCCGCCGGTCAGACGAGCTCCACCGATCACCACGGCCGCAATCGCAATGAGTTCCTGGCCCGTTCCCGCTGTCGGTGCTCCCGAGCCCAGGCGCATGTAGACAAACATGCCCGTGATACCGGCGAGGGCGCCCGACAGGACGTAGACCGAGGTGACCTGCCGTTTCACGTTGATGCCCACAGCTCGCGCGGCGAATGCGTTTGAACCAACCGCGAAGGTGAAACGACCAAAACGGGACAAGTGCAGGAAGAGGCCCGCAACGAACGTGATGGCAATGATGATGAGCGCGGGATACGAGAAGATCCAAATCTTCGGAACAGTGAGGGCAATCGCGCCGGAGTTTTGTCCGATTGGCGCGCCCCCCGTGAGCACGAGACACATACCCGCTCCCGCACCCCACGTCACGAGAGTGGCGACAAATGGAACCAGTCGCGCGTAATGGATCAAGGCGGAGTTCACTACACCAACCAGTATTCCGATCCCGATGCACACAACCGTACCTACGCTCAGCACCAGGAGCTCGCTGTGCATCGCGAGGTGCTCCATCGCAATCGCGCCTACGACGCCCGACAGGCTCACGGTTGAGCCGACGGAGAGATCGATACCGCCGGTTGCGATGACGTACGTCTCACCCACGCCCAGAAGGACGAGCGTGCAGAAATTTGTGACGTTGTTGCCAAACTCGCCGGCTGATGCGAAGACGTGTCGGTTGAACGCAAAGAAAACAAAAATAGCGATGGTGACGAGGAGCAAGAGAAACTGCTGATTAGCCAACAGCCTGCGATACCACAGTTGGCTTCTGTCCGGTTTCTCGAATGACGACTCTTGAACCGGATCGACGATGATCGACACTAGGAAGTCCTCTCCTGGAACGAATTAGAAGAAATCACAACATACCTGCGACCAATTTCCGGCGAGCGCCCACAGGGAGAGTGGACGCCCGCCGGTCAGCAGGTCTGAGTCAGGCCAAGTTCGCCTGACTACGCCGTGGCGTAGGTGTACTTGGCCAGGAACGTCGAGTTCGACGTTGACAACAGGGTCACGTTAGGCAACGTGGTGGTCTTAGAGACACCCTTGGGCAACTTGCCCGTCTTTAGATACGTGTAGGCGTTGAAGACCGAGTCGATTCCCTCCTGATAGGGGTCTTGGGCAATCAGCGCGGCGAAGACACCCGACGACAGCAGCGAGACGTTTGACGAGTAGGCGTCGTAGCCAACAAGTGCCACGTGACCGCTACCACAGACCGTCTTCGAACAGGCGAGGCCTCCTGCTTGGAGCGCAGACGCGGCGCCTTCTGCGTTGGTTCCGTCAATTGCGAAGATCCCATTCAACGGGGTCTTGCTCGACTGGGAGTATTCGGTGAGCCAGTTTTGAATATTGGTATTCGCCGTTGTGGGGCTGGACTGTGAGTAAGCCTCGGCCAAGATCTTGATGCCCGGGTACTTCTTGGCGATCTCAGCCTTGAAACCGTCGTAGCGAAGGACGTTCGTGGTGGCGGTTGGTGAAGTCATTCCCACGACAACGTTGTACGTCTTGCCCGCGGTGTAGCCCATGGCCCCAGCCAACGCATCAGCGGCGGCCTGTCCCCCTTGAGCATTGTTACCGGTCACGAAACCCGTGATGTTCTTCAAACTGGCGTCCTGGGAGTCGACGTTGAAGACCGGAATGTGCTTCTTCACCGCAACCTTGACGTAGGGCTCGAGCGCCTTCGGGTCGGTGGGACCAAGGACAAGTGCCGAGGGCTTCGCCGAAGCCAACTGCGTCGTCACCTGCTGGACCACTGGAATCTGCGTCGACGGTGAGTACTGCGAAGGGTTTCCCTGCCAGATCAAATCGACGTGCAGTTTCGTCGCCTCGGCCTGTGCGCCGGCGTTCATCGAGATGAAGAAGGGGTCAGCTTCGGCGCCTACGACAAAAGCAATGGTGATCTTCTTCGATGATGAGGCGCCCGCAACGCTTGCCGAGCCCAAACCAACGAGAGCAATTGAGCTAACCGCCAGCGATGCCGCAACGACCGCCTTGGCGCCCGTCCAACGAGTTCGCGTGGGCGCGCCCGAGGTGAGTGATTCTTTATTCATTGAACTTCCCCCTTTTGTCCAATTCCCGAGACCATCTCAGAGTCAAAAGACAACGTTGTCGCACCTTAGCGACGCATAACTGCCTTGTCAAACACCCGCACGAGAAGTCGGAGTGACCGGCGCCAACCGAGGTGTGACCAGCGACTTTGCACGACCTGAGACCTCTTCGTTGTTTCGCTCATCGGCGTTCTTGTCGCCGAGGGGCCCTAACTCGTCGGAGGGATCTCCCCCGAACCTCGCTGAATGAGTTGCGTCGTGATCACCACGTGACGGGGTTCCGACCTGTCGCCGTCAATCCGTTCAAAGAGAATTCGCGCAGCTTCTCGACCGATGGCGACGACGTCTTGTGCAACGACCGTGACCGCCGGTTGCAAGAGGTCGGCCATCAGAAAATCATCGAACCCTACGAGTGCAATCTTGTCCTGCGACCCAGTTTCTCGAAGAGCGCGAACCGCGCCCATCGTGAGAAGGTTCTGTCCGGTGAAGAAGGCCGTCGGCGGCTTCTTCGAACGAAGGATTCTCAACACCGTCGCGTGGGCCGAGTCGATCGTCCGCAGGTCTTGGACGACCAGAGCCGGATCCACCGGAATGCCCGCGTCCTTCAGCGCGTCCAGGTAGCCCAGGTGGCGCTCTTGTGCTGTCGAAATTGTCGTGGCATCACCCAGGTAGCCAATTCGTCGATGTCCGACGTCGATCAGGTGGCGTACCGCGGCTTGAGTTCCTTCGCGCGAATCGCTGAGAACCTGGTCCGCCTTCAGCAAAGAGGGTGGTCGATCAACGAAAACAAAGGGAATTCCGGCCTCTTGCTCTTGGCGCAGGTACTGATGATCGTGACTCGCCGGCGCAATGATCACGCCATCCACGCGGTGCCTCGACAGTGAGGTGGTGAGCTCGTGCTCGCGTACGGAGCTTTCGTCAAGGCTGCCACCAAGCACCGAGACCGAGCGTTTCGTAGCGACCTCTTCAACCGCCCGGTAGATAGTTGCCGAAAACGGGTTCGAAAGATCCTCGAGCAGGACGCCTATTGTTGACGAACGACCATCGCTTCTTCGAAGCGCGCTCGCCCCGAAGTTTGGTTGATACCTGAGTTGCTCGGCGGCTTGGTGCACTCGCGCGGCCAACTCGGCGTTCACGGTCGGCTCGTTGTTGATGACCCGTGAGACCGTCTTCAAACTCACGCGCGCCAGCGCCGCGACGTCCTTCATCGTGGCGCGAAGCAGTACGGGCCTGGTCGTCATCTTTTCAGTCATTCGTCGTTCCCAACATGAGAGCAATCTGCCAAAGAATTCCTCTGACCGAGTTGACTCGATGGTAGGTGAGATAACGTTGTCTTCACAACATTTAATTTGCTCTTCTGATTAATAACGAAAAGTTACGAGGAATTACAAGGTGTTCAGTATTCAGTCCATTGTGAGGATGAATTCACTATGAGCAAGAGGACTATTGCAGTAGTCGGTGAAAACCTCGTCGATCTCTTCGTCGATGGAGCAGGCGCGGTCACGCCGGTGCCCGGCGG
>Ga0182014_10001130_pt1 | contig 36180 bp, 32 predicted proteins | sample 612S2DmetaG_FD_120489 | JGI IMG/M metagenome (GOLD analysis project Ga0182014, IMG submission 120489) | Permafrost microbial communities from Stordalen Mire, Sweden - 612S2D metaG | ecosystem: Environmental > Terrestrial > Soil > Wetlands > Permafrost | place: Sweden: Stordalen | collected... | reverse complement strand
TTCACGAGGTTTCGGCTAGCCCGGTTACCCGGACTCACCGCTCGATAGCTATCGAATCTAACCATCAACTGTTCGAGTGGGTCCTTCCCCCACTGGTAATCTGCCCCTTTGGGGCACACAGAAAAGTCTCGACGCGGCACGCAGGAGTGCGTGCGCCACGTTAAGTTGGCGCCGGGCTACTGGCGGGTGAGATCTGGATATGCCGATCCCAATGTGTCAGATCGGAGTATTAAGATGAAGCGGGGCGTGTTTTGTGCGTCCGGGCAAGACGCTGACGATCGGAGATCGACATGCAGGATTTGACGCGTAGGGATTTGTTTAAGACCAGTCTGGCCGCGCCGGCTGTGGCTGCGGTTGTGAGGGCGGGAGAGGCCGCGGCGACCGAGGAAGCCCAGACAGCGCCGCCTGCAACCGCGGCTTCGGGCGCCGGCCGGGAGCGCCTGCTGCTGGATTTCGGCTGGCGCTTCCACTTCGGTCATGCCGCCGACGCGGCACTGGACTTCAATTTCAGGGGCAACTTCTCGAAGACCGGAAATTTCGGCCCGGTGAGCACGCTGGCCTTCGACGACAGCGATTGGAAGCCCGTCGATCTGCCTCACGACTGGGCCATCGAATTGCCCTTCCAAAACGATCCCGCGCTCTCCAGCAAGGGATTCTATCCCCTGGGCCGGGCGTATCCCGCCACCAGCATCGGCTGGTATCGCCGCATCTTCGAACTCCCGGCCGCCGACGCCGGGAAGCGCATCGCGCTGGAGTTCGACGGCGCCTATCGCGAGGCCACCGTCATCTTCAACGGCTTCTACATCGGCAGGCACATCGGCGGCTATGACCCGTTCAGTTTCGACGTAACCGATTTCGCCTCCCCCGGCGCAGCCAACGTGCTGCTGGTCCGCGTGGACGCCACCCAGAGCGACGGCTGGTTCTACGAGGGCGCCGGCATTTACCGGCACGTCTGGCTGGTGAAGGCCAACCCGGTACACGTGAAGAAGTGGGGCACGTTCGCGCGCGCCCAGGTGCGCCCCGGCGAAGCCACGGTCCGGATTCGCACGGAGGTGGAAAACCACGGCAAGGGCGCGCAGGGCACGCGCGTCACCTCGACCATTCTCGATCCCGCCGGCCGCGCGGTCGGGAAAGCCGCTACCCCGCCTGCTTCCATCGTGGAGGGCGGAGAGCATGTCTACGAGCAGGAGGTCGTGGTCAAGGAGCCCGCGCTGTGGTCGCTTGAACAGCGCAATCTGTACCAACTGGTGACCGAGGTGGAGGCGGGCGGCGCCGTCACCGACCGCTACCAGACGCCGTTCGGCATCCGCACCTGTGCGTTCGATGCCCAGAAGGGCTTCTTCCTGAATGGCCAATCCGTCAAGCTCAAGGGAACCTGCAATCACCAGGACCACGCAGGCATAGGCGTGGCGCTGCCGCTTGCGGTGGAGTATTTCCGCATTCGAAAGCTCCAGGAGATGGGCTGCAACTCCCTGCGCACCTCGCACAATCCCCCCACCCCGGAATTGCTCGACGCCGCCGACGAATTGGGCATGCTGGTGTTCGATGAAACCCGCATGATGTCGTCGAATCCCGAGGGCTTGAACCAGTACGGGAACCTGGTGAGGCGCGACCGCAACCATCCCAGCGTCTTCATGTGGTCGATGGGCAATGAGGAAGGGATGGCGGCCACCGGCCGCGGCTTCCTGATCCTGACCGCTATGAAAGCCGTGTCGACCGAATACGACGGCACCCGGCCCGTCTCCATCGCGCCGCTGGGCGGCAATAACATGGGCAAGTTCGGGTTCGCCGCGTGCGACGTGCAGGGTTATAACTACGCCGATCCGGCGGCCGACGCGTTTCATAAAGCCAGTCCAAAAGACCCGGTGATGGGCACCGAACAGGTCAGTGCGGTGGCCACGCGCGGGATCTACGTGATGGACCCGGAGCACGGCTACGTCGGCTCCTACGACCCCTACACCACCACCGGCCGCGCCTCCTGCGAGGGTTGGTGGAGCTTCTGCAACGCCCGCCCGTGGCTGGCCGGAGGTTTTATCTGGACCGGTTTCGACTACCGCGGCGAGCCTTCGCCCTACCAGTGGCCCAACATCGGCTCGCAGTATGGCATCGTCGATACCTGCGGCTTCCCGAAGGACAGCTTCTTTTATTTCCAGGCGTGGTGGAGGTCGAAGCCGGTGCTGCACCTGTTCCCGCACTGGAACTGGCCGGGGCTTGAGGGCCGGGAGATCGCGGTCTGGGTCTACTCGAACCTGGACCGGGTGGAACTGTTCCTCAACGGCCAGAGCCTCGGCGCCAAGGACATGAAGAAGGATTCGCACCTGGCGTGGAACGTAAAATACGCTCCCGGCGCGATTGAGGCGCGGGGATACAAAGACGGCAAGCAGGTGATGACGGCGAGGCGCGAGACTGCCGGACCGGCGGCCAAGCTGGTGCTCACAGTGGACCGAAAAGAGATCTCGGCCGATGGCGAGGACGTGGCTATGTTCGCGGTCGAGGTCGAGGACGCGCAGGGCCGCTACGCGCCGGTAGCCGATAACCAGGTGAGTTTCCGGGTTTCCGGCCAGGCGAAAGCGATCGGCGTGGGCAACGGCGACCCGACCAGCCACGAATCCGACCAGGGCAGTTCGCGTAAAGCCTTCAACGGCCTTTGCATGGCCCTGGTGCAATCCACCAAGGCGGCGGGAACCATCACGGTGGAAGCCGGTTCGCCATCGTTGACGCCCGCAAGCGTCACCATCTCCTCAAGAGCCGTGAAGCTCCGGCCCCAGGTGCCGGTTTGGGAGCGCGAGGTCCCGGCGGGTCCAGGCATCACGGGCTTGTGGAGAACCGCGCCTGCATCTGGTGCCGCGGGCCGCGGCGGCGGCGGTTTCGCCGGCCCGGCCAGCCCGGTCTTCACTTTCCGGCAGAATGGGAGTGCCCTCACCGGAACCGTTGAGGGCGGCGGCGGTTTCGGCGGCGGCAGCGATACGCCCGCCGCCATCGAAGATGGAAAGGTGGAGGGCGCCAACATCTCCTTCAACGCCGTCAACTTTGTCTACACGGGAACGCTGAAAGGAGACGCCATCGAGCTTCAGCGGACCGGCGGCCCCGGCATGGGCGGCCGAGGCAACCCACCCGAGCCTGCCGGCCCGCGCCCGGTTATTGGCCCACCGCCGGACGGTACGGACCCGTCGAGAGGCGCCGGAGGACGAGGGCCGCAAACGCCCGCGCCGCTGGTTCTTCAAAGGGCGAAGCGGTAAGGGCTCTCACAGTCGCGGCTCTGACTCAGCGATACGGCGCCGTGCAAGCGAGTCAGGGCTGCGGTTATTTCCCGACAGTCCCTTAATGCGGCGCCATGTCTCGAAAACTCGCGCTATGGTTTCTCCCCGGTACGCGCTTCGGCTTCCGCGAGCCACCCGCGCCGCAGCCGTTCCGGCGGAACGTTTGAGAGATACGGTTTGATGTCGAGAATTGGGGTTCCCTCAAGCATGTCGATACCACGGACGCGGAGGACCGGACCCTCCCGGCACAGAAGTTCGACCACAGTTAACCCGATCGGATTCGGACGCCGCGGTGAGCGGGTCGCAAACACGCCGTGCGCCCGATCGTCGGTGGGCGGCGCTCCCACGAGATTACATCCTTCGGAGCGATCGAACACCCAGATGACGAACAGGTGAGAAAAGCCTTCAATATCCGTGAGGCCGGGCTCAAATTCCGCCCGTATCTCAAGCGCCCCTTCCGCCTCGTGCTTCGCGCCTAAGCCCTTCGGAATCTCCCGAGTATCCCTATAAGGGCTTCTTACATACCCGATCGGCTGCATGGACAACATAGCGGTTTAAGCTCTAGCCCGCACTTCGTTCGTGGCGGAATTTCAGGAAGCGCCCCCACACCGAAGTGTGAAGTTCGCGAGGCGCCCGGAAAATCCGAACACCCCGCTTCCGACAAGGCGCGAAATCAAAAGAAGTTCGGCCAAAAGTCCGCGCCCCTCAGCCTTCCTTTGTGCCTTTTCGGGGCGGCGCCATGCTCCAAAGGTGATCGCCGGAACGCTCGTTGTCCCACTGCGGGGTGGGCGCGAAGTAAGTGGCGCCAGGGGCCAGATGCGCCTTCACGGCATCCTCATTCAGCGTGATGCCCAGACCGGGCTTGTCGGGAACCGTGATGTAGCCTTTGTTGATAATCGGTTTGTCGATGCCTTCCACCAGATCCTGCCACCAGGGGCGGTCCAGCGAGTGGTTTTCCAGCGCCAGGAAGTTTTCAGTGGCCGCGGCGCAGTGAACGCTGGCCATGCAGTTAATCGGCAGACCGGCATAATGCATCGCCATGGGCACGCCCAACTCCATGGCGGCGTCGCCGATCTTGTGTGTCTCCAGAATTCCGCCCGACGTGGAGAGATCGGGGTGAATCTTGCTCACGGCATGCTTCTGGCACAGATTGATGAAACCTTCCTTCAGATAAATGTCTTCGCCGGTGCAGATCGGGGTGGGACTTTCGTCCGTGATGTGCTTCAGCATGTCGGTATACTGCCAGGGAATCACGTCCTCCATCCAGGCGAGGTTGTATTTCTCATACGCCTTACCCAGCCGGATGATGGAATTCACGCCGATGTGGCCAAGATGGTCCATGGAAAGCGGGATCTCCATACCAACCGCCTCGCGCACCGCTGCGACATACTCGCACAGCATCGCGATCCCCTTGTCGGTCACCTCCATCGCCGTGAAGGGATGGGGAAGCACGCGTTGCTCCCAGGCGCTCATCCCCGATGGCTGCGTCAGGGTACCGGGAGTGTCCGCCACCATGTCGACATTCAGGTCCATCTTCAGCCACGTCAGGCCCATGACCTCCTTGCGTTCCTTTTCGCGCTGACCGTAAACCTTGGGATCCTTCGATTCCGTAGTATCGGCATAGATGCGGACCTTGTCGCGGAACTTACCGCCCAGCATCTGGTAGATGGGCACGTTGTACACCTTCCCCGCGATATCCCAGAGTGCCACCTCGACGGCCGTCACTCCGCCGGCCTGCCGCCCGTGGCCGCCGAACTGCTTGATTTTCCGGAATAAGAAGTTGATGTTGAGCGGGTTCTCGCCGACCAGGCGGCTCTTCAGGAAGAGTGCATAAGTGGCGCTGGCGCCGTCGCGGACTTCCCCCAGCCCATAAACGCCCTGGTTGGTGTCGATCCGGATGATGGGCCAACCAGCTCCGAAGGCACCGGCGCCGGCCGGAGCGCCTCCCCGACCGCCGGCGGCGCCGCCCCGGCCGCCAGCAGGGGCGCCAGCCCGGCCGCCGCCACCTTCGCCGGCTCCCGAGACGATTGCCACGCGAAGATCCGTGATCTTGAGAGTTGACGGGCTCGAGTTGGTATTTACGTTCTTAACCTGCGCTTCCTCGGCTTTGGAATTTTTCCCAAGCAGCGCGCCGCCCAACATCGCCGCCGAGGAACTGAACAGATCCCGCCGGCCCATTTTGCCATTGCGTTGAAACATTATCGTTTTCGCCTTTTCTCCCTGCTCCGGTACACGGACAGGGACCGATTAAATATTCTATACTTTTTCGGAGGATTCGGTCCGAAAGAGCTGCCGATTGAAACCACGGCCGACCCTCGTATAATGGCTGGTGAACGAAGAGAGGAAACTTCATGAACCACCCAGTCTCGCGTAGGAGTCTGCTCGGCGGCGCAACCGGAGCCGCCGGAGCCGGCTTGCTCGGCCTGGCGGCCGGCCAGACACAAAGATCCAACCGTCCCCGGGCGCTAGCCTTGATCGGCGACCGGTATCATAACCCGGATTATATTCGCGTCAGCCTGGACCGGGTTTTCAAAGAAGCCGGCGTTGACGTGGACTACACCATTGCCTACGACCGGCTCTCGCGGGACCTGCTGCGGAACTATGACCTGTTCCTGTGCTTTCGCGACGGCATGATCTGGCCCAACGGCTATCTCGGACCGGACGCTTACGCTTACGAACAGGGACTGGAGAACAGGTTGCCGGAAGCTGAGTCAGCCACCTGGATCACCGAGGAGCAGGGAGCCGCGGTCAAGGATTTTGTCACCGCCGGCGGCGGGTTTTACTCGTTTCACAATAACAGCCACGTCTCTCTATCCTCCAAGAACTACCGGGAAGTGATGGGCGGTGCCTACATCGGCCACCCGGCGCTGCGGCCGTTTCGGGTGCGCGTGGTGAACGCCGAGCACCCCATTACGCGGGGCGTCCAGGAGTTCATGGTCAACGACGAGCAACACTATGTCACTTACGACAAAGACCCGAAGTATGTGCTCTTGGAATCGGAGAACGTGGACGGACTGGAGTACGGAGACCACGGGAAGAAATCGGTAGCGGGTTGGGCGTACGAGTACGGCAAGGGCAGGGTGGTCTTTACCGCCATCGGACATACCAATCATGCCATGTGGATTCCGGCTCATTTCGAATTGCAGAAGAGAGCGGTGCGCTGGTTGCTGAAGCGGATCTGAGCTACCGGCCCATCCAGCCGCCGTCCACCGTTAGTACGGTCCCGGTAACATAGTCGGATGCCGCGGAGGCCAGGAACACCACCGCGCCCCCGAAATCCGCCGGTTCGCCCCAACGGCCCGCCGGGATGCGCAGCAGGATCGCCGGGTTGCGCACCGGATCGTTGCGGAGCGCCGTGGTATTGTCGGTGGCAATGTAGCCGGGAGCGATGGCGTTCACCTGGATGTTGTGGCTTGCCCATTCGTTAGCCAGGGCTTTGGTCAACTGCGCCACACCGCCTTTGGCCGCGGCATAGCCCGGTACCGTGATGCCTCCCTGAAAGCTGAGCAGCGACGCGGTGAAAACGATCTTTCCCCGTTCCCGCTTCAGCATGTCGCGGCCGAACTCGCGCGCCAGCACGAACTGCGCGCTCAAGTCGACTTCGATGATCTTGTCCCAGAATTCGTCGGGATGCTCGGCGGCGGGTTTGCGAAGAATGGTGCCGCCGTTGTTGATCAGGATGTCGATGGGCGGGCACTCGCTCTTCACCTTCTCGATGAAACCGTAGACCGCCTGGCGGTCGCCCAGGTCGCAGGCATAGCCCCAGAACTTACGGCCCCGCCGCTCCACCTCCTGGCCCACCGCGCTGCCTTCCGGCTCCAGGCTCGCGCTCATCCCCACAATGTCGGCCCCAGCTTCGGCCAGCGCAATCGCCATGCCTTTGCCGATGCCGCGGCGGGCGCCGGTGACCAGGGCGGTCTTTCCATCCAGCTTAAAACGATCGAGAATTGTCAATGTTCTACTCCGCGCAACTCACCAGAACCTTCATCACCTCGCCGCCGCGCTCCATCAGGCGCAAACCGTCTTCCACCCGGCCCAGGGGCACCACGGTGGTGATCAGTTTCTCCAGCGGCAGGCTGCCGCCCGCCGCCAGGGCAATGGCCGCTTCAAAATCCTGCGGCTCGTAAACGCGCGCCCCCGTCAGCTTCAACTCGCGCCAGAAGAAGCGGAACAGGTCCACCTTGGGCGGCTCGGCGAAAATCGCCACCGCCACAATGCGCCCGCGAGTGCGCGGCAGTTTGGTCATCATCTCCGCGCCCGCCGCCGAGCCGGACACCTCGAAGACCACGTCGGCGCCCGTCCCGGCGGTGCGCTCGTCGATCAATGCCGCCAGGTCGGTTTCCTTGGGATTCACCGCGTCGATGCCCAGCGCACGAGCCAGTTCGACGCGGAAAGGGTTGACTTCGGCCATCACTACGCGCGCGCCGAGCGTCTGCGCCACCAGCGCGACCAGCACGCCAATGGGACCCCCGCCGATCACCACCACCGCGTGGCCGGCTTCCACCTCGCCCATGCGCACGTCGTGGCAGGCCACCGCGACGGGTTCGATCAGCGCGGCCAGCCGCAGGGAAAGAGCGTCCGGGAGGCGGTGCAGAGTGTGGGCCGGCACGGTCCAAAGTCCCTGCAGAGCGCCCGGGGTATCGATCCCGATGAACTTCAGGTTGTGGCAGATGTGGCTCTGGCCGGCGCGGCACGCCGGGCAGTTTCCGCAGGGATCGAGCGGCCGCACCGTGACACGATCGCCCGGCTGCCAGCCTTCCACCCCCGCTCCCACCGCCGAAATGGCGCCCGACATCTCATGGCCCATCACGTGCGGCAGCCGAAGCCGGTGCGCCATCGCGCCGTGGAACAGGTGTAGATCGGTTCCGCAGAGTCCGCAATAGGAGACGCGCATCTGCACCTGGCCTGGCGCCGGTTCCACCGGAGCGCAGAGGCCCAGGCGCATGCTCTGGTTGCCTTCAAAAAATGCCGCGTGCAAACTTTCAGTCGTCGTTTCCATTGGACTCATATTTTCGAGTTTATACTCTTTTTGAAAGCTCCATGGCTTTCTCGAGAGATGTGCACTTTTTCGGGCTTCGCCCTCAAGCGCCTAAACCACGAACAGCACGAGGTCTTTCGGCGACGGACCCCCGGCTACCGGGCGGGACTTGGCACGAATTGCACACATACGGGAGACTGCACCTGAAGCACCTGTCCGGTGGGAGTGAGGCGGCCAGTCTCCGGATCGATCCTGAATATCACGATATTGTTGGAGTCCTGGTTGGCGGCAAACAGATAGCGGCCGCTTGGGTCGATCTTGAAATTTCGAGGAGTGCGACCCTGGGTCGCTACGTTCTCGACGACGGTCAGCGTCCCCTGCTTCGGTTCGATGGCGAAAACCGTGATGCTGTCGTGACCGCGGTTGGACGCATAAAGGAACCGTCCCTTGGCATCGACCTCGATTTCCGCCGAGTTGTCCTCGCCGTGGAAATCGGCGGGCAGAGTTGAAATGGTCTGCAGTTGGCTCAGCTTTCCCGCCACGGCCTCGTAGGCGAAGGCAGTGACCATGGACCCCATCTCGTGCACGGAGTAAGCAAACCTGCCGCCGGGGCTGAAGGCAAAGTGGCGCGGGCCCGACCCGGGCTTCACGGCCACAAACGGAGGATCGTTGGGGGTCAGATGCGCGGTCGCGGGGTCCAGCCGGTAACTGAAGATCCGGTCCAGCCCAAGGTCCGGCACAAAAACGAAGCGGTTGTCGGCCGAAAGCACTACCGCGTGCGCGTGCGGCCCGCCCTGCCGGCGCCGATCCACGCTGGCGCCGCTGTGCTGCATCAATGTCGTAGGGCCGCTCAAGCGGCCATCCGGGTTGACCGCAAAGGCGGCTACGCTCCCGGTGCCATAGTTGGCGACCAGCAGGCTCTTGCCGGTCTTGTCCACCACCAGGTGACAGGCGCCTCCGCCACCCGAAGACACCGTGTTCAAGGCGGTCAACGCGCCGCTGTTCCGATCGATCCTGAATGCGGTGATGGAACCATTCTCCCGCCCGTCGTTTCCGAGCTCGCTGACGGCGTATAGAAACTGCTGGTTGGGATGCAAAGTGAGAAAGGACGGCCGGACCATCTCGCCAACCAGGCCGATGGCATCCAGCTTGAAGGCGGCCGCGTCGTAACGGTAGGCGTAGATGCCCTTGCTCTTAGGACCCGTGTAAGTGCCGATATAAACAAAATACTTGCTCCCCGCCGGAGCTGTCTGGGCCGAATACCCGGGCGGCGGCGGCGGCGCCAGCGTCAGCGCCGCCAGACACGTGAGTAATCCATACCGAACCGGTCTCATGATTTCCTCAGGCCTCGTGTAACAGCCATTTCACCGCATTTTTCTGCATCTTTATATACTCCGGGTTCCATAATACGGCGATCATGTGGCCCGGCGCCATGAAGCAGACGCGCCCCTTGCCGTAATCGTAAGCCCAGACCGATTCCGCCGAGTTGCTCCGGCGGCCCGCCTGGTCGGTATAGTCGAGGCCATTCTCGTTTACGCTTCTGGCTAGCACATACTTCGGATCTTTGTCGTAGGTAACATAGTGTTGTTCGTCGGTAACCACAAAGTCGTTGACACCCTTGGTGATGAAATGCTCGCGGTTGACCATGTGCACCTTGAACGGCCGTATGGGTGGATGTCCGGTATAGATGGCGCCCTCGACATCGCGGTAGTCCTTGTTCATGAGGGACGCCTGGCTATTATTGTGGAAGGCCCAAAGGGAGCCGCCCTCCTGAACCCACGCCTTGATCCCTTTCCCCTGTTCCGGGGTCATCCATCCAACACCCGCTGGGAATCCTCCGATCTTCTTCTCCAGAGGCGGAACACTGACGATGTCCGCCGGCTTGCCCGTCCAGTACATCGCCTGGTAGTAGCCGTGCGGAAAGCGCAGACCGTCACGGAACATGATCAGGATCTTATAGCTCTTCAGACTGTCATAGCTCAGGAGCTTCTCTTCGTCGGTGAAGTCGATGGAGAGTCCCGCGTCTTCCACCAGATTGCTCGTGAGGGCGGCGCGGATATAATCCGAGTTGTGCGATTCGTCGCCGCACAGTGCAAACGCCGTTGACTTGGGCGCGGCTGCTCCGAAGCCGTTTCGTGCGGCCAATCCCGCGCCTGCCAGGCCTATGGCGCGCAAGGCGAACCGGCGCGTAACCTTCGGTTGCTGAAACATCGAGCGTTGGCTCCTCTCTTCTACCACGATTCCGTCCCTGTGCTCGTGTCAAAAGTAAAACTTGGCGGCCAGTTGCATGATACGAGGGTTACCCGCCGTCAGGATGCGCCCAAAATTCGAACTGGACAACGATGCAGTCGGGTTCCCGAAGGCCGGCCTATTCAAGGTGTTGAATACTTCCCAGCGAATTTCGAACCGCTTGGTCTCGCTGAGACGGATATTCTTAAACAGGCCGCTGTCAAAATTCTGCGTACCCGGCCCGGTGAGGATGTTCCGGCCGCTGTTGCCGAACGTCCCCAAAGCCGGCAACGCAAAAGCGGCAGTATCGAAATAGTCCGCAATTTTGCTGGCGACCGATCGGTCATTATAGATCGGCGCCGGTCCCAGCAGGTTCCCGCGATCGAGACCAACCCCGGAAAAACTACGGTCCACGCCTGCCGTCACGCTGAAGGGGATGCCGGTTTGCAGCGTCAGAATCCCGTTCACGGACCAGCCGCCCAGAACCGCGTGTTCCAATCCCTTGGATCCACGGAAAATCGGCAACTGGTAGATGAACGACGTGAGGAATCGTTGCCTCACGTTGAAGTTAGCCAAGCCCCGGTCTGCATTCCAGTCGAATGGATTTGAAGACTGGCTCCCTAATCCGCTGTTGCCGTCAGTCGACTCCATATCGATGGCTTTCGAAAAGACATACGATCCGAGGACCGTTAAGCCTCCCTCGAAACGCCGGTTCCAGTTCATCTGCAAAGACTGATAGCTGGAATTCGCAGTCGACTGGATGCTCTCGATGGTCTGATACCCTTGGTAGGGGCGCCGCGAGTCGATGTTGCCGGTGGTCGACGCGCCCGGAATGTAAATCCCCGGGTTGATCTGCTCGCTCTGGTGCAAGTGGGTTCCCTTGTTGCCAAGATAGGCGACAGTGAGGACGAACTTGCGCCATAGCTCCCGCTGCAGATTGACATTCCACTGCTGCACGTAGGCACTGGTAAAATTCGGATTCATGTCCATGATCGGCATGGGAAGGAAAAAGACCTTCGCCGCCCGCTGCTGAGCTGTCGTCGCATGCGCGTACGTCTCCAAAAACTGAAGCTGTTGCGGACTGTTGCCGTAAGGATTGGAAAGTTGAACGGTGTAAGTGGTCAAACCATAGGAAAACGGCTGAGAAGTAGGGTTTGAATTCAGCGTGACAAGCTGAATGGTATCGGAAAATACTCCGTAGCCGCCGCGAATACTGGTCTTGCCATTGCCGAACGGATCATAGGCGAAACCGAAGCGGGGCGAGAAGCGGGCCCAACGTTTCGGAACAACTCCAAGTCCGTCGATGCCTTTGTCGCCCGGGAACAGGTAGCCGAGAGGCGCGAGGGGAAAGACCGTGGACTGCTGGCCGGGGCGGAAGGCCGTGTCCTCGCCGTAGGCATCCTCCACTGGGACGTAAGGCTCCCAACGGAGACCCAGGTTCAGCGTGAGCTTGTGAGTAGCACGCCAGTCGTCCTGAACGTAGAGGAACGGCGTGTACTTATACTGCCACGACGAAATCGGCGAATTCTGATACACGCTGACCGCCGCGCCGGCGTAGAAATCCGCATACCCCCAGCCGGAAGTGCCCGTCGCCAGCCCGTTGAAGGTGAAACCCGGGTCCGTGTCGAAGTTCTCGCGTCCGTTTCTTCGAACCTTGGCGACATCGCCGCCGAACGTGATCAGGTGGTTGCCCTTGGTCCAGGAAAGCGAGTCGACGAACTGGTAGTTCATCATAAAACTACGGTAGTTCGTGGCAATCCCAAGGCCCAAGCCGCCGCTGATGCCCAGGATCCAGTCGGTTGGTATATTAGGCGGGGCAAGCGGCACACACGTCGGCGTGCAGCCGAGGGCCGCCCAATTCGCCGGAGTGGTGACCTCCGGAGAACGGTAGAAGACGTTCCGCGCGACGATCAGAGTCGCGGCATTGACCAACGTCGGCGTAAAAATTTCCGTGTCGTTGATCGCCACGTTATGAGTCACCCAGTCATTGGTTCCGTTGAAGGCGGGCAGGGAGTAGTTCAGCACAGTGAAGTAGTCGTCCCAGAAATAGCGAACGCTGAGCTTGTTCGCGTTCGAAATCGAGTGATCGATCTTCGCGACAACCTGGTTGTCGTTAGTCGGGAGAGAAAGGTTGTAGGTATAGATGTTGCCCGAGCTGTTGGCAAGAGGCAGAAATGCCTTGGTGAAGTTCAACGCAACGGGATCCAGTTGGCTGGTAGGGATGGTGTTGTTGGGGTACGGCACGCCGCCGGGATTCTGCGCCGTCACCGTATTCGGCGGCGCGACACTGATCAACTGGCCGTGCACCGTGGTTTGCGAGAAGTTGCCGGCCCGCTCCAGGGCCGTCGGAACGACGGTGGAAGAACTGGTCGATCCGAGCTCTTGCCGCGTGGCCTCGTAGGCGAAAAAGAAAAACGTGCGATCGTGTCCGTTGTAGTGCGGGAGCAGCACGGGGCCGCCGGCGTTGCCCCCGAACTGATTCCGGTGCAGCGGCGAAACTATGGGAGAAAAAAAATTCCGCGCGTCCATGTCGTAGTTTCGCAGGAAATCGTAGAGAACGCCATGCAGACGATTCGTGCCGGACTTCGTCACCATGGAGACCACGGCGCCCGCGTCTCGCCCGCTGACGGCGCTGTAGCTGTTCTGCAGAATGGAAAACTCCTGAAGCGCGTCTGGGTTGGGGAACGCCGCCGGAACGTTGTTGTACATGTCCATGTCCAACCCGCCATCGAGGATATAGGCGGACTGGCTGGGGCGCGTGCCGTTCACGCTGAAAACCATGTTCGTGTTCAAGGCGATTCCGGATGCAGCCGAGCCCGAGCCCATCTGGATGGCGCCCGGGAGGATGCCCTGAAGCTGCAGGGCGTTGCGGCCGTTCAACGGCAGGTCGTCCATACGGTTTGAATCGACCACGTCCTTGACGGTGGAAGTAAGGGTGTCGACGGTGCTGACACTTCCCTGAACCTCCACCACCTGCTTCAGGTCGCCGACCTGCAAAGTGAGATCGACGCGGGCGCTCCGACCGACTTCGAGGACCAGGCCCGTGCGCTGGGTGGTTTGGAAGCCGGCGGCAGTGCAGGTGATTCGATAGGCTGCCGGACGAAGGTCGGGAAATATGTAGTACCCGTCCGAATTAGAGCTCACTTTTTCGGCTACTCCGGTGGCCTCGCTGGTCGCCGTCAAATCCGCGCGCACAACCGCCGAACCCGTCGAATCGGTGACGGTGCCAAAGATGGTGGAACTGGCCGACTGGGCAGCCAATACCAGGGGAATCGCCAACAACAGCAGAAGTAATCTAGACATTGACATCCTTTCTTTGGCCTGTCTGTATTTACAAATCCGGCCCCGCGCCCGCGCGACAACCCTGCAGGGGAAGCTTTTTTCGCCAGCCCCGTGTCTGTCTCGATCGACCACCGAAACTCTGAGCGATAATCGCAGACCCGCGCGACGCGGTCAAGGCTGAATTCAGAAGTATTGAATGCTTTTGGCCGGACGGCCCACGACTCCGCTCAGTAGACCCCGAGCGACGACGATACCGCAGCCCCAGCGGCCTTCACACACGCCGCGAGATGCGATTCCTCCCATATCAGAAACTGCGCCGTGGGCATGGAAACGCTGATGGCGCCCACCACCGCCCCCGTGTAATCCCGCACGGGACACCCAAGGCAGCAAAGCCCCTCGGTACACTCTTCCCGATCCACGGCGTAACCCTGCTGGCGCACCTGTTGAAACTGTCTCTCCAGCGTGGCCACGTCGGTGATGGTGTGCCGCGTGCTCTTCGCCAAGCCCCTTTTTTCCAGCGCGTACAGCATCAGGTGCCGGTTCATGCTAGCCAGGATGGGCTTCCCCAGCGCCGTGCAATGCAACCGTTCCGATGCGCCGAGATGAGGCCTGAACGTGTTCTTGGGCAAGACGTCGACCTGGTCCACCAGCACGACCTCCAGCTCCCGTTCATCCAGGACTCCGAGGTGAGTCGTGGCTTCAGTCTCCTGCGAGAGCCGCACCAGTTCAGGCCGCGCCTTCTCCGGCAGCACGCTGCGCTGAAAGGCCGCCAGCCCCAGTCGCATAACCGCCAGCCCCAGCCGGTACTGCCTGGTCTCCGGATCCTGGGAGATATAGCCGTCGGTCTTGAGCGAAGTCAGGATGCGGTGAACGTCACTGGGCAGCAGTTGGGTTCTGCGGGCCAGGTCGGTAAGGCCGAAGGCAGACCGGTCGCGGAACTGGTCCAATATGCGGCAAACCTTCACCACCGTCGTAGCAGGCTTCACGGCCAACTCCTTAGGCGCGCCAAGAGACCATCCGTAAGCAAAGCCTAGTCGACCGGCACGCAAAAGTCAAGAGCCGAATTCAGGGTGTCAAGCCGGGCAGTCCCGCCTGTGCTGGTTGGTAGAGATTTGGCCTTGACGCCGCGTGCTCTTTTGGGAACAATTGCAGTTGAGCCTTGGAATGCAGTGAATCCCGGCGCGCAAAGAAAGGATATTTTATCCGCGAATGAAGAATATGAAAGCTGTGCTTGTTCTCGCTGTTGCCGTTCTGCTGGTTGGCTGTTCCCCAGCACCGGCGCCCGCTCCCGTGGCCGAAACGCACGGCGTGGGGAGCATCGTTCGCCTCGATCCGGCGTTCGATGCGCTCGTACCTAAGGATGCGATTATCGAAAAGGTCGGCGGCGGATTCCAGTTTACCGAGGGACCGCTGTGGAGGCCCGACGGACACCTGTGGTTTAGCGACGTGGTCGGAAACGTGGTTCGCTCCATCACGCCGTCCGGACAGGTTGAGGTGCTGATCCGGAATTCCGGAGGTCAATCCTCCGCGCCCCCGGGATCTTTCATCGGCTCTAACGCTATGGTTGCCGATAAAGACGGCTTCATCCTCCTTTGCCAGCACACCAATCGCCGCATTGTGCGGCTGGCCAAGGACCTCACCATGACGCCCTACCTGGAGAAGTACCAGGGCAAGCGCCTCAACAGTCCCAACGACCTGGTGTATAAGTCCGACGGCGCGCTCTACTTCACCGACCCGCCATACGGACTGTTGAAGCAGGACGAGGACCCCGCCAAGGAGTTGAAATTCAACGGCGTCTTCCGCTATGCCCACGGCAAGTTGCAGGTGGTGGTCAAGGATCTGACTCGCCCCAACGGGCTCGCATTCTCGCCCGACGAGAAAACGTTCTACGTTGACAACTCCGACGAAAAGCATAAGGTCTTCATGCGATACGACGTGGCGGCGGATGGCACTGTCTCGCACGGCAAGGTGTTGGCCGATGTGACAGACGTGAAGGAAGACGGCAATCCGGACGGCATGAAGGTCGACGTGCAAGGGAATATTTACGGCAGCGGTCCGGGCGGCGTCTGGGTATTCGCACCCGATGGCAAGCATCTCGGCACCATCAAAACGCCCGAGACACCGGCGAACTGCGGCTGGGCCGAAGACGGCAAGACGCTTTACATTACCGCCCGCACCGGTGTGTACCGCATCCGGCTCGCGGTAGCGGGCGAGAAAGCGCTTTACCAATAACACCCAGGAGGAGTGATGAAGCGACGGTCTTACCTGAAGGCAATGCTGGGCGCCACCGCCGGTCTGAGCGGCGCCGGCGCCCAAGAGCCGAACAAACCGGCGCAGAACCCGATCGTTCTGCATGTGGATCTCTCGGTAGATCCGGCCAAAGAACGGGAGATGCTGCATAACTTCCACACCATCTTCAAACCCGCGGCTACCAAGTTTCCGGGCTATATCGATGTGAAGATGTGTAAGCTGCGATCGGCCCTCCAGGGCACGCCGCCCGAGGGCGTCAATTACCGTTTCCAGTTGACGTACCAGAGCGAGGAGCTGCGCCAGAAATGGGTGGCATCCGAGACGCACAAGAAAGCGTGGCCCACCATAGAGAACACGCTGAAATCGAAGAACTACGTCGTGCTGCTGTTCGATTCGATGTAGCGCCTCGCGGCGCGGCGCAAACTACGGGGCGCCGCGCCCGCCCGTTCCGGCGGGCGCCGAATCCTTCAGGCGAGCGGGGTTTCGCGATGCAGCAGGTGGAGAATGTTCCCCTCTGGATCCCGGAAGAAAACCGTTGAGTTACCACCCTTCTGCGCCGGCTCGGTGAGAAAGGTAACTCCCTTCTCCTGGAGGCGCCGGCAGGCGGCTGGAAAGTCCGCGACCTTGAGCGCCAGGTGGCGGAGGCCCGCATCGTTCATCCTGGCTAGCTCGCCGGCTCGGCCTGTCGCTTCGATGATCTCGATCATCGACCCATCCGGCGTCCTAACGAACACCGTGCGGCTGTTCTTGGACTGATAATTGATCGTGAAGCCGAGGCAGTCCACGTACCAGCGGGCTAACCGCTCCGGGTCCGGCGACGCAATCGCAGTGTGTTCAATGCCTGTCACCATAATCCGCGATTGTAACGCGCCTCGGGCCGCCACCGGGCGATCGCGCGCCGCGCGTCCCACGGTGCACCGTAGCCGCCGTTTATACCCGATTCACCACGTTGGCATAGCGGCCATGCAGTAATGCGTCTCTCACGATGAGAGCCGATTTCGTCCGCATCTCGATCAGGGACTCCTGTGAATAGAACGCGCTGTGCGGGGTCACGATGCAATTCGGAAACTGCTGGAGCGCGGTTGCTCCGGATGGCTCGTCCTCGATCACATCCAGGCCGGCGCCGGCGATCGCGCCCTGTGACAGCGCGTCGAACAGCGCATCGTACGATACCACCGGACCGCGCGCCGTGTTGACCAGGTAAGCCGACTTCTTCATCCGCGTCAATTCCCGGCCTGCAATCAGGTGGCGGGTTTCCTGGGTCAGGGGCGTGTGGACGGAAACCACATCGGCAACCGGCAGCAGTTCTTCGAGACTCGAACTGCGCCCGACGCCGATCGCCTTTTCGTATCCGGAAGCCAGGTAAGGATCGTAGAAGCGCACGTCGAAACCGAACGCTTTAGCGCGCAGGGCCGCCGCCGTGCCGATGCGGCCGCACCCGACGACTCCGAAAACACGGCCGCGAATTCTCCCGCAACTCAAGGCGGCTCGCCATTCCCAGCCTCCCTTCGACACGTCGGCCATCAGCGGTTTTAGCTGGCGAATCAGCGCCAACGTCAAGGCGATCGCATGGTCGGCCACCTCTTCGGTTCCGTAATCCGGGACATTCGCCACTCGAATGCCGCTCGCGCCTGCCGCGGCTACATCGACGTTGTCGTAGCCCACGCCGTTCCGCACGATCAGCCGTGTCCTGGCGAGTTTGCCAAGCAGGACGGAGGTGAACTGTACGTGGTGCCAAAGGATGATGGCGTCGGCCTGACTCGCATAGGGCATGAACTCTTCTTCGGAGTGCAATCGAATGAGCCGCACGTCCGCGCAGTCCCGTAGTATCCCCTGCTCGATACTGTCCTCTTCCCCATGAGACACATCCGCGGAGTCGACAATGAAGACCTCGTACTTCTTGCGGACGTTCTCATCCCCGGATGGCTCCCTGGGAACCGTTAGGGCTCCGCTGTCGGGAGCAATTCGGTGGCCCTCCTCGCCAGCCTGGTCCGGCGGCCCCAACCTCGCAAGAAAGCTTGAATCGGCATCAGTTGTCATCAAAGTGCTCCCGCAATCGGAAATGTGTTCTAAGCCACTCATGATACTAGAATTGCGATCTTCCGTCCCCGGGAAAGATCGAATCCTCGCCAATCGGGTGAGATCCGAGTGTCGGCGCGCGACCTGTAATTCGGAAATATGCCTGGCTCCACAGGCCGTTCGGTGTGGCTGAAAGCTCGCTGACCGCTGACAGCTTCTTCCCCACAAAAAAATGCCGCGGCGCACCAAGCGCCGCGGCTGCCGGGAAACGTTGCTATGCGGGCTGCTACAAAACTATTGAACGGGCGGACGTCCGCCGCGTGCTGCCGGACCGTGTCCCTTGGTGACCGTATAGTCGGCGGGGGTCTGGAACAGCGAAGCATCCGGCTCCGCGCGGTTGACGTTGGTAAGCTGCGTCACCGTGGTGCCGAAACGCGGGTCGCTCGTCTTCACCATCACCGGGACCTTCAGGTCCGCCGACATCCAGGTCTCGCGCACAATCTGAATCGCTTGCGCGTTACCGATCGTGTTGGCCGGAATGGTGTGGGTCACCCGCGTGCCGCTGGCGGCGGCGCCGTTGATGGTCTCGGTGCCCAGGTCTTCCTTTACGATGTTGGCGGACTCCCCGTTCCGCCGCCCGGCCGGATTGGGCCGTCCGGTTCCGGCATGGTTGCCCCGATTCTGGCGCGTCGGCAGCGTGGTCTCGAAGGCAGTCTTATTCTGCGCATTGAGCGTCCGCCTCACTCCCGCCACCGGATCGGCGATCTCGACCACCGTACGGCTGCCTTGCCCATTCGGGCCGGTACGGGTCGTTTCCGCCCGCACTCTTCCCTGGCTGTCGCGAGATAGAGTGGTTTGCTCCTGCCGTTGGATCGAGTTGCCATTGGCCAATGTCTGGGTATGGACCGTCACTTGGGTGCCGGAGAAAGGCGCGCCTGTCACGCCGGCTCCCATCTCGCCGCGCATGCCGAGGGATTCCGGCCCGGGTCCCCCGAAACCTCCGCGCGGTCCTCGTGGCGGCGGGCCCTGTGCCAACAGCACCGCTCCCGCCAGCATCCCGATACCTAACAGTTTTTTCATTCCGCCCAAAACCTCCGTTCATTAGGAGATTGCCCGGATCGCCCGAAAAGTTCCCGTTTGAGCGAAAAAATAGCGAGCAGGCGGTCGTCACCTGCCCGCTTCAGAAGGAGGAGGATGGAAAACTGGCGAAATTCAACCTCTCCGCGAGCGCAACAGGCGGGTACCCACGCTCAGCCCGATCAGCGCCAACCCCACCACCACGCAGGTCCCCGGTTCCGGCGTGGGCGCTGCGCTGGTTGTGCCCGCTACCCGAACACCCAGCAGCGTGATGCCCGCCGAGGACGTCCCGCAATTGGCGATGATCTGGCCGTACCTCGGTTCGTTCACCGCCTCCAGCGAATAATAAGTGTAGTCCCCCAGGTTAGGAATCGTTTCCCACGCGTTGGCCGCCGTACCCCAACCGGCCGTGTTCGACGTGATCGGCGTTCCCAGCTCTCCCAGCGTGTCCGACCCGAACAGTTCCCAGCCTTCGCCCCCGGACAAATCGCCCACTTCAAACGCCGCCGTTGCCCCCTGCACCGTTTCCGGATCGGCGAAATCGACCGTCACGAAATCGCTGGTCGTAATCCGGCTGCGGCTCCCCGCCAAACCCAGGCCGCTCGCCGTCTCGGAAAGCTCTGCCGCCGTATTGTCCGGGTTCGTCGACGTGTAGTCAAAGCCGTATACCGTAATATCGTATGGCGTGGCGCCATAGGTGTCGCTGTCACCCAGGTTGGCGCTGGTAGTCTGGAAGGTGTACGTATAAATCGTCGTTGCATTCGAGGGCACGGTAGCGGCCCCCAACAGCAGTGCGGCGAGCATCCAATTGGTTTTGAGCATTCTTGCTGGCTTTTCCCCGATCCCTTTCCCGGCCCATCGGGTCCCGGTACGTTTTCATTCTGTGGGAATCCAAACCCGTTTCCGAGTCATGCACGTACCACACAGGTACGGTCCCAACAGTTCGGTGAAATCAGGGAAGCCAGTGGTATTGCGGATGTAAGTAGCGCCAATTTCCGCGTTGAATCTAAAAGACTTCCAATCCAATGGGTCCTGCCGGTACCGGTGGTGGCACAGGCTTGGCTTCAAGTTCCAAGGTGATTTCTTGGCGTCCGCCGGTTTGACGGGCTCGGAACGCGCCGCCCTTTTCAGCTTGGCCAGGGAATCGTCCACGCGCTTCTTTGAAATCAGCCGCGTCGTCGTGCGCAATTCCGCGGTAGCTGGACTGGATTTGCATCTCACAGCCGGAGCCCTGGGTGTTTAAGAGGACGGAGTTGGTACGCTGGCGGCTGGCCCAGGCAAAGTTGTAGGAAGCAACACGGTGGCCGATCATGCCAATCGTGCACAAATCTGCACAAAGTTGCACAAAGGTTGCCGGCGCCCGCCCTCCGTTCCATGCACAAAAATGCCCCCAAGCCCTCCCGGCCGGTCCGCCGTTCCCAAGTTTTTTTGATTTCTAACTAATTTATTCCATTCCACTTAGCCAAGCGATAGAGGGAGCCGGCCCGCAGCGGCATGATATCTCTGGAATAGGTAGGAACCGGCCTGGGAGGCCCTGGCTTCGAGCTTCGCGGAGAGAATACCGAACGAAGCCACCTGCTTCCCATTAACATTAAGAAATAGAAGTACTTATGCCAATCTCTGACGAGCCTGGCCAACTGGCTGGTGGGCGACTCGAAACGCCCAAGCTATAATCGACTTTTATGCCCCAGATCCACCATTCCGTTTGTGCCTTGGACTGTCCGGACTGTTGCTCGCTCACGGTCACGGTCGAGGACGGCCGCGCCACCAGGTTACGGGGCGACGCCACCCATCCCGTCACCCGCGGCTTCCTCTGTGGCAAGGTGGCGCAGTATCTGGACCGCCAATATGCACCGTCGCGCTTGCTCTATCCCCAACGGCGAATCGGGGGCAAAGGCGAGGGCAAATTCGCGCGCATCGCTTGGGACGAGGCCCTCGATACCATCGCCGGGCGTCTGGCCGAAACCGTCCGCGATTTCGGGCCGGAGTCGGTTCTCCCCTACAGCTACGCCGGCACCATGGGACTGCTGAACGGCTCCGGCATGGATCGCCGGTTCTTCCATCGCATGGGCGCTTCCCGCCTGGACCGAACCATCTGCTCGGTTGCCGGCGAGGCCGGCATCGCCGAGTCCCTCGGCATTCGCCTGGGTACCGAGCCCGAGCAATTTCGCCATCCCCGCCTGATCCTGGCCTGGGGCGCCAACATCCTCGGCACCAACGTTCATCTCTGGCCGTTTATCATGGAGGCACGCCGCAACGGCGCCAAACTCTATACCATCGATCCGCGCCGCAACCGCACCGGTTCGGCCTCCGACAAGCACTTCTTCATCAATCCGGGCAGCGATACCGCACTCGCGCTGGCCATGATGCACGTCATCGTGGGCGAAAATCTCCATGCTGCCGATTACGTTGCCGCCCACACCGAAGGGTTCTCCGGGTTGCGCGAGCGCGTCCGCGATTGGACCCCCGCGCGCGCCGCCGGGTTGACCGGCATTCCCGCCGCGGAAATCGTCGCCCTGGCGCGCGAGTACGCCACCACCCGCCCCGCCGCCATTCGCCTCAATTACGGCGTCCAGCGCAGCGAGCGCGGGGCCATGGCCGTTCGCTCCATCGCCCTGCTGCCCGCTCTGGTCGGTTCCTGGCGGGACGTCGGCGGCGGCTTGCAGCTTTCCACCTCGCAGGCATTTGCCCTCAACCGCGAAGGCTTGGAGCGCCCCGACCTGCAGCACGTCGCCCTGGGCCATCCGGCGCGCAGCGTTAATATGTCGCAACTGGGCAGCGCCCTCACCACTTTGGACACCCCCCCCGTCAAGGCGCTGGTCGTCTACAATTCCAATCCTGCCGCCATCGCACCCGATCAGAATGCCGTCTTGCGCGGCCTGGGGCGGCCGGATTTGTTCACCGTGGTGCTGGAACAGTTCCGGACCGATACCGCCGACTACGCCGACATCCTCCTGCCCGCCACCACTTTTCTGGAACATACCGATCTTTACCTCTCTTACGGGCACTACTACCTGCAACTGGCCCGCCCGGCCGTGGCTCCCGCCGGCGAGGCCCGCTCCAACCAGGACGTGTTCCGCGCCCTCGCCGCCCGCATGGGTTTCGAGGAGCCCTGTTTTGAGGAGTCCGACGACGATCTCATTCGCACCCTGCTCGATTCCCGGCATCCCTTTGTCGCCGGCATCACGCTCGAAGAACTGGAACGCGACCGCTTCGTCCGCCTCCGCTTACCCGAACCTTTCTTGCCTTTCGCCAACGGAGGCTTCGGCACTGCCGATGGCAAATGCCATTTCCGCGCCGAAACCCTGGCCTATGATCCACCCGTCGAATCGCGCCACGGCGATCCGGATCTGCGCCGCCAATTCCCGCTGGAGATGATCACCCCCAAGGGCGACGATGGCATGAACGCCACCTTCGGCAATCGCGACGGCGTGGACCGCGCCTCCGCCACCCTCCATCTGGCTGCCGCCGATGCGGATTCCCGCGGCATCCGCGATGGCGAGGCGGTTCGCGTGTTCAATCTACGAGGCTCGTGCCTGCTGGCGGCGCGGGTCGATGACAGCGTCCGCCCCGGCGTGGTTTCGGCGCCCGCCGTACGCTGGGCCAAACGGTCGCCCGGCGGACGAAGCGCCAACGCGCTGGTTTCCGAGCGCTTGACCGATATGGGCGGCGGCCCTACTTTCTATAGTTGCCTTGTGCAAGTGGAAAAAACGGGAGACTGATGCAACCCTTCATTTCGAATTCGCCCCATCGCCTGGCGGCGGCCCTTGTCCTGGGCGCCGCGCTCCTTTCACCCGGCTGCAAGCGCGACCAAAAGGTGCAGGTGCAACCCACCATTGAGGAAGAGGATACTCCGCGCCTGGCCTCCGCCGTGCCCATGAACGTTCCCAAGCTCGCGCCGCAGCTCGTCAGCGGCTTTTACCCCATCGAGAACAATTCCTGGCGCTGGACGGGAAAGCAATTCTCCGTGCTGCTCCGTCCTCCTACTGCCGCCGCCCAGCGCGGCGCCGTGCTCTCGCTGGAATTTTCCGTGCCCGACCCGGTCATACAAACGCTCCATGCCGTTACCTTGAAGGCCTCCGTCGAGGGAACGGCTCTACCTCCGGAAACCTATACCAAGTCCGGCGCCTACACCTTTAAACGGGAGATCCCGGCCAGCGCGATCTCCGGCGAATCGGTGCGAATCGACTTTGCCCTCGATAAAGCCATGCCGCCAGCCGGCGCCGAACGGCGCGAATTGGGGGTCGTGGCCGTCTCGGTCTCCCTCGGTCCAAAATGAGCCGTGCCCGGGCTCTCGTTGGCTCGGCTGCCTACTGGCTGAGCCCGCCGCTGGTTTGCCTGGCGCTCCATTGGTACGATTTTCGCGCCTGGTTTCGCACCGACGATTTCGCCTGGCTGGGGCTGACGCGCTGGATCTACAGTTGGCGTGCCCTCTGGTACGCCTTATTCCTGCCCCTGGCGGAGGGCACCATCCGTCCCTGGAGCGAGCGGGCCTTTTTCATGGCCGGCTACAGCCTGTTCGGCCTCAATGTTCTGCCCTACCGCGTGGTCATCTTCGCCACCCAGTTCGCCAGCCTGATTCTGGTCGCCTGGATCGGCCGCCGTCTCACCGGTAGCGCCGCCGCCGGATGGCTGGCGACCCTGTTCTGGATGGCGAACTCGTCCACCTCCATACCGTTGGGCTGGGCGTCGGCTTACAACCAGGTGCAGTGCGGGCTGTTTCTGCTGGCCGCCTTCGCGCTGCTCCTGCGTTTCCTCGAAACCGGCCGCCGCGGCTACTGGATCGCGCAATGGGCGGTCTTTGTATTAGGCTTTGGTTCGCTCGAAATCATGATTGTTTATCCCGCCGTGGCGGCCGCCTACACGCTCCTTTGCGCCCCACGCTATTTTCGACGGACGCTCGCAATGGCGCCGGTTTCCGTGGCCTACTTCCTCATCCATCGCGCCGTGGCGCCGCTCGCCGCCGCCGGCGACTACGCCATGCACTTTTCGCCGGCCGGCCTCCTGCGCACGCTGGTTCGCTATTGGGCGTGGTCGGTGGGGCCGGTCTATCTGCGCCCCTCCTACGGCACGCCGCGTTGGCTTTTGGAAGCGCTTGTCGCGCTGCTCAGCGTCGCCCTCGCCGCCTTCGCCGTCAACCGATGGCGCGCCGGCTGCCGCGGCGTCGCGTTCTGCCTGGCATGGTTTGTCCTGGTGATCGCCCCCGTGCTGCCGCTGCGCGACCACGTGAGCGAGTATTACCCTTACCTGCCCGTCATTGGCCTGTGCTGGCTGGGCGCCTGGGCGGTGGTAACCGCATGGCGCCGCGGACCGGCCGTCAAATCCGCGGCCTGTGCCGCCGCGGCCGCCTATCTTTTAATGGTTGTGCCCCAGATGCGCGCCGCCTCCCGCTGGAGCTATCGCGTCACTGTGCGCGCTCGCAACCTGGTGGAAGGCCTGGCCGGCGCCCATCAGCTCCATCCCCGGCAACAACTGGTGCTGGATGGCGTCGATAGCGAGCTGTTCTGGCACGCCATCCGCGACCACGCTTCCTACCTGCTCGGCATCGAGCATCTTTATATCACCCCGGAAAGCGCTGCCCATATCGAAGTCCATGAAGACATCGGCGATGTTGGCGAGTTCCTGGTGAGCGGCGCCGTTCTTACCGAAAATCTGGCCGATGGCCGGGCGCTGGTTTATGACGTCCGTAATCCGCAACTTCGTAATATCACGACGCTTTACGCCTCCCAGCCCCACTCCCGCGACCTGCCCTTGCGCATCGATCCCTCCGACCCGCTAATCTCGAATCTTTTGAGCCCCGACTGGTATCCAATCGAGATAGATCATCGCTGGATGCCCGCCCGGGCCTTGGTGACCATGAGTGGGCCGCCCAAACGCGGCTTGGCTCTCTATCTGAACGGGTCGGTAACCAGCCAACAACTGGCGGGGGGTCCTGTGATCCTGAAGGTTGCTGTCGAAGGTTCGACTTTGGGAACTGCCAGCATCCGCTCCAACGATTTCGAGTTCCATTTCAGCCTCCCCGATAGCCTCGTAGGAAAACCGCAAGTCGCTGTGGATTTAAGCGTTAACCGCATTTTTCATGCTCCCGGCGACTACCGCGATCTGGGCATGTCGTTCGGCTTGATTGCCATTCGCTGACCGAGCCGCGACTAGCGGTTCTTACTGCTGCCGGCAGCCGCTTAAGGGACGGCCCGCGCTCAAATACTGTCAGCCCGACGGTATTTTGGCACTGTAGGTTGTGTCAAGCGGTATCCACCGTGGCGTTGAATCGTCAACGGATTGAAAAAAAAAGAGAGTATGAATGCCCGGTTTCCACAAGAGAAAAGACAAATTCCGCCGATATGAATGAGAAAGCCGGCCAGGGATTACCGTTGGCGAGTCCGCGGAATCCTGGCAGTGAAATTGCTTAGGAGAATTGCCGTGACGGCGGAGTTGAATGGTATGATTCACCGAAATAGCCCTTTTGAGCAACCATTCCTGCTGAAACTTTTGTTTTTTTTGGTCGTCTATACTGTAGCGAAGTAACGCAAAGAAGAACGAGCCAAGGGGAAGAAACTAAGACAACAAACCGACCGGCTCTTAGAAGGAGAAGTAAAATGAACCAGACCGAAGTTGCAAAATACAAAGCGGTGCTCGAAAACAAGCGGGACGAATTGGCGCACGGTCTTCGCAACCGGGAAGACATCGCAATCGAAAAAACTCCCGATGCTCTCGACGAAGTGCAATTAGCCGGCGAACGCGAATTGGCTATTCGCAACCTGGATCGCGAATCGAACCTCCTGCGGAACGTCAGGGGTGCCTTAGCAAGAATTGCAGACGGTAGTTACGGCGTCTGTCTACACTGCGAAGAGGATATTAAACCCAAGCGCTTGGACGCTGTACCGTGGACCAAGTACTGCATTCGCTGCCAGGAAGCGGCCGACCGGAATGAGTTCTATCCCGAGCCGGGTGACAGCCTCAACGAACTGCTGCCAAACGCTGCCTGAGCCTTGTCACCAACAAGGGCGCGAGAGCAGTCTCGCGCCCTTCGTGTTTTCAAACGGGAATCTGTTGCCCTTCGTTAACCTTCCGGGCCAAATCACCCACATCGCGCTGGGCACGCGGTTGCACAACTGCGTATTAAGACCCACAAATCCCTTTTCTCTGCGCCGCCCATGAGATTTCTTGGCCAACCCGCTACCGTTCCCACCAGGCTCGGCGTGCTTCCCGGTAGCTTTAATCCGGTCACCAATGCCCACCTGGCTCTGGTCGAAACCGCTCTCCGGGTCTTGGACCACGTGATTCTGGTGCTGCCGCGCCAATTTCCCCATAAAGGCTATTCCGGCGCCTCCTTCGAGCAGCGTCTGGACATGCTCGCCCAGGTGGCCCTAAACCACCGGCAGTTGTCCATAGCTACCAGCGATGGCGGCCTCTATTGGGAAATTGCGCGCGAGTGTCGCGCGGCTCTCGGCGAAGCGCTGGAAGTTGTCTTTGTGTGCGGGCGCGACGCCGCCGAGCGGATCGTCACGTGGGACTATGGCTCACCCGGCGCCGCCGAAGCCATGCGGCGCGAGTTCCGCCTCCTGGTTGCGGCTCGCGGCGGCCCATACCATCCTCCCCTGGATTGGCAATCGTCGATTGACGTTCTGCCCCTCGACCCGCGCTTCGAGGAAATCTCCGCCACCGAGATCCGCCGCCGTGTCGCCGCCGGCGAACCCTGGCAGCACCTCGCCCCCGCCGCCATCCATCCGCACATCCGCCAAATCTACGGCGCATCCCGCCCGCTGCTACAATCGCGTTGATGTCACAGGAAATCTACGCCACTTTCGATACCACCGAAGGCAGTTTCAAGATCAAGCTGTTCGCCGATAAGGCGCCTAAAACGGTCGAGAATTTTGTCGGCCTTGCGGAAGGAACCAAGACCGGCAAGCCTTTTTACGACGGCACCGTCTTCCATCGCGTCATCCCCAACTTCATGGTGCAGGGCGGCGACCCGGAAGGCACCGGCCGCGGCGGCCCCGGCTACCGCTTCGAAGACGAGTTCCACGCCGACCTCAAACACTCCAAGCCGGGGATGCTCTCCATGGCCAACGCCGGCCCCAACTCCAACGGCAGCCAGTTCTTCATCACCGTGGCGGCGACTTCCTGGCTCGACAAGAAGCACACCGTGTTTGGCGAGGTCACCGAAGGCTACGACATAGTCAAGAAGATCTCCGAGGCCCCGCGCAATTCCCAGGACCGTCCCCTGAATGAAGTGCGCGTCAACTCGGTCAAGATCGAGCGCGTCTGAGGGCCGCGCGGATCGCCGGAAGGACTCATGCGGCTGTCGATTTTTGGCGGCACGTTCGACCCCATTCATGACGGCCATCTGGCAGTGGCCTCGCAAGCCGCCGCCGAACTCCGTCTGGACCGCGTCTGGATCGTGCCCGCCGCCCATCCGCCGCACAAAAGCGGTGCGACCGGAGCCGGTTATGAAGACCGCGTGCGCCTGGCCGAGCTGGCCTGCGCCGCCGAGGAGCGTTTTTTCGTGTCGCGCATCGAGCAGGGCGGCGGCCGCAATTATTCCATCGACACGATCGAAAAAGTGCGCGCCACGCTGGCCTCGTCCGATGAATTGTATTTCCTGATCGGCGCCGACGCTTTTGCCGAGATCCGCTCCTGGCTCCGCTGGCGGGACGTGGCGCGGGCGGTTCGGTTTCTGGTCGTCAGCCGTCCGGGCCACCGCTACGACGTGCCGCCCGAAGCGCGCGTGGAGCGCATCGACAGCCTGGACCTCGATATCTCTTCTTCGGAGATCCGCCGCTCCCTGGCCGCCGGAATCAGGCCGTCCGGCCTGCCCGATGCGGTTTGGGAATATATCTCGGAGCATCGGCTCTACGGCGTGAAATAGCGAAAAAACCGCTCCCTTGGGCCGCAGCCCGGTTACTCCGTAACTTTTTACCGCTGCCAACCGAAACACCTATCGAAGACTTACAGGGATGAGCTTGGCATCTTGCGGAATGACAGTGGACAGGCCTCTGGCCGGTCGAGCCCAGTTCCGGCAACCTGCGGGCGAAGTCTCTAACACTCAGGAGAGGACTCTATGAAGAACTTTTGCGTTTTCAGCATACCGGCACTCCTCATGGGAGCTGCCTTAGCGGCCCAGGCCGCCACCGATTCGGACGCTCTGGTGGTCACGGCCTCCAACGCTACCGCCAATCAACTACTGGTTTACAACACCAGCGGCAAACTGCTCCAAACGATTTCCACCCAGGGTCGGGGCGGCGTGAGCGGCAACGCCGGCGGCATTACGGCGCACGGCAACTCGCTCGCCGTGGTCAATTTCGGATCGAAGTCGGTTTCCCTGTTTACGCGCGAGGGCAACGGCTTCCACATGACGCAATCCATCTCGACCGCGTCGAGCCCGGTCAGCGTAGCCTTCGGTAACGGGCATCTCTACGTGCTTGGAACGACGACGGTGGAATCCCACCCGATCTACGGTTCGGCGATCGGCTCCAGCTCCGACGGCGTGGTCACGCTATACAAGGCGGATGGATCGGCGGCGCAAGTGGGCGTGGTGGAAAACCAGCTCGTTATTACGGAAAAGAGCAACGTGATTGAAACCGTGAACCTTGTCGGGGATGGCGCCGTGAGCGGAGTTCCCACCCTGGTGCAAAACATTCCGGCGAACGTGAACGCGCCATTCGGCCTGGTTACGCGAGGCAACGACGCTTACGTCACCATCGCTCATGCCAATGAGATCAGCCTGGTGCGGAACGGCGCCGTTCTGACCGTAACCGGCTCCGGCACGCAGTCGGCGCCGTGCTGGCTGACGCTGGTGGGGCCGTTTCTGTTCTCGAGTAATTCGCCGAGCATGAGCGTTTCCCGGTATGCCGTCTACGGCCAGAAGATCGTGCAGGACGCGGCGGTGGCGGCTCAATTCAACGGTAACCCGACCGATATCGCGTCGGGTGGTGGATGGATCTCCGTAGTGGACGGCAACGGCCCGCTTTCGCACCTGTCGGTCTTCAGCGTGGACGAGGACGGCAATCTGACGATGAACGGCGCGGCCACCATCGACTCGCCGGCCAACGGCGCCGCCATCGTGACCGGCGGGAACCAATTGCCCGAATAAAGCGACCCGAGGCCGCGCTTACCGGAGACACGCGGCCATACCGGGCCGCTGGTCTCCGGTACCTTACACGGAGCCGGTGGCGGCTACGCGGCGCACGGGGACCCAGGGCAGGACGATCTGCGACTCGCCTCCGAGCAACATCTCGCCTTTCTTCTTCCAGTAATCGGCGGGAAGAGCGATCAGACGCTCGCCGGTCTTGCGGTCTATGTACGGGTCGGCTTTGTAATGGGGCATGGGCAGGCCGCGTCCCAGAACCGCCGGGATCGACTCACCGGAATGCAGGGCCAGGCGTTCGATGCGATCGAAACGGCTCCAGTTAAAGCAGACCGCCAGGACGCTGCGCAGCCAGTCGAGACGCTTCTGGGGGTCGGGTCCAGCCTCGTCGCGGCAACGCTGTGCGACCTTTTCGGTGAACCACCAGATTCCCGGCGGGCTTGCCGGTCCGCTTTGCGAGACGCGGTAGAGCGTGAGCGGCCCGGTAAGGAGCTTGGCCCGAATGGTAGCCGGGTCCAGGCTGCGCGCATTTTCGATTCGCGTTGCCCCGAGCCAGGCTTGCAGTTTCATCTCCTGCTGAAACGACGCCAGGTGGACGGGCGGAACGATTTCGGGCGCGCGCCAGCCGAGCCCGGCTTTGTTCAACGATTGTTGATACACGGGATCGTTCTGCGCCAGCACCGGGAAAATGCGCGCCACGTAGATACCGTACAATTGATCGGCCAGAGAAGACACGCCAATAGCTCGACCGAGAGTATCACGATTTCCGTTCGCTTGGCGGCGCTCAGCTAATCTCGGGCGGTCGAAGTGGGACAGACCTCCCGGCCTGTTATTCCGCTCCGCCGAACGCGCCGGACCGCTGCCGTTACGCGACGAGACAGGCCAGGAGGCCTGTCCCACCGCAACGCTACGGCTCGATGCCCAGCTTGGCGGCCACGCGCACCAGGGTGGAAACCAGGCGGTCGACATGCTCTTCGGTGTGCGCGGCGGTACACGAAATGCGCAGCAGGTTTTGCGCCGCCGCCGGCCGCAGCACCGGGTTGGTGTAAATACCCTCTTCGAGCAGCAGCTTGCACAGGCGGCACAGATCCAATTCTTCGCGAATCACCACGGGCACGATAGCGGTTTCCCCGGGGAGCACGTTGAACCCCTTGGCGGTGAGCTCCTCGCGCAGGTACTGGGCAATCCGCAGCAGATGAATCCGCCGCTCCGGCTCCTGGCGCAGAATCTCGAGGGCGGCGCTGACGGCCGCCACGGCAGCGGCGGGCAGGCTGGCGGAAAACACGAACGGACGGGCGGTGTGCTTAAGGTAATCGATCACCGAGCGCTCACCCGCGATGAAGCCTCCGACCGAGGCCAGCGATTTGCTGAACGTGCCCATCACGATATCGACGTCGTCCAGCACGCCCAGGTGCTCGGCCGCGCCGGCGCCGGTGGGTCCGAGGACGCCGATGCCGTGCGCTTCATCCACGTACACGCGCGCGCCGTAGGGCTTGGCCAGGCGGACGGTGCCGCGCAGGTCGGCGATATCGCCCTCCATGCTGAAGACGCCTTCGGAAACGATGAGAATGCGCTCCTCGGGCGGGCAATTTTCCAGGCAGCGCTCGAAGTGCTCCAGATCGTTGTGCCGGAAACGGGCCGTGCGGGCGGGCGAGCGCAATGCACCCTCCACCAGGCTCGCGTGCAGGTTGTGGTCGCACAACATCACGTCGCCTTTTTCGGTGAGCGCCGAAAGGGCGGCGTAGTTGGCTTGAAAACCGGTGGCGAACGTGATGGCCGCGTCTTTATGGACCAGCGCCGCCAACTCGTGTTCGAGGCGAACGTGGATGTCGAGAGTGCCGTTCAGGAGGCGCGAGCCGCTACAACCGCTGCCATAACGACGGACGGCCTCCGCCGAGGCTTCCTTAACCTTCGGGTGGGTAATCAGGGCCAGGTAATCGTTGGAGCCGAACATCAGGACCCGGCGTTTTCCCATGCGGACTTCGCCCGGACCACAACCGTCGCGATCGCCGAACACCTCGAAGTACATGTATAGGCCCGCGGACTGGAGATCACTCGGACGAGTGAAATTGCGACATTTCTCAAAAATGTCGTTCGATCCGCCGACTTTTCTCTTGCTAGTGACCCCGCTAGTCGATACGCGCATGGTTCTCAATTCCATTCATAAAGTCGGTATGTCTTGTATCGCCGGGCCCCCATCACCTCCAGCGAACGATTCATCAAAACATTGTCCTCCAAAATCCAGGACATTTCACAGTCGCCGAAGCCAAGCCGGCGGGCATTGCGCACCAACGTGGCATAGAACCCTGCGGCGAGGCCGGAAGCGCGGTATTCTTCGACCACGCCCAGCGCCAGCACCCGGACACTTCTAATCAAACGTTGATAATACAGTATTTTGATAAGCCCCGTGGGGAACAGCCTGCCGCCCGCCGGCTTGAGTGCCTGGTTGACGTCCGGCAGGGCCAGGGCAAAGCCCACCACGCGGCCGTCGACCTCGCCGATGAGCACCAGGCCGGGCTTCAGAATCTGCTTCATTTCCTTGCCCATCAGAAGGAATTCCTCGCGGCTCATGGGCACGAAGCCCCAGTTCCGCTCCCAGGCCGCGTTGTAAATTTCCCAAACGCGCTCCACGTCGGCCTGAAAATTCTTCATATCGATGGGACGGACGCGGACGCCGGTCCGGCGCAGAGCCTTATCCGCCACGCGCTCGATTTTGGCCATGGAGATGGTATTGGCGTTGCTGAGGTAGGCGAACAGATCCTTTACTTTGCGCAGGCCGGCCTGTTCCAGGAGGTTGGCGTAATGCGGCGGGTTATAGGGCATCATCACCATCGGGTCGGAATCGAATCCGTCCACGAGCAAGCCGCACTCATAGTTGGTGGATGGGTTTACCGGGCCGCGCAGGAACTTGGCGCCGCGCGCGCCGGTCCATTGGCGTCCGGTATCCAGCAGAGCGCTGGCGGCGGCCGGATCGTCGCGGCACTCGAAGAACCCGAAGAAGCCGGCCTCTTCCTGGTGGACGCGGTTATGGGCGCGGTCGATAATGGCCGCGATCCGCCCCACCACCTTGCCGTTTCGGAGGGCCAGAAAAAACTCGGCTTCGGCGTCGCGATAGAACGGGTGCTTCTTGCGGTCCAGCAACTCTTTCACGGCGATACGCAGGGGTGGTACCCAGTGAGGTTGGCCGCGGTAGAGAGAGTAGGGCAGCTCGATGAACTGCTGCAGCGACTTTTGGTCATTTACCGCGATAACGTCGACTTCGCCCAAGCGTTCACCGGCCTTTCTCGAAGCATTCGGTAAACGGACGGGGCCCCCGCGATCAGACACGCGGCCACGACTGCCCCGGCCATCACATCGACCGTATAGTGGTATCGAAGATAAACTGTAGCAAAAATGATAGACGGAGTGTAAGCCAAATAGGCTAAGAATGTCCGTTTCGAAAGCACCCGGCTGCCCCACCACGCCAGGATGGTCAACTCGGTGTGACCGCTGGGAAAACAGTCGTAATGGGCAGACTCCATCTTGTCCAGAGTGTGCTGCATGGAGTGAAACAGCCAGAGTCCCTGTAACGGTATGTGCTGTAATGAGTTTAGCAAGAATCGCGGGCCCCGCGCCGGCACCGCCAGATAGCCTGCGTAGGAAACCAGGAAGCCCGCCGCGATCAAGAACGCATAATATTGGAACTCTTCGGTTTTTCCCTTGCGCCAGATCAGGAATGCCACCAGCAGCACAGCCGGAACAAAGAGCGTGTACACCACCTGCAGAAACTCGGTAAGAACCGGGGATTGAAGGCGCTCCAGCCAGACCGTGGGATTAGCGCCCCAGATGCGGAAATCCAGATTGGCCAGCCAGCGGTCCGAATCGCCGTGCCGCACCGGCGGAATCAGAATCGCCATTTCCTTGTAGCAGGAACCTACGTACGGCAAAGGATACCAGTGGCGAAAAATCCAGCTGGTGGGGTTGGGCAGCTTGATCTCGACCAGCAACAGCGTCACGGCCGCAACGTGTATCGCCAGCAGCAGCGGGGCTTCGGGGATGGCTTTCCACCAGCCGAGCAAGATAGCGGTGGTGGCGGCCAGGAAAGCCAGGATGATTTTGTCCACCGGCCAGAAGTGGGTATCGATCAGTACCTTATCCATCCAGCTCCCTTGTACCACGCCAGAGTCTCGCGGAGGCCTGGTTCGATGCCGGTTTCGGCGGAAAATCCGATTTCGCGCGCCAATCGGCTGGGGTCGCACAGCCACCAGCGGCACTCGGCTTCGGCTACTTTCTCACGGGAGACAATGCCAGGCTTGCGGGTGAGCTTGGCCCCGATTTCGGCAAACAGCCCGGCGGTGCGCGCCACCCATAACGGCACGGTGAGCGAGCGCGGCCGAATGTTCATGAGGCGGGCCGCCACGGCGGCGAGATCCTTCCAATTCACGGCGGCCGGGTGAGAGATGAAGTACGTCTGCCCGGCGGCGTGGGGGCTGCGGGCGACCGCGATCAGGCCAGCCACCAGGTCGCGCACGTAGATGGCGCTGAACCAGCGGTCGCCACCGCCGATTTCCACCGCCCAGCCTTTGGCCAGCGGCTTCAGGATTTCGAAGACATCGGTATCGCGCGGCCCGTAGACCACCGGCGGGCGCAGGATCACGGCGTCGGGATACTCCTGCCGCACCAGAGTTTCTCCGGCCAGTTTGGACTTGCCGTAATGGGTGAAGGGGTGCGGGGTGGTTTGCTCGTCGGCGGGCGTGCCGTCCGGGCTGGGACCGACGGCCGCCAGCGAACTGACGTGCACCAGCCGCACCGGCCGGCGCGCGGCGGCGATGGCGCGGACCAGATTACGGGTGCCGTTCACATTGCCCGAGTAGTACCCATCCGGGGCGAGCGCCTTGGTCACGCCGGCCAGGTGAATGACGGTGTCGACGCCCGCCAGAGCCTCGGTGAGTCCCGCGCCGCTCTCCAGATCGCCGGTCGAGATGCGAAGCGCGTCCGGCAGCGCGCGGCGGTTGGGTTTGGATCGGACCAGACAGCGCACCGGGGGGGCGTCCGAGCGCAACCGGGCATCCGCGCACAACGCCTCGATCAGGTGACCGCCGATGAATCCCGTGGCGCCGGTAATTAGCCACATCAGAGCGTGCTACGGAAGGCCACGTCTCCGAAGAAGCTCTCCGCCGTGGTACCCGTGTGTTGAGAATTGATTTGAATGCGAACGCCTTCGATGCGCGGCGCGGGATAGCCGTAGGCGCGCTCGAAATCCACCGCCACATTGCGGTTTTCGCTGACCCACTGATTGGCCGACGCCGTTCCCGATTCGCACACGAACGCGAAAACGTGCAGCAACGGAAAAGAGCGCACCGTCTGCATGGCGCCGCGGGGGGCGGTGGTGTCCCAGATATAGGTCAGCACGCGCCGGCCGGCGAAGCCCACCAGCACCTGGGCGGCCTGATCGTCGGTCGCACTGGAGCGGAAATCCCCGCCGCTCGGAAGCTGGGTCACCTTCCAGTTCCAGCACAGAATCGGCGTGCGCGAGGGATCGATATCCACGTTCCGCTCCAAGGCAAATGAGGCTTTCACGGATTTCAAATGCAGGCAGACGGCGTCGCCTTCGTGGCATCCGCTGATCTCCGGCTTGCCGTGATTGACCGTCACCTGCCAACCCTTGGGCGGCTGCCCGCCGTTCCAGTCCGCCAGATCGACCACGATGGTAGCAAGCTGCTGGGACCGCAACGCGATGGCACACACCAGGATTCCAAGTATGATTCCAGGTTTTTTCAAAACATCTCTCGCGCGGCTCAAGTAATCCTTATTGTAACCGATGGCTTAGCCGGGCAATTGGAAACAATGGCAGGTTCGGAGCGCAGGCGACCCCGGAAGCGCTAATCGGACCGCGGCTGGCGCTCCCGCGCCAGGCGCTCGGCCAGGAACACCTTGAGCAAAGACTGGTAGGGAACGTCGCGCTGGTTCGCCATGACCTTGAGATCTTCGATCATAGAGACCGGAAGGCGCACGGATATGGTTCGCAGGGACGGTTTGAGGTTGACGAGCTTCCTGCGCTTAGCGGATGGCCAGTCCACGTACTCGGTCGAATCCGCGGTCGCCCAGAATTTCCTTTCGTCGGCTTCGCTTTTGAACTCAGGAATTCTCTTTCTCATATCTCTCGTAGACCACGGTTTCATTCCGGTTCCTGTCCCTGGCGGAGATTACCCGTATGAGGCTTCGCCGGAGGGTGAACGCTACAAACAACCGTCGGCCAGCGCCTGTCTGCCCGAGTACGTAATATCGCCTCTCGCCCTTCGAAGGCCGGACGTCGCCACGCGCGACCAGTGGTTCTTGAAAGAAGACGCCTTCGGCTTCCTCCGGGGTCACCCGGTGCCGTTCCCAGTTCTTCGAGGTATTGGACTCGTCCCAGTCAAACCCGGTGCAATTCTCCAACGGATCGGTTGCCGCCACAACTTTAGTATATAACCATTATATACGCAGATCCGAGCTTGGCCTAAGCGCCGAACCCGCATCACTTCTACGTCGCGCACCCGCACCGCGAAATCGTTAGCCGGCGGCGTCAGCCATGGATCAGGTGCATGACCCAACTGCCAACCAGGGTGGTGACCGCGCAGCAGAGGAATAGGTACGTTGCAGCGTACAGGCGTTCCCGCATGGAGCGATTCCCAAGCAACGCCATGGCCGCGGAGAGCAACAGGGCCAGCAACAGGGTGAAGGTGAAGTGGGGCATTAGCGTGACTCGCCCTTTCGCCATGTGAGCGCTTCCGACACCGCCAGCAGGTTGAAGAGACCGGCCAGGGCCAGCAGCGTGGTTCCGTACTCGTGGAGGCGTCCATCGAGAAAGGAATGCGAGCCGCCGGCGAGCTCGGCCAGCAGAAACGGCCCGCCGGCGAGCGACTTGGCCAGGGCCCCAGCTTTGAACAGCAATATCGTGAAGCCATCCAGGCCGCGGAGCTCAGTCGGCTGGGGCCATTGATATCCGCCGTGGAGCGCGAGACCGGCGGCAAAGGTAG
>Ga0182014_10001129_pt1 | contig 36184 bp, 32 predicted proteins | sample 612S2DmetaG_FD_120489 | JGI IMG/M metagenome (GOLD analysis project Ga0182014, IMG submission 120489) | Permafrost microbial communities from Stordalen Mire, Sweden - 612S2D metaG | ecosystem: Environmental > Terrestrial > Soil > Wetlands > Permafrost | place: Sweden: Stordalen | collected... | reverse complement strand
GCCGGCCAGGCCCAGGCTCTTGCCCTGACCGACCATGAAGCTCACCCCGTCGACGGCCTTGACGTCGCCGTCGCGCAGCTTGAAGTAGGCCTTGAGATCGCGCACGTCGAGGATGCCGTCGTGCTCGATGCGCTGAGCCTTCTCGGCCGCCACGGCGGCCGGGCTGGCGCCGGTCTTGACGCGGCTCATGGCCGTCCTCCTGTGTCGTTGTGGGGATCCCAGTCGTCGGCGGGACCCGGCCAGATGCCGCCGCCTGGTACCTCGGCGAGACTCTCGGTGCCGCCCACACCGCCGCCGAGCGGCAGGAGGCGGTCGGTGCCCTCGTCGGGCCGGCCGCCGCTTTCTTCGCGCTTGCGCAGCTTGGGGTCGAGCACCTCGTCGAAGGCAGTGCCCATGAACGTGAAGGCCAGCACGACGAACACGATGGCGATGCCCGGCGGCAGCAGGTACCACCAGGCCGGCAGGCCGGCCGCGCCCGAGTCCCAGGCGTAGTGCAGCATGGTGCCCCAGCTGAAGTTGAGCGGGTCGCCGAGGCCGAGGAACGACAGGGTGGTCTCGGCGAGGATGGCGATGGCCACCACGAGGATGGTGTTGGCGAAGATCAGCGGAAAGACGTTGGGCAGGATGTGCTTCTGCATGATGTGCCAGTTGCTCGAGCCGATGGCGCGGCCGCGTTCGATGAACTGCAGCTCGCGCACGCGCAGGGCGTCGGCGCGCACTACGCGGGCGGTGCCTGGCCAGCTCGTGATGCCGACGATCAGCACGATGATCCCGTAGTTCTGGCCCCAGGCGGCGGCCAGCACCATGGCCAGCGGCAGCCAGGGGATGACCAGAAAGACGTCGGTCAGGCGCATGCAGATCTCGCCCCGCCAGCCGCCATAGTAGCCGGCGGCGATACCGATGCCGGCGCCCAGAACGGTCGAGATGGCCGCGGCCGAGAGGCCGACCGACAGCGAGATGCGGGCGCTCCAGATGAACTCGGCGAGCACCGACATGCCCTGCTCGGTGGTGCCGAACCAGTGGTAGTAGGCCAGGGTCGGCGGTGCGAACGGCAGGCCGATCTGGGCGGTCGGGTCGAGGAACGCGTGATTGGCCAGAAACGGCGCGAGCAGCGCCATCGCCACAAAGAAGGCCATGATGTAGAGGCCGGCCATGCCCTGCCAGTTCGAGCGGTACAGGCGCCAGATCTGGCGCGTGTTCCAGACCGTGAGCTCGGCGCGCTCGGGGCTGGCGCCGCCCCACGCATACACGGCGGCGGCGATCAGCACGATGAGGACCGTCTGGAACAGCCAGGCGATGCCGGTGTCGCGGCCGGACAGCGAGAAGTGTCCGTGGAACAACCCGCTGGCCGCCACGAACCAGAGCCCGGCCTCGGCGCCGGCGGCGATGAGCGCCCAGGGAAACCAGCTGGACTCTGCCTGGCGGACCAGCTTGACGATGCCGTAGGCGGCCAAAGCGATCGCCAGCAGCAGCGGGATCCAGGCCGGGTAGTTGGCGACCGTCGGCGCGAAGAAGCCGCCGAGCAGGTGGACGAAACCGGTGTCCAGCGGCCGGTCCTTGGGATAGGTGACCAGCGTGAGCACGAGCCAGACGACCGGCGTCCACACCAGGATCCAGGTGCGCAGGCGCCGGGGGATCATGCCTTCACCCGGGGGTCGAGATAGTAGTACATGATGTCGGCGATCAGGTTGGCCGCGATGACCGCGACGCTGCCCAGCAGGAACACGGCCTGCATCACCGGATAGTCACGCTGGACCATCGAGTCGTACGACAACAGGCCCAGCCCCGGCCAGTTGAACACCGCCTCGGTGAGGATGGCGCCCGACAGCACGAAGCCGATGTTCATCATGACCAGGGTGACGGTCGGCAGCATGGCGTTGGGCGCGACGTGTCTCCAGAGCACATTGCTGTCGGACAGCCCCTTGGCCCGGGCGGTCAAAACGTAGTCCTCTTTCATGACGCCCGTCAGCGAGCTGCGCACGATGAGGTGGTACTCGCCCATGTAGGTGATGGCAAAGGTGAAGGCCGGCAAGAAGAGATGGTGGAGCAGGGCGCCAAACTGCGAGAACCAGCTCGTGTAGACGACGCCCGGGTCGTACATGCGCCCGACCGGGAACCAGCGCAGCCAGGTGGAGAAGATCATGATGAAGATAAGGCACACCCAGAAGGTCGGCATGGAGTACATCACCATGCCGCTGTTGGTGGTGATCACGTCGAACTTGCTGTTGCGGCGCCATCCGGCGATGACCCCTGTGACCAGCCCGACGGCCGTCGCGATGATGGTGCCGGTGCCCACGAGGATGACCGTGGGCCAGATGCGCTCGCCGACAACCTGGGCCACAGGGCGCTTTTGCGCGAACGAGTCGCCGAACTTGAGCTGGACGGTGTCCTTCCAGTAGTAGATGAACTGCTCCCACATGGGCTTGTCGAGGTGGAAGTTCGCCCTTTGTTTGGCCATGGCGTCCATGGAGAAGCGCCCCTTGGGCACCAGCAGCCGGGCGGGGTCGCCCGGCAGGATGCGAAAGAGCACAAAGTTAAACGACGCAATGAGGACGATGGTCAACAGCGCGTTCAGGATCTTGCGGGTGAAGTACCGCCGCTTATCCACGACGCGAACGGGTGCAACGAGACGACGGCGTGATCATCGCGCCCTTTCCCCTCCTCTCGAGGTCGACCGAAGCCCCGCCGCGGCCACGGGCCGCACCGGCGGGCGAACACCCCCCGTGCACAGCGTAGACGGCTGCGGGAGCCAGCGGGATGAAGAAAACGATCCGGGCGCCCGTCGGTCGGCCGCTCCGCGCCACCCCACACCGCACGAATCCGTCGAGCATTCTACTCCCTTTCCGTTGCCCCACCAGCCCGGTCCGCACCGGACGACTGCCCCGCGACCGGCAGCCGCGCCGGCCTTCCGTAGCCGGTCATGATCTCGCAGAGACGATCGAGCGGGAGGGCGTGCGCGACGTTGCCGTTGCGGCCCTCGACCGTGACCGCCATGCACAAGGAGTTGACGACGGCCTCGGCGGTCGCGTCGACGGCGGCCTCGAAGAGCTCGGCGATGATCTCGTCGGGCAGCGTGGCACGCGGCAGCGGCCGCACGGCGCCGCGCGGCACCCGGTCGGCGGTTGTGAAGGCGAGCACGATCTCACCGCTGCCGTTGGCCGCGTACGACCCGGTCTGACCGAGCCCCAGCGCGCAGCGCCGGGCGAGGCGCGCGCACTGCCGCGAGCTCAGGGGAGCGTCGGTGGCGGCCACGACGACGCACGAGCCCTCGCTACTATCGAGCGGCAGGAGATCGGTGATCTCGCGCCCGACCGGAACACCGTCGATCGTGAGCCGCGCGCGACCACCGTAGTTGCTGAGCACGAGCACCCCCACCACAAAGCCGGCCCCGCCGGCGACCGCGAGGCGCGACGACGTGCCGATCCCGCCCTTGAAGTCGTGACAGGTCATGCCGACGCCGGCGCCGACCGCGCCTTCGTCGACGGGCCCCGGTGCGGCGGCGTCGCGCGCGGCCTGCACGTGCTCGGGGAGCACGTGCAGGCCGCGCGCGTCGTTTAAGAAGCTGTCGTCGCACTCGCCCACGACCGGCATGACGACATCGTCGAGGCCCAGGCGCGGGTCGCGGGCCATGAGCCAGCGCACCGTCGCGTCGTAGGCGGCGCCGATCCCCTGCGAGTTGGTCAGCACGATCGGGGTCTCGAGGAGCCCCCACTCGCGGATCGCCGTGCTGCCGATCACCTCGCCGGCGCCGTTCAAGGCAAAGACGCCCGCCCGGGGACGGTCGCGAAAGAGATCACCGTCGTGCGCCATGATGGCCGTGACGCCGGTGCGGGCGGGCCCCTGCCCAACGGGCAGATCGGGACCGCCCCACCACACGGAGCAGTGTCCGACGGCCACGTCGGGCACGTCGGTGATCGCGTTGAGCGGGCCGGTCGGCAGCGTTCCTATAGAGATGCCGAGAGCGCGCGCCCGACAGCGGGTCTCCTGCTCCGGCACCGACCCCTACTCCAGCAGCCCGGCGCGGTGCGCCTTGAGATACTTGCCACAGAAGGTGTCTTCGTTGCGCAGCGCCTCGATCGCCTTGATCGTGGCCATCATCTGCTTGTTGCGCACGTCGAGCACGGCCCCGTCGATGCCGATGCCGGCGCACATGGCGACGAAGGTGCGGTTGAGCAGCGGGCGGTTGGGCAGGCCGAAGCTGACGTTGCTGAGGCCGCCGGTCGAGCGCACGCCCGGCAGGCCGGCCTTGATAAGCGCCAGGGTCTGCATCGTCACGAGCCCCGCGGTGGGATCGGCGGAGACGGTCATGACGAGCGGATCGAACCACATGTCACCGGCGGGCAGGCCGGCGGCGGAGAGCTTGCCATGGAGCGACTTGGCGACCGCGAAGCGCTCCTCGGGCGAGCTCGGGATACCTTCGTCGTTCAGGCAGAGGGCGACCACCGGGCACTTGTACTTCTCGACGAGCGGCAGCACCGTGTCGATGCGGCTCTGCTCGCCGCTGATGGAGTTGATGTGCGGGACGGTGCCGCCGTCCTTGATGGCCGCCTCGACGCCCGCCTGCAGGGCGGCCGGGCTGGCCGAGTCGATCATGAGCTGGTTGTCGGTGACGCTGCGCACGGTGGCGATGAGCCAGAGGAGGTCGTCGACCTCGTTGCCGCCGGCGACGCCGCCGTTGACGTCGAGGATGTTCGCGCCGGCCGCGACCTGGTCGGTCGCCAGAGACTTGATGAAGTCGGCGTCGCGCGCCTGGATGGCTTCGCCGACCTGCTTGCGAGTCCCGTTGATCGATTCGCCTACCAACAGCATGACCACTACCTCCACGACGATGTGACGCGAGACCGGCGTGGGAACTTCGGATTTCCCGGCCGGGGGCCCGTATCTTACAGAGCGTGCGAAGGGCGTGCCACCCGTCGGCGCGGCGCCGGCGGCGGCGGGCGGGCGGCGGCTACCCCTTGCGGTCGTCGGCGACCGGCCGCTCGGCGGGTGTGGCCTCGGGGGTCAGGGCGTCGTTAGCGTCGTCAGCGTCGTCAGCGTCGTCGGCGGCGGCGACCGTTGCGGCGGCGGCGACCGTTGCGGCGGCGGCGACCGTGGCGGCGGCGGGGGCCGGCGCGACGGCAGGCGGCGGCGCGACGGTCGCTCCCGAGGTGCGGCAGCGGTCGAGGAACAGCCGGGCCAGCGCCGGATCGAACTGCACGCCCGCTCCCCGCCTGATCTCGGCGCGCGCCTGGTCGAGTGTCAGGGCCGCACGGTAGGGACGGTCCGACAGCATCGCCTGGAAGGAATCGCAGATGGCGATAAGGCGGGCGCCCAGCGGGATCTCGTCGCCGCGCAGGCCGTCGGGGTAGCCGCGTCCGTCCCAGCGCTCGTGGTGATGGCGCACGATCTCGACGAACTCCCGGGGCGCCTGAGCGTTGGTGAAGATATCGACACCGAGCTCGACGTGGCGCTCGAGCTCACGACGGTCGTCGTCGGTGAGCCGCTCGCTCTTTTCGAGGATCACCGCCGAGATGCCCATCTTGCCCACGTCGTGCAGCCGGCCGGCGACTCCGTAGATCTCGCAGTCGCCGGCCGGGTAGCCGGCCGTCTCGGCGAGCTCGCACACCATCTCACCGACGGCCTCGCCGTGGCGCTCGCGAAAGCTCGCCTTGGCGTCGACGGCGGCGGCGAGAACCTCGAGGCCCGTGCGCCAGGAACGCTCGTCGGCATCGTCGCCCGGCGGCGGCGCCATCATCGCGCGCACGTCACGGTAGTAGAGCACGCAGTTGCGTCCGCGGCCCTTGGCCCGCAGCAGCGCCGCGTCGGACGCGCCCAGGATGCTCTTGGCGTCGAGACCGCAGACGGGAAAGTCGGCGACCCCGATCGACGCCGACACGCGAAACACGTCGCCGGCTTCGATGACGATGTCGCGCACCTGCGCGCGGATGCGATCGGCCAGCCGACGGGCGTCGTCGGGTGGCGTCTCGGGCAGCAGGATGGCGAACTCGTCGCCGCCGTAGCGGGCCACGAAGTCGGCCTCGCGAGTGCTGTCTCGCAGGATCGCCGCGACGCGTTCAAGTACGTGGTCGCCGCGCGGATGGCCAAAGCGATCGTTGACCCGCTTGAAGTGGTCGAGGTCCATCATCAGCAGCGAGAAGCCGGCGCCGTAGCGCTCGCCGCGCCGCACCTCGTGTTCGAGGGTCTCCTGAAAGTGGCCGTGGTTGTACAGGCCGGTCAGCGGGTCGGTCACGGCGCGCAGCTGGCTCTTCTCGTAAAGCGAGGCGTTCTCGATGGCGATGGCCGCCAGGTTGGCGAACGGCTTGACCAGCTCGAACTCTTCTTCGCTGTAGGTCTTGCCGCCGAGCCGGTCGAGAGTGAGCACGCCGATCACCTTGTTCATCACGTGGAGCGGCAGCACGATCGATGCCTGCAGCTCGACAGGCGTGTCGGGCACCAGCGCCGCGCGCGGATCGGCGTGGGCGGCGTTGCACAGCAGCGCCTCGTCGTGGGTGACGGCCCAGCCCCAGAGGCCTTGCTCGACACTGATCGGGTTCTGGATCAGCTCTTCGGCGTACTCGTCGCGGGCGAAGACCGTGTCGATGCGCCGCGCTTCCCAGTCGACCTTGCTGATCGCCAGGGTGTCGTAGTCGACGAGCAGGTGGAGCTTTTCGGCGATCGACTCGAAGACCACCTTTTCGTCGAGCGTCGCCACGATCGATTCGCTCACCCGCATGAGGTCGTGCTGCGACTGCAGCTGTCGTTCGAGGCGCAGCTCCTGCACCTCGAGGGCGGCGTACTGCTGAGCGTTCTCAATGGCGACCGCCGCCTGATTGGCGAAGATCTCGACTCCGCCGATCGATTCCATGGTCGGCAGCCGGCGGTCGAGCGGATCGTACACATCGAGCGCGCCGAGCATGCGGCCTTCGCGGGACAGCAGCGGCACGACGAGGGTGTCACCCGTCTGCCACTCGTCGTCGGCGCGCTCGCCGAGATCGGTAAAGAGCAGCAGGCGCGACTCCTCGCGGTCCGCCGGGGCGCGGCGGCGCTGGCGAAAGTACGAGTTGCCCATGCGAAACTCGGGACGTATGGCCTGCTCGAAGACCGCCTTGGGGATCGGGTGCGCCAGATAGGAGGCGTCGAGCTCGGCGGAGCCGCCCAGCGACACGCGCGCCTGGTAGGTCTCGGTCGCTTCGTCGTACAGGAACAGGCCGACCTCGCGGTAGCCCAGCGAACCGAGCACCGTTTCGGCCACGCGCTGCAGGACCTGGTCGAGGTCGAGCGTGCCGCGCAGCTCGTACCCCAGGCGCAGCAGGGCCTCCATGGTGGAGGACCGCTCCGCCAGCTGGGTAGCCAGCTGCGACTGCCGCTCATAGAGGCCCACGTTGTTGATCATGAGGGCCGCGAAGCCGGCGACCGCCTGCCCCACGCCGATGCGCTCGTCGTCGAACTCGGCCGCCCGGCCGGGCTCGTCGAGAACGGCCACGCCGAACAGCTCACCCTTGGCCACGAACGGCAGGACCAGGACCCTGCGCGCCTCGATCCGGGCGAACGCGGCGCGGTCGACACCCTCGCTCTCCGGGGTCATGATGAGGGGCTCGCGCAGGCCGCGCAGACGCGCGCTCACGCGCCCCTGCCCGTCGCCGAACGGCGCGACCAGGGCCGCGCCCGTAGAGGCGGCGACACGCAGATGATCGCCCTCGACCAGCAGGATGGCGCAGCGCGACACACCGACCGCGATGGTGAGCTGCTGGGCCATCGCGCCGAGCAGCTGGTGAAGGTCGAGCGAGGCCGCAAGATCGGCGGCCACGCGTCCGAGCATGCCGGCCGCCGGCGTGAAATGCGGCAGGCTGCGCTGAGCGCCGGCGGCGCCGCGCTGACGGAGCACGACCAGCAGAGCGATCAGCAGCGAGAGGGCGCAGACCGCCGCCAGGGCGAGCATGGTCGGGACGGAGTCGGCGCCACGGCCGATGGCCAGCAGACCCAGGACCAGAAGCAACCCACCGGCGGCCAGGGCGACCGCCAACGCGGCTGCCGCCATCTGTGGGCCGTGGATTCGCTTGTGCACGCCGTCGCCTCCCCCGGCGCCGCCTAGCCCGCTTCGGCGCCCCCCATCATTGTCGAGCGCTGTCGCCGATTCCTTGAGCAGATTGCTGCCACGGCCGGCGACGGTGACGCTCGTCCGGCCGCGCCGACGCGCGCAACAAACAGGCACGCGCGTAAAGACAGCGCCCAGCGCCGCGGGCAGCGTCCGGCGGCCCGCCCCCCGTCGTGCTCAGTCGGGCGGGGGAAACACCCAGGCGGTCGGGCGGCGGCGATCGGCGCGACGGCGGTCCGGCGCCGCCTGCCCGGCGCGACGGCGGCGGGCGGCCTTGCGACGGTCCATGATCACGCGCACGTCGGAGCGCCCCGCATAGACCCGGGCGAACAGGTCGAACAGCCGCTCCCTCAGGGGACCGGTGACGATCAGCTCCTTGATATCGGGGTCTGCCATGGCTTTCCGCCTCGTCGTTGGGATCCGGACTCCGGGGCCCGGCGCTCGTCGTTTCTCGCGTACTCTCTGAAGCTACGCCTGCCGCCCGGCGGCGAGCAACTGTCGGGCAGCGCCCGGCGTGCGTGGCCTAGACGAATATTCCAGGACGCGGCCGGCCGGGGCGGCGCCATCGCGGTTTGCTGCCGGGGAGACCAAAAACGCGGCGGGCGGGCCCTTAAGGGCCCGCCCGCCGCGACACGCACAGGGAAGGTGTGGCTCAGATTCCCTGTCTCACATCATGCCGGGAGGCATGCCGCCGCCCGGCATGCCGCCGCCGCCGGCGCCCGCGGGCTCCGGCTTGTCGGCTACGATGCATTCGGTGGTGAGGATGTTCTTGGCGATCGAGGCCGCGTTCTGGAGAGCCGAACGAGTGACCATGGCCGGGTCGATGATGCCGGCCTTGACCATGTCCTCGTACTCGCCGGTCTCGGCGTTCAGGCCCTGACCAGCGGGCAGGCCCTTGACTGTGTTGACCACGACCGAGCCCTCGAGCCCGGCGTTCTCGGCGATCTGACGAAGCGGCTCTTCGAGCGCCCGCACGATGATCTGCTTGCCCGTGCGGAAGTCGATGTCTTCGGACTTCTTGTCGACCTTGATCGACGACATCGCGTTGACGAGCACGACCCCGCCGCCGGGCACGATACCCTCTTCGAGAGCGGCGCGCGTGGCGTTGAGAGCGTCTTCGACGCGGTGCTTGGTCTCCTTCATCTCGACTTCGGTGGCCGCACCGACCTTGACGACGGCGACGCCGCCGGCCAGCTTGGCGAGACGCTCCTGGAGCTTCTCACGGTCGAAGTCGGAGTCGGTAGTCTCGATCTCGCTCTTGATCTGCTTGATGCGACCCTTGATCTGGTCGGTATCGCCGGCGCCGTCGATGATCGTCGTGTTGTCTTTGGTGACGACGACCTTGCGGGCGCGGCCGAGCTGCGAGACGTCGGTGTTCTCGAGCTTGAGACCCATCTCTTCGGTGATGACCTCGCCGCCCGTAAGGATGGCGATGTCTTCGAGCATGCGCTTGCGACGGTCGCCAAAGCCGGGGGCCTTGACGGCGACGCAGGTGAAGGTGCCGCGCAGCTTGTTGACGATGATGGTCGCGAGGGCTTCGCCTTCGACGTCTTCGGAGACGATGAGGAGCTGCTTGCCCTGCTGAATGACCTTCTCGAGCACGGGCAGAAGATCCTGGACGGCGCCGATCTTCTGGTTGGCGATGAGGATGTACGGGTCGGTGAGGACCGACTCCATGCGCTCGGGGTCGGTGATCAGATAGGGGCTGAGGTAGCCCTTGTCGAACTGCATGCCCTCGGTGAACTCGAGGTCGAGGCCGAAGGTGTTGGACTCCTCGACGTTGACCACGCCGTCCTTGCCGACCTTCTCGATGGCGTCGGCGATGACGTCGCCGACGGCGCGATCGCGCGCCGAGATGGTGGCGACCCGGGCGATGTCTTCCTTGCCCGAGATCTCCTTGGAGGCCTTCTTGATGGCCTCGACGGCCTCGTCGACCGCGGCCTCGATGCCGCGCTTGATGGCCATCGGGTTGGCGCCGGCGGCTACGTTGCGCAGGCCCTCGCGCACGATCGCCTGGGCCAGCAGAGTGGCGGTAGTGGTGCCGTCGCCGGCGATGTCGTTGGTCTTGGTGGCGACTTCGCGCACGAGCTGGGCGCCCTGGTTTTCGAAGACGTCTTCGAGCTCGATCTCGCGGGCGATGGTCACACCGTCGTTGGTGATGGTGGGGGCGCCGAACTTCTTGTCGAGCACGACGTAACGGCCCTTGGGGCCGAGGGTGATCTTGACGGCGTCGGCGAGCGCGTTGACTCCACGTTCCAGCGCGCGACGCGCCTCGTCCTGATACTTGAGTTCCTTAGCCACGCTTCCTCAGCCTCCCTTCTCTTTGACTGTGGCGAGGATCTCGCTCACCCGCAGGATGAGAAGCTCTTCGCCGTCGCTGGTCTTGTACTCGGTGCCCGAGTACTTGCCGTAAATGACCTTCTCGCCGACCTTGACGTCGACGGGAATTCGCTTCGTGCCGGACTCGTCCCACTTGCCCTCGCCGACGGCGACGACTTCGCCGATCATCGGCTTCTCTTTGGCCGTGTCGGGAAGCACGATGCCGCTGGGCGTCTTTTCTTCTTGCGTGACCGCCTTGATGATGACGCGGTCCTCGAGCGGCTTCAGCTTCATACAGCCCTCCTTCTCTTTGGGTAATCTGGCACTCACATCATGAGAGTGCCAAGCCATTGGGGGTAGTAATGCTATGACTCCAGCCCTGGCTTGTCAAACGGTGGTGCGCCCGGTCCGCTGTACCTCTAGAGGGCGACGTCGGACTCTCCCGCTACGCCACCAGCCGCTCAGTGATTATAGATGATGAGCAGGAGCTTCCTGACCATCAGCGGGCCTTCGAGCGGGTCCAGATGGTGTGCACCGTGGTCCGCAGCGTGCCTGGCAGGCCGTCGGGGTGAGTGCCGGACGGCCCGCGGCGGCCCTGGCCGGACGGCGTTGGCGGCCGTACAATCCAACCCATGCGAGTGCTGCTGCAGCGGGTCGAACGGGCGAGCGTGGCCATCGAGGGCCGTGAGGTGGCGGCCGTGGGCCGCGGCTTGCTGGCCCTGGTCGGCGTGACCCACGACGACACGCGCGAGAGCGCCGCCCGCCTGGCCGCCAAGCTCGTCAGGCTGCGCGTCTTCAACGACGATCGCGGTCTCATGAACTGTTCGATCGTCGACACCGGCGGCGACTTGCTCGCCGTCTCGCAGTTCACGCTCTACGCCGACACGCGCCGGGGCAACCGTCCGAGCTTCACCGGCGCCGCCCCGCCAGCGCAGGGCGAGGAGCTCTACGAGGCCTTCGTGGCGGCGTTGCGCGCCGCTGGGCTGCCGGTCGCGACGGGCGTCTTCGGCGCCCATATGCAGGTGGCGCTGGTCAACGACGGACCGGTGACGATCCTGCTGGAAGGCTGATCGCCGGGACCCTGCGCCGCCGGCGGCCCGAGCGGCCGGGGCGCAGGGTCTCACGCGGCTCTCAGGCCGGCGGCGCCTCGTCGGCGACCGGCGACGTCGGCGACCCCGGCGACTTCGGAAGCGCCTCGGCGCCCACCGGCACGATCTCGGCCTCGAGCGCCAGACCCGCGCACATCGACGACAGCAGGCCGAGCACCACCGGAGCGGCCCAGACTCGCACGAGAGTCATGCGGACGTTCGCGTGCGTGTAGATGAGGCAGAGCGCGATCACGACGGCCGCGGCCACCAGAATGCCACCCGCGGTCCTGCTGCGCAGCACCACGAGACCGCCGACGATCATCAGCAGGCCCATCGCGGCCAGCAGCCGCTGCACGCTGACGGCGACGCCGGCGATCCGCCAGACGCCGCCCGCCGCCCAGGGGTGCCGGCTGTGGATGTAGAGCCCCAGGCCGATGGCGACGACGCCGGCCGCGACGCCCAGCACCGCCCCGAGATTGCGCCAGCTGCGTGCGTTCATGCCTGGGCCTCCACTTCTGCTGCGAACGTGGTCGGTTCGCCCTCGGGCGTGACAATCGAACCCTCGAGGGCGTTATCGGCCGTGCCCTTGTAGATGCGCTTGAAGATCAGGTAGGCGATCGGACCGCTGACCACGCCGACGAGGCCGCCCACCAGATAGTCGCTGCCGTTGGAGAACAGCGCATAGACCGCGATGGCGATCGGAAAGCACACGTAGATCGCCAGCAGCCAGGTGGGCATGGGCACCCGAAACGGGCGCGGCATGTGGGGCTCGCGCACGCGCAGCACGATGGCCGCGATGAAGATCGGGATGTAGCTGAACATGAGCAGGAACACGTCGATCACGATCAGCGTCGTGAAGCTCCCCTTGACGAGGATGGCATCGACGAGGCCCATGATGAGGATGGCCACCCAGGGCGTGCCCCAGCGCTTGTGCGCCTTGCCCATGAAGCGCGGATACAGGCGGTCGCGCGAGAGCTGGTACGAAGGCCGCGAGCCGCTCGCCAGGTAACCGGCGTACAGGCCGAGGTTGCTGGCGATGGCCGAGGCGAACATGGCCCACAGCAAAAAGGCGCCGCCCACGATCTGGCCGGCCCTGACGAAGTCGACGGCGGCGCCGCCGGCGCTGGCGTCGGAGACCATGTTCACCCAGTTGCCCTTGCCGGCGGCCATGATGGCGGCCATGGTCGTGAGCGCATAGGTGACGATCACGATCGGCACGGCGATCATGATCGCCCGCGGGATCAGCCGTTGCGGGTTCTCGACCTCGGCTGCCAGAGTCGACATGGACTCGTAGCCCGAGTACATCCACATCATGATCGCCAGGCCCAGGTTGGTGGCCGCGAAGATGCTCGTGCCCGGCGGCAGGAAGGGCGAGATCGGGTTGCCGGTGCCCTTGGCAAAGCCCACGATCACGAGCGCCACGAACGGCACCATGACGATGGCCTGAATGACGATGAGTGCCTTACCGGTGATGTCGAGGCCGCGGATGTTGATGAACGTAAAGAAAGCCACAAGGCCTATGCCGAACACCCAGCGCCAGTCGTCGCTGAAGTGCCACTTGCTCTGAATGTAGCCCAGCGCCAGCGTGATGTAGACGGCCGAGTCGACGTACAGCGAGAGCGTCCACCACCAGCCGGTCTGAAAGCTCCAGTACTCGCCCAGTCCGCGCCGCACCCAGCGAAACAGCCCGCCGCCCTCGGGGATCGCCGACCCCAGCTCGGAGGCGACCAGCGCCATGGGTACGCTCCACACGAACGGCAGCAGGACGATCATGAGAATGGTGAAGCCCGGCCCCGACGACGACACCACGTCTTCCATGCCGAACGAGCCCGAGCAGACCAGTGTGAAGACCACGACCACGGCGGTGAAGATCCGCATCCTCACGCGCCGCAGCCCGGGGTCGGTGAGCAGTTTGCCAACGTCGGACATCCGTACCCCCTGTGCGCTGCCGAGGGGCCTGCGCCCCAGTTCCGAGGGGCCTGCGCCCCAGTCGGGCCGCGGAAGACGAACCCCCCTAAGCCCCCTTGGGCCCAGTCTACAAAGCGCGGCGGCGCGCGCAAAGGGGGCGGCGCCTCAGCGGATCCGAGGGCAAGGGGGGCGGCGCCTCAGCCGCACCGGTCGTAGGAGCCGGCGTGCCTCAGCCGCGCAGGTCGTAGGTACCCGCGTGCCTCAGCCGCGCAGGTCGGGGGCGAGCTGCCAGAGATCGATCCCCAGCTTGTCGTTCTCGCGGTAGTCGATAGGGATGTCGACGATCACCGGTCCGCGGGCGGCGAAAGCCTCGCGCAGCACCGGCGTGAGCTGGCCGGCGCGCTCGACCCGCAGCCCCCGCAGCCCGAAGGCCTGCGCAAGGGCGACGAAGTCGGGGTTGCCGAAGCGCGTGCCGGTGACGTGGCCGAACTGGCGGCGCTGATGCATCTCGATCAGGCCGTAGCTGCCGTCGCGCCAGATGAGCACGACCAGGGGATGCCCGAGGCGCTGGGCGGTCTCGAGCTCGCCGACATTCATGAGAAAGCCGCCGTCGCCGACTATGGCCGCCACCTTGTGGCGCCCACGCACCGTAAGCGCGGCGGCGATGGCGGCCGGCAGGCCAAAGCCCATCGCCGCGAAGCCGTTGGACATGAGCACCGTGTTGGGCTCGGCGGCATCCCAGAAGCGCGCCACCCAGAGCTTGTGGGCGCCGACGTCGGACACCAGGATATCGTCGGCGGCCATGAGCTCGCGCAGGTCGCGCAGCACGCGCTGCGGCTTGAGCGGCGCATCGTCGTCGTCGCCGACGTCGAGCGCCACCTCGAAGGCGCGGTGGTAGGGCGGCACCTCGAGGGCCGGCAGCGACGAGCCGGCCAGCAGGAGCGTGAGCTGGGCGATGCTGTGGGTGAGGTCGCCCACGAGCTCGACCTCGGGCACGTAGTGGGCGTCGATGTCGGGCGGCACCGTGTCGATGCAGATGATGCGCCGGTCGCCGGCGGGGTTCCAGGCCGACGGTGCCCACTCGACCAGGTCGTAGCCGATGCACACGACAAGGTCGGCGCGCCCGAAGAAGCCGGCCGGGTAGTTCTGCGCGTTCAGCCCCGCCGTGAACAGAAAGTGCTCGTCGCCAGAGTCGAGCACACCCTTGCCCATGAAGGTCGTGATCACGTGCAGGCCCGTCTGCCGGCAGAGCTCGCGCAGCGCCGGGGCCGCTCCCTGGCGCACCACTCCGTGGCCGACCAGCAGCACGGGCCGGCGCGCCTGGCGGATGAGAGCGGCCGCCACCCGCAGCGTCTCGTCGTCGGGCTCGCTGCCCGGCTGCGGCGTGCGCTGCAGGCAGCGGCCGCCCAGCACCGGGCTGGCCATCACGTCGGCCGGCAGTTCGAGGTGCGTCGCCCCGGGCTTTTCGGCGGTGGCCACCGAGAACGCCTTGCGCACGGCCTCGGCGACGGTCCGCGGATCGTGGACCCGCGCGTTCCACTTGGTCATGGGCTGCATCATCTCGACGGTGTCGATGAACTGATGCGTCTCCTTGTGCATGCCCGAAAGATCGACCTGGCCGGTGATCGCCACGAGGGGCGCGTGGTCCAGGTTGGCGTCGGCGATGCCGGTCGCCAGGTTGGTCGCCCCCGGTCCCAGGGTCGCCAGGCACACTCCGGCCCTGCCGGTGAGGCGCCCGTAGGCCTCGGCCATGAAGGCGGCGCCCTGTTCGTGACGGGTGGGAACGAACGTGATCTGGGCCGAGCGCTCGAGGGCTTCGTTCAAGTCGAGCGTCTCCTCGCCGGGTATGCCGAAGACGTACTCGACGCCCTCGTTTTCGAGGCAGGCCACAAACTGGTCGGCGGCGATGAGGGGACGGGCATGCGATGCCGCGGACGCCGTGGGCGCCGCTGCCACCGGGGGACCGCCGGGTGTGCTCTGTGTCTTCATCAGCGCTCGATTGCAGTAGTTCTACCCGGTTCGCGCGATCGCCGAGCGCGGATGCTCGCGCCGGGCTCGAGCGGCGACCGACTAACGGCGAACGCGAAGGGCGCGCAGAGCGGGCTCGGCCGCGTAGGCGTCGAGGCCGAGGTACTGCGGCCAGGCAATGGGTTCGAGGTGGCGCGCCGCCAGGCCGACCATGGCGGCGTTGTCGGTGCACAGCGCGACCGGCGGGATGAAGACCTCGAGACCGCGCTCCCGACAGGCGGCGGTGAGGCGGCGGCGCAGCCGCGAGTTGGCGGCCACGCCGCCGCCGACCGCCACCCGGCGCAAGCCCTCCTGCTCGGCGCAGCGCACCGTCTTGCCGACGAGCTGGTCGACGATCGCCTCCTGGTAGGAGGCGGCGACCGAGGCGCGCAGCGCCTCGGTCGCCGCCTCGGTCTGATGCTCGCGCAGGTAGTACAGCAGGGCCGTCTTCAGGCCGCTGAAGCTGAAGTCGAGGCCCTGCGGCAGGCTGCGCGGAAAGGCTACGAACGAGGGCTCGCCGCGCGCGGCCAGCAGGTCGAGCTCGCGCCCGCCGGGGTAGGGCAGGCCCAGCAGACGGGCGCCTTTGTCGAAGGCCTCCCCGGCGGCGTCGTCGAGCGTGCGGCCGGCCACGCGGAACTCGACCCCCCGTTCGACGACCGCCAGCAGCGTGTGGCCGCCACTCGCCGTAAGACAGACAAAGGGCGCCGTCACGCCCAGCGCGTAGCTCGCCGCGAGATGGGCCTGCAGGTGGTCGACCGCCGTGAGCGGCAGACGGCGCGCGTAGGCGATCGCCTTGGCGGCAGCCAGGCCCACCAGCAGGGCGCCGATCAGACCGGGACCGGTCGTGACCGCGACGCCCTCGAGGTCATCCCAGGCCACTCCGGCGTCGGCGAGAGCGGCGGCCACCGTGCCGACCAGCAGCTCGGTGTGACGGCGCGAGGCGACCTCGGGCACGACCCCGCCGAACGCGGCGTGAGACTCGTGCTGCGACGAGACGATCGAAGAGCGGATGAGGGCGGCGCCCGCGCCGTGCGGTCCACCCGCGCTTTCAGGCCCACCCGCGCCGTCGAGTCCACCCGCGCCGTCGAGTCCACCCGCGCCGCCCGTGTCGACCACGGCCGCGCTGGTGTCGTCGCACGACGTCTCGATACATAGCAGCAGGCTCACGCCGAGTCGCCGTCCGACTCTTTCCACATGATCAGCGCATCCTCGCGGTTGTCGGAGTAGTAGCCTCGCCGCACGCCGGTCGCGACGAACCCATAGCTGCGGTACAGCTCGATGGCCGACGCGTTGGACACGCGCACCTCGAGCGTGTGGCCACGGTGCGATTCACGCTCGGTGATCTCGAAGTAGCGCGCGAGCAGATCCGAGGCGACGTGCCGGCGCCGGCGCCCGGCGCCCACGGCCAGGTTCATGATGTGCCAGACGTCGACGAACATGTCGGCGATCAGGTAGCCGATCAGCCGGCCTTCGAGCAGGTAGCCCAGACAGAGCGCCTCGCGCTTGGCGAGCATGGTCAGAAAGACGTTGGGATGCCAGGGCAGGGTGAACGTCTCGTTCTCGATGGCCACGATGGCCGGCGCGTCGGCGGGCGTCAGCCGGCGGATGACGGGCGTGCCCGCGGTAGGGCGCTCGGGCAGCGATTCGATCATCGGCGGGGCTCGCCGGCAGATGGGGCCGCCGCGGCGCCGACCGCCGACGACGAGCGCGGCAGCGCATCGGGCTCGCGACCGTAGATCGGCAGTGTCTTGGCAAAGCCCAGCGTGAGCGCCGGCGAGCCGGCGAGGAACGCGCGGGCGACCATGAGGGCGCTGGGGGCGGCGACGGCGCGCTCGCACACGACCGTCGGCGGCAGCCGGTCGGCGTGCAGGAGCGCGCCGTCACCGCCCACGACCGCGCCCGGCCACCGTTCGAGAAACTCGGGCAGCGCAGCGACGGCCACAACGACAAGCGGCGCGACGAGCTCGAGCCCGGGCTGCGCCGAGACCCGCCGGTACACGGCGGCGAAGACCTCGCTGCGGCGACCGTCGATCAGGGGCACGATGAAGTCGCCGCTGGCGCCAGCCGCGCCGGCGGCGAGGCCCCGGGCGAGCGCCTCGAGACTCGGCACGCCGGCGACCGGCAGGCCGGACGCCTGCGCCAGGGCGCGCGCGGTCGCGACGCCGATGCGCAGCCCGGTGAAGGCGCCCGGCCCCAGACCGCAGACGACGGTCTCGACCTCGTCGAGGGCGACCCCGGCCGTCGTCAGCGCCTCGTGCACACAGTCGAGCAGGCGCCGGGCCTGCAGGGCGCCGGTCAGCGGCCGCGACTCGCCGAGAGCCCGGCCGCTCTTCGCGACGACCGCGGCCGAGGCCGTGGCGCTCGAGGTCTCCAGGGCGAGGATCACGCCGTCGCCGCGACGTCGTCGATGCCGGCGGCGATCATGGCGTCGGCGAGCGTCTTCTCGATGGCCGGCGCGGCGCGCAGCTCGAGATCGCGACTCAGCGGCGTGCGGTGGCGCAGCACCACGTCGATGTCGGCGGGCGGCAGCTCCGCCGCGCCCGCCTCGGGCCACTCCACGAAGGTAAGCGAGGCGCCGTCGAGATAGTCCTCCCAGGCAAACAGGGCGGCGTCGGCGCCCGGCCCCAGGCGGTAGAGGTCGAGGTGGTGAAGGCGCAGGCCGCCGTGACCGTCGTAGCTCTGCGCCAGGGTAAACGACGGGCTGGCCACCACGCCTTCGACGCCGAGCGTGCGCAGAAGGTCGCGCACCAGCGTGGTCTTGCCCGTGCCCAGCTCGCCGCGCAGTGTCACGAGGGCGGGCGCCGCGAGTCTGGCGGCGAGCAGCCGCGCGAAGGCGCCGGTCGCCTCCGGCGAGGTGAGCGTCGCCGTGAGCATGCCCTCAGAAAAGGCCGAGCTGTTCGGCCGGCCCGCCGAACGGCGGCTGCGGCATGACCGGGCGAGCCGCGGGGGCGACGTCGTCGACCGCGACCGGATCAGCGCCGAGCGGCAGCCCCAGTACCTCGGGAAGCCGCAGAAAGTCCTGCTTGAGCGTGTCGAGCATGGCCGGCGTGTACAGCGCCGCCGCCGGATGGAAGATCGGGTACAGGTAGAGCTCGCGAGTGCCGATGCTGGTGCGCTGCGGGCTGCCGTGCACGCGCGTGATGCCCGTCTGGGCACCCGACAGGAGCTTGGTCGCAAAGTTGCCCAGGGTGCACACGACGCGCGGCGCGATGAGCTCGACCTGGCGCAGCAGGTAGGGCCGGCAGGCCTCGATCTCGTCGGGTCTGGGGTCACGGTTGTCGGGCGGCCGGCTCTTGAGCACGTTGGCGATGTAGACCTGCTCGCGCGTGAGGCCGATGGTGCCGAGCAGCTGCTCGAGCAGCTTACCCGCCTGGCCGACGAACGGCCGGCCCTGCTGGTCTTCGTGGTAGCCGGGCGCCTCGCCGACGAACATGAGGTCGCTGTGCGGGTCGCCCTCGCCGAACACGACGCGGGTGCGGGTGGCCGCGAGCGGGCACCTCTGGCAGGCGTCGGCCTCGCGCCGCAGCCGCTCCAGCTCAGCTACGACCGGATCGTCAGTGGCAGCTGGCACAGGATGAGCCCGCGCACGACGAGCAGCTCTTGCTGGCGCCGCCGCCGCCGAGGTTGGCCGACTGGGAGTGAACGGCAAAGCTGGACAGCAGGCGGCGCACGTCGTTGGTCGAGCACCCGGGGCAGCGCGGCTTGTCGCCGTTGCGCATGAGCTCCTCGAAGCGCAGCTCGCAACGCTCGCAGATGAACTCGTAGATAGGCATGACACCAGTGTACCACCGGGCTGCGCCGGCGACGGCGGTTCTCGAGGGTGGAGCGGCGACGTGAACTCGAGTCGCGCCTGCCGGACGTGTCGGCCCGACGGCGCCGTCCAGCGCGGGCTGCGGGGTTTGTCCACCCGGTCCCTCCGGCAGAATTGACCGTGGCGGCCGGGTGCCCCTACACTTGACCTTGAACAATTGGCCCAGATCTGGGCCAATTGTTCAAGGTCCTCGCTTCGAGCCCCAGGGGCCAAAGACGAGGGCGACCGCACGACGGAAAGTGCGCCGGGACGAAGGCCGGCGCGGTACCGCTCGCCACGGGCGGACTGCAGCCCAGGAGCCGACGCCTTGCTACCACGCGAAGCGCTGCGCGTATGTGTGATCGGACCAGGCCGTCTGGGCCTGACGCTCGTCGCGTCCCTCAGGCAGGCCGGCATCGCCGTGCCCGCGGTGGTCCCCTCGCCGGCCGCCCATCTCGACCCGGCGGCCGCTCCGCCGCGCCTGTCCCTGACCGACGCCGTCGCGCTGGCCGACGTCTTCTGGATCACCGTGCCCGACGACGGCATCGAGGCGGTCGCCCACGAGATCGCCACGGCGCTCGCGGCGCGCGCCGCGACGCTCGAGCGGCCCGTCGCCGCCATCCACTCCAGCGGTCTCGGCTCGCTCGATCTGCTGGCGCCGCTGCGCGGTCTGGCGGCCGGCATCCTGTCGCTGCACCCCCTGCAGAGCTTCGCCGCGCCCGGCGACGCCGACGCGCTGCGCAACGTGCCGATGGCCGTCACCGGCGACACGCCGGCCGACACCGAGCTCGGTCGCTGGCTCGCCGAACGCCTCGGCTGCCGGCCATTTGCGCTGGCCGACGAGGCCAAGCCCCTCTACCACCTGGCCGCCGCGACCGCGAGCAACCTCTTCGTGGCCCTGCAGAGCGAGGCCGGCGAACTGATGGCGGCGGCGGCGGGCTTGCCGCCCGCCGCCGCCGCCCGCCTGCTCGAACCGCTCGTGGCCACCACCGCCGCGAACATGGCCGCCCACGGACCGTCCCAGGCGCTGACCGGCCCCGTGGCGCGCGGCGACGTGGGCACCGTGCGGGCTCACCTCGAGCTGCTCGCCGGGCAGGCGCCGCGCTACGCCGACACCTACCGCTCCCTGTCGCTCCAGGCGCTGCATCTCGCGGCGCCGCGGCTCGACGACGACTCCGTCCGCGCGCTGCGTGAGCTGCTCGAGCGCCAAGAGGACCGTCGGTGAGCGCCGCGGCGCCCGGCGCGCTCGCCGGGAGACTGTCGTGAACCGCGCCGGCCAAAGTGTCGCGGCCGTCACCCGCACGGTCGCCGCGACCCGCGAGGCGCTGGCGACGCTGCCGCGCCCGCTCGGTCTGGTGCCGACCATGGGAGCCCTGCACGACGGCCACCTGGCCCTGCTGGCAGCGGCAGCCCGGGAGTGCGCGAGCGTCGTCGTGTCGATCTTCGTGAACCCCACGCAATTCGGCCCCGGCGACGACCTGGCGCGCTACCCGCGCGACGAGGCCCGTGATGTCGCGCTGACGGCCGCCGCCGGCGGCGCCCTGGTCTTCGCCCCGCCGGTCGCCGAGATGTACCGGCCCGAGGCCGCCACGACCGTGCACGTCGACGGCTCGCTGGCCACCCGCTACGAAGCCGCGGAGCGGCCCGGCCACCTCGACGGCGTGGCGACGATCGTGACCAAACTGCTGACGATCGTCGCCCCCGACCGCGCCTACTTCGGCCGCAAGGACGCCCAGCAGCTCGCCGTGATCCGGCGCCTGGCGACAGATCTCGACCTGCCGGTCGAGATCGTCGCCGTCGAGACGGTGCGCGAGCCCGACGGCCTCGCCATGAGCTCGCGCAACGCCTACCTCACGGCCGACGAGCGCGCCAAGGCGGCCGAGCTCCACCGGGCGCTGCTCGCCGGGCGGGCCGTCGCGGGCGACGGCGCGCGGGCGATCGTCGCCGAGGTCACCACCCGGCTCGTCGTCGGCTTTTCACCGCACGTCGCCGACGCCGACGGCCCCCACGGCCGGCGCCGGCCGCGGTTCTCGGTCGACTACGTCGCCGTGGTCGACCCCGACACCTTCGCGGCGGTCGGCGACCTCCAACCCGACGACGTGCGGCCCGACAATCTCATCATCGCCGCCGCCCGGCTGGGCGAGACCCGGCTGCTCGACAACGTTGCAGTCGGCGCCGCGGCATTCCGACAAACCACCACACCGCATGAGCCGGACCCGCACGGCGGGCCGGCATCGGACCAGGAGGACTGAAAGACGTGGCTACAGTGATGATCAACGGACAGCACAAGGCGGCGGCGCGCGAAGGGCTCATGCGCGTCGTGACCGGCACGATCGAGCTCTCGAGCCGCGGCGACGCCGACATCGTCAAGATCACCGACGACGTGGCCGAGGCCGTCCGCCGGACGGGCTTGCGCGATGGCACCGTGACGATCTTCGTACCGGGCGCGACCGGGGCGGTCACGACCCTCGAGTTCGAGCCCGGCGTCGTGCACGACGTCCAGGTGACGCTCGACCAGATCACTCCACCCAGCCGCCACTACGCCCACAACGACAACCTGAAAGACGGCAACGGCCACTCGCACGTGCGCGCCGGCCTGATCGGCCCGTCGCTCACCGTGCCGTTCGTCGACGGCGCCCTCACGCTGGGCCGCTACCAGACCATCGTCTTCTGCGACTTCGACACCCGGCCCCGCGAACGCCGGCTGATCGTCCAGGTGATGGGCGTATGAGCGGCCGGTCGGGCGACGTGGCAGGCAGCACCGGCCGCGACCCCCAGGCGCCCCGCGTCGTCGTGCAGGTGGCGCTGGACTTCGTCGACCTGCCGCGCGCCGTCGAGGTGGCGCGCGAGGCCGTGGCCGGCGGCGTCGACTGGGTCGAGGCGGGCACGCCGCTGATCAAGGCCGAGGGCCTGAACGCCGTGCGCGAGTTGCAGGCGGCGTTTCCCGACAAGCTCATCTTCGCCGACTTGAAGACCATGGATGCCGGCCGCATCGAGGTCGAGTACGCGGCCAAGGCCGGGGCCGGCCTGGTCGGCGTGCTGGGCGCGGCCAGCGAGTCGACCATCAAGGAGTGCATCGAAGCCGCCCACAACTACGGCTGCAAGCTGATCGTCGACATGATCGAGGTTGCCGACCCGGTCGCCCGGGCGCGGCAGGCCGAGGCGTGGGGCGCCGACTACGTCGGCATCCACACCGCCATCGACCAGCAGATGCGCGGCGAGGCGCCGTTTGCCACGCTGCGCGCCGTGGCCGAGGCCGTATCGATCCCGGTGAGCGCGGCGGGCGGCATCAACTCGGAGACCGCCGCGGCGGCCGTAGCCGCCGGCGCGGCCGTCGTGGTGGTCGGCGGCGCCATCATCAAGGCCACCGACGCCACGGCCGCCGCCGCCGAGATCCGGCGCGCCGTCGACGAGGGCGTCGCCATCGCCACGACCCTCTACAAGCGCGCCGGGCAGGACGACATCCGCGGCGTCCTCGAGCAGGTCTCGACGGCCAACATCTCCGACGCCTGGCACCGCCAGCCCAGCCTGCACGGCATCAAGCCGCTGCTGCCGGGCTCGCACATGTGCGGCCCGGCGGTGACCGTGCGCACCTACCCCGGCGACTGGGCCAAACCGGTCGAGGCGATCGACGAGTGCCGGCCCGGCGACGTCCTGGTGATCGACGCCTTCAACAGCTACCCGGCGATCTGGGGCGAGCTCGCCACCCACAGCGCCAAGGTCAAGGGCCTGGCCGGGCTCGTCGTGTGGGGCGCCATCCGCGACACGCCCGAGATCGCCCGCATCGGCTTTCCGGCGTTCTCGAGCCTCGTGAGCGCCAACGCCGGCGAGCCCAAGGGCTTCGGCGAGATCAACGTGCCCGTGTCGATCGCCGGCCAGACGGTCGAACCCGGCGACTGGGTGGTAGGCGACGACGACGGCGTGATCGTGCTGCCCCGGGCGCAGGCCGTCGAGCTCGCCAACCGCGCCATGGACGTGCTCGAGAAGGAGAACCGCCTGCGCGGCGAGATCGACGCCGGCAAGACGCTGGCCGAGGTCGCCTACCTGCAGAAGTGGGAGAAGGCGCGCTAGAACGGCGTGGCGGCCGTCGGCGGGCCGCGCGGCTCCTGCCGCGCCGTCAGGGCGCTGTGCGAACGCTCAGGTAGCGGCGTACGGCGACGACCGCCCAGACCGCTTCGACCACGCCGAACGGCCAGGCTCCAGAGAGAAACCCGTAGGCGCTCGACAGCAGGCAGCCCACGGCGAAGGCGGCGATGAAGCCGGGTCCGCGCTTTTCGAGCGCATACATGAGCATCATGAACGTCACCGCCACGACGCCGTACAGCGTGACCGCGCTCACGATGTGGCGGCGCTCACGACGGACCTCGTTGCGCGACCGCCGCCGAGATCGCGGTGGGGCACGGCTGCAGCCCGCCGCCGCGGGACAAGACGTCGGCGAGGGTCGCCGGCAGCACATCCAGACGAGAGGCGTGCAGCAGGTGACCCGGACAGTCGCAGTCCGAAGCCCCGAAGCGCGCGGCAGTCGCGGCCGGAGAGGCGCTGGTCGCGGCCGGCCCGCCGGGCACGTCGCCGAGGCCCGGCGAGCTAGCCGCGCGCAACCACGCGGCCAGCTCGCACTCGGAAAGCGGCGTATCGAGCAGCCAGGCACGAACGGCCGGGTGCCGGGCGAAGAGGTAATCGGCGTGCCAGCGCAGGGGCTTGCCGGCGCGCATGTGGCGCGCGACGCGGGCGTCCCGCCCGCGTCGCGCGCTGCCCACGTAGGCGTGCCAGCCGCGCGCGAAGGTGACCGGACCGAGCGCGCCGACGACGATCGTCTCGCGCCGCGGCACCCAGGCCGCCACGACGTAGAGGCGGTTGACGGCCGGCAACGTTTCCTGCGACCCGGCCGCAACGCCCGTCTCGTCCCGCAAGGTGGGTCGCGCCGCGATGCGTCCGGCGGCGGTCACGATGAGCCGTCGCCCGGGCGCGGCGCGTGCCGCGGCGCCGCGGCCTGCGGCGCCGCCGCTCCCGGGCGCGCCCGCGCCCGGCTACGGCGCGCCTCGCGGCCGCGCGCCAGCGCTTCGCGGGCGCCGGCGGCCAGTCGCTTGCCGCGCGGCAGCGGCTGGCAGCCCGGGCAGTAATGCGTGCCGCGTCCGCCAAGCTCGATCCGCTCGATGGCGGCGCCGCACACCCGGCACGGCTCGCCCGTCCGTCCGTAGACGTTGAGGATCTCCTGAAAGGCGCCACGTTCACCGGCGGGGTCGACGAAGCTCTCGATCGATGCGCCCTCGTGATCGATTCCCAGCTGCAGCGTCTCGAGCAGGGCGTCGAGCAGGCGCTGGGCCTCGCCCGGGCCGACGGCGCCCGCGGCGAGCGCCGGGTGCAGACGCGCCCGAAACAGGGCCTCGTCGGCGTAGATGTTGCCGACCCCGGCGATGCGCCGCTGGTCGAGCAGGAACGACTTGAGCGGCGCCGTCCGCACGCCGAGCGCTTCGCGCAGATACGCGGTCGTAAACTCGGCGCTGAACGGTTCTGGACCGAGCGCCGCGAAGAACCGGTTCTCGTCGGCCGCCGGCGTCGCCCAGACCCGGCCGAACCGCCGCGTGTCGTAGAACAGCAGCTCGGTGGCGGGTCGGAAGCGCGCGACGAAACGGGGCCGGCGCCCGCCGGGCTCGGGGGCAAGCAGCAGCCGGCCCGTCATGCGCAGATGAATGACGAGCAGCACCCCCTCGAGCTCGATGATCACGTACTTGCCGCGGCGCCGCAAGGCGACCACGCGGCGCCCCTGCAGGGCGCCGCGCAGCTCGCCCACGCTCTGCGCCGACACCGTCGGATCGTGGACCTCGATGTCGTCGACCACGAGGCCGGGCAGGCAGGTCGCCAGGCGCCGGCAGACCGTCTCGACTTCGGGCAGCTCAGGCATGGGGCGATTCGGGCAGCGGCGCGGCCGGCGTGTCACCGAACACGTCGCGGGCGACGCGGAAGTGGCGCGCCATGGACTGCGGCGGCGTACGGTCGCCGCGGGTCGCCATGCGGTCGGCCAGCGAAAGGGCGATCGCCTCAAAGGCGAACGGCTCAACGGCGTGGCGATACTCTACCAGCGCCCGCCGCGACAGCGGCATCTCGCGCACCAGAAAGCCCAGGCGCAAGTGCTGGCGCACGAGCTCGGCCACGAACTGGGCGAACGGACGACTCATGTGAAAGCGACGGCAGACGTCGCGCGCGAGCTGCTCGCCGATGCGGTCGTGGTAGAAGAACGTGACCCGACCTTCGTCGTCGACCTGCCGGGCGGCCGGCTTGCCGACGTCGTGCAACAGCACCGCCCAGGCCAGCGGCGCCAGTGGCCCCGCGTCGGTCAGGCCGGTCGCGGCCGGCGCTGCGAGGTAGCGCGGGCCGCCCAGCGCCGCCACGACCTGGGGCAGGAACGACAGCGCCTCGAGCGTGTGCTCGAACACGTCGAGGTGGTGAAAGGGATTCTGGGTGACGCCGCGGCAGGCGGCCAGCTCGGGCAGCACGACCTCCAGGGCGCCCAGGTCGGCCAGGCAGCGCACCGCGACGCCGGCGACCGCCAGGCCGAGCAGCACGGAGAGCTCGTGCTCGACGCGCTCGACGCTCACCGTGGCGAGGCCGCCGGCAGCCGCCGTGGCCGCCTGCTCGAGACCGGCGACCGGGGTGAGGTCGAGCTCGTAGCGCAGGCGGGCGAGACGCACGACGCGCACCGGGTCGTCGTCGAGCGCCCCGGGGGAGCACGGCGCCAGACGCCGGGCGCGCAGGTCGGCAAGGCCGCCGCAGGGGTCGATGAGCGCGCTCGACTCGCTGCCCAGCGGCCGGGCGATGGCGTTGACGGTGTAGTCGCGGCCGCGCAGATCGTCGTCGATCGTGGCGCCGCGCAGCGGCGCCACGTCAACGTGTCCGCCGGCGCACACTATGCGCCAGGCCGAGAACCGCTCCGAGAACGAAGAGGTGGCGCCGTCGAGCGCCACGGCCAGGGTGCGAGCAAAGGCCTCGGCGTCGCCGGCCACGACCAGGTCGAGGTCGTCGGAGAGCCGGTGCAGCAGCCCGTCGCGCACAGCTCCCCCCACCAGCCAGGCTCCCTGGCTTTCGGCAGCCGCCGGAGCGGCGGCGGCGGCGATGGCGTGTGAGTCGAGCATGCGCGCCGCCGTCAGGCCGGGTCGGCGGGCCCGCCGGCGGGGCTCATGCCCAGAGGGGCTCGCGGCGTCGCCGGCAGTCCTGCAAGCGACGGACCGCGCACGGCGTCGCCGGCGGCCGGTGTGTCCGCGTAGCGTCGCACGACGCGCGACGAGACATCGCAGGCGATCTCGTAGTTGATAGTGCCCAGCAGACGGGCGACGTCCTCGGCGAGTATGCGCTCGGCGCCGGAGCGCCCGATGAACACGACCTCGTCGCCGGGCCGCACGGCCGCGGGGCCGCGGGGCCGCACTGCCGCAGTGTCGCCGGGCAGCAGCACGGTGAGCTGGTCCATGCTGATCGTGCCGGTGATCCGGCAGCGCCGGCCGGCGATCAGTACGTCGCCGCGGTTGGTGAGCGCCCGAGCGATGCCGTCGGCGTAGCCGATCGGCACGATGGCCAGGCGCGCCGGACCGTCGGCGATGAAGGCGCGGCCGTAGCCGACCGACTCGCCCCAGCCCACCTCGCGGATGGCGGCCACATAAGAGCTCAGACGCAGCGCCGGCCGCAGCCCACGGGGCAAGGGATCGTCGCCGAACGGCGAGAGCCCGTAGATGGCGATGCCGGTGCGCACCATGTCGAAGTGCGCCGCCGGCTCGCGCATGGTCGCGGCGCTGTTGGCGATGTGGGCGCTCAAGCCCGCGTGGCGCGCCTTTAGCTGCCCCGCCAGCGCCGTGAAGCGTTCGAGCTGGCTCACGAAGAACGCGGGATCGTCTTCGTCGGCGGTGGCGAAGTGGCTCATGAGGCCGGAGAGGCCGGGACCGGCGGCGGCGGCCAGGGCCGCCGCCGCCGCCGCATCGACACCCAGCCTGCCCATCCCCGAGTTGAACTTGACGTGCACCCGCAAGCGGCGGCGCAGCGCCTCGTCGAGGAACGCCTGCGACCAGACCGCGACCTCGGCGTGGGCCTTGGCGGCGCGCGCCGTCTCGGCGCCGGTCATGGGCCCGAAGATCAAGAGGGGCGCGGCGATGGCCGCCTCGCGCAGCTCCTCGGCTTCGGTGACGGTCGCCACACCCAGCCACGAGGCGCCGGCGCGCAGCGCCGCCCGGGCGACCGGCACGGCGCCGTGACCGTAGCCGTTGGCCTTGACCACCGCGCACAGCGCCGTGCCGGCCGGCAGCAGTGCGACGAGGTGGGCGATGTTGTGGCGCACGGCCGCCAGGTCGACCGTCGCCAGGGCGCGCTGTCGGTCGTCGAGCACGCTAAAGTCCCAGCATGCGGATGATGTCGTGGCGGGCGACGATGCCGACGAGGCGGTCGCCGTCGACCACCGGCACGCGATTGACCTTCTTGTCGACCATGATGTTGGCGGCGCGCGGGGCGGGGTCGTCGGGTGCGACGGTGAACACTTCGGTCGTCATGACGTCGGCCACGGAGTTGCCCACCATCTTCTTGAGGCGCTCTTCGAACTTCTTCTGGCCCCCCAGGTAGACGAGGTTGCCGAAGAGCTCGAAGTAGTGCGGCAGGCGCACGTCGGCGTCTTCGATCACGAGATCGCCCTCGGTGACGATGCCCACCAGGAGGCCGTCGTCGTCGACCACCGGCACGCCGCCCAGATCCTTGTCGCGCAAGAGCAGCACCAGCTCGTGCACGGTGGCGTCGGGCGCTATGGTCACCACTTCGCGCTCCATGATGTCGGCCACGCGCGGGTCGGCGCCCTGCGCCCGGGCGGTCCGTGCCGCGCTTTCGTCGCCGGCCGCGCCGCCGGCGGTCGCGCCGCCCGCCGCCTTGTCGCCGGCCGCCTTGTCGGCGGTCGCGCCTTGCTGGGCACTCGCACTGTCGTCGTTGCTCACCTGCTCACCGTCCCGGTCAGTCATGGTCATGGTGGTGGTCGTGGCCTTCGTCCTGGTCTTCGTCCTGGTCGTCGTCGCCCAGCATCACGCGCTCGACGGCCAGCGGCAGAAAGTCGAACAGGTCGCTGGCGATCAGGCCCTCGGTGCTGAACGTCGTGTCGACCGCCATGTCGGCCGCCAGGCCGTGCACGAACCCCGCGAGGCAGGCGGCCTCGGTGCCCGACAGGCCCTTGGCGAGCTGGCCGGCGATGACGCCGGTCAGCACGTCGCCGGTGCCGGGTGTGGCAAGGCCGGGGTTGCCGGTCGGCACGATGAAGACCGTGCCCTCGGGCTCGGCGACGATCGTGTGGGCGCCCTTGAGCAGAACGGTCGCGGCGCTGCGCCGAGCCGCTTCGCGGGCGCAGGCCAGGCGGTGACCCGCGACCTCGGCGGCGGTCGTGCCGAGCAGGCGGGCGAGCTCGCCCTCGTGGGGCGTGAGCACCGTCGCCGCCGTGCGGCCGGCCAGCAGCTTCAGGTCGGTCCCCAGGGCAAACAGGCCGTCGGCGTCGATCACCAGCGGCACGTCGGGCTCGGCCTTGACGAGCTCGCGCACCAGCGCGACCGTGTCGTCGTCGCGGCCCATGCCGGGACCGAGCGCCGTCGCCTTGAGCCGGCCCATCTCGGCGCGGATGGCGGGCAGGGCCTCGTGACCCAGGCGGCCCTCGCCGGGCGCCGCGATGTTGATGACCTCGAGGTACGGCTTTTCGCCGGCGAGGTCGGACGGCAGAATGCAGTGCACAAGGCCGGCGCCGGAGCGCAGGGCGCCCAGGGCGGCCATCGCCGCGGCGCCCGTCATGCCGGCCGAGCCGCCGGCCACCAGGACAGTGCCCACGGAGCGCTTGTGGTCGGCAGCGGTCTTGGGGCGCACGAGCAGACCGACGGCGTCGCTCGTCAGAGCAAAGACGTCGGCCTGCTCGTCGCAGGCCGGCGGAATGCCGATCGGCACCACCACGACGTGGCCGGCGCAGCGTTCGCCGGGGCTCACGAAGTGACCGACCTTGGGCGCATGCATGGTGACCGTGAGATCGGCCAGCACGGCCGGACCGTGGACCTCGCCGCTGGAGGCGTCGACCCCCGAGGCGATGTCGAGCGCCACGACGGCGGCGGCCGAAGCGTTCATGGCGGCGATCGCCGCGGCCGCGGTCCCCTCAGCGACGCCGGCGAAGCCGGTGCCGAAGACGGCGTCGAGCGCGACGTCGGCGTCGCCGACCGGTTCGACGCCGTCGCGGATCTCGACCCCAAGCTTTTCGGCGATCTCGAGGTTGAGCCGGGCGTCGGCCCGGTAAGCGTCGCGTCCGGCGACGGCGTAGACGGTCACGTCGATGCCGGCGTTGAACAGCTCGCGGGCGACGACGAAGCCGTCGCCGCCGTTGTTGCCTTTGCCAGCGTAGATCACGACGCTCTCGGGGTCGAAGGCCAGCATGAGCTCGCGGGCCACCGCGACCCCGGCGCGCTCCATGAGGTGGCCGCCGGGGATGCCGAGCCCCTCGATGGCCGCCGCGTCGGTGGCGCGCATCTTCTCGGCGGTCAGCAGGCCGACCGACAGCGACTCGAGCATCGTCATTCTCCCTCGCCTTCCTCGTGATGGCCGCCCGCATCGGGGCCGGCGACCGTTTCGTGGCTGTCACCCGCAGGGGGGCCGGCGACCGTGTCGTCGCCGTCGTCCGGGCCGCAGCCGGCGGCATCGTGGACCGCGACCGCCATGGCATAGGCCATGCCGCCCGTGTGACTCAGTGACAGTTCTACCCGTGTGACGCCCAATCGTCGAGCTATCTCGGCCACGCGGCCGTGCAGCGCTACCCGCGGCTTGCCGCCCGACAGCACCTCGATCTCGCGCCACACGAAGCCGATGATGCCGATGCCCAGGGCCTTGCCGACCGCTTCTTTGGCGGCAAAGCGGGCGGCGTAGCGTGGGTACGGGTCGGCGAAGCGTTCGGCGTAGGCGCGTTCCTGCTCAGAGTAGAGGCGCTGGCGGGCGCGCGGCAAGTGCTCGAGCAGGCGCCTCAGGCGCTCGATCTCGACGGCGTCGATGCCGACGCCCGTGACTGCCACCGGCAGGTCTGCCCGCCTCACTCGACGGTGACGGTCTTGGCGAGGTTGCGCGGCTGGTCGACGTTCAGGCCGCGCAGACAGGCGATGTGGTAGGCCAGCAGCTGCAGTGGCACGATGGCCACCATAGCGGCCACCACCGGGCCGCAGCGCGGAATGCGCAGCACGGCGGCGGCGATCTCTTCGATCGCGTCGTTGCCCTCGCTGGCCACGGCGATCACCTCGGCGCCGCGGGCCCGCACCTCTTCGATGTTGGACACGACCTTGGTGTAGACCGGTCCGTCGTTGGCCACCACCACGACCGGCGAGCCGTTGTCGAGCAGGGCGATGGGCCCGTGTTTCATCTCGCCGGCGGCGTACGATTCGGTCGGTATGTAGGCGATCTCCTTGAGCTTGAGGGCGCCCTCGAGGCACACGCCGTAGCCGATGTTGCGGCCGAGATACAAGAAGAACGACTCGGCGGCATACCGCCGCGCGATCTCTTCGACCTGGGGATTGGCCAGCAGGCAGTCCTCGACCAGCGCCGGCACCTCGGAGAGCTCGAGCCCGGCCTGCAGGCGCTCGTCGTCGGAGAGCGTGCCGCGCACCCGGGCCAGGTGGAGCGTGAGCAGCAGCAGGGCGGCGATCTGGGCGACGTGGGTCTTGGTGGCCGCCACCCCGATCTCGAGGCCGGCGCGGGTGAAGAGCACGGCGTCGGCTTCGCGAGTGGCCTGGCTGCCCATGATGTTGGTGAGCGCCAGCACCGGCGCTCCGGCCTCGCGGGCGAGCCGCATGGCGGCCAGGGTGTCGAGGGTCTCGCCCGACTGGGTGATGCCGACCACCAGGACCTCGTCGTCGAGCACCGGGTCGCGGTAACGAAACTCGCTGGCCAGGTCGACCTGCACGGGCAGCCCGGTGAACGACTCCATGGCATACGAGGCGATCAGGCCGGCGTGGTAGGAGGTGCCGCAGCCGATGATCAGCACGCGGCGCAGGCGGCGCAGCAGGTCGTCTGAAAGGTCGACCTCGGAGAGGTCGACCTCGCCGTCGTCGCCCAGGCGTCCGGCGAGCGTGTCGGCGAGCGCCTGCGGCTGGTCGTGGATCTCCTTGATCATGAAGGTCTCGTAGCCGCCCTTCTCGGCGGCGTCGGCGCTCCAGTTGACCTCGCCCTCCTCGCGCTCGACGGGGGCACCGGCGGCGTCGGTAACCACGGCGCCCGCGGCGGAGAGCGTCACCACGTCGCCGTCCTCGAGCACCAGGACGCGGCGCGTGTAAGCCAGAAAGGCCGGGATGGCCGAAGCGATGAAGGCCTCGTGGTCGCCCAGACCGACAACGAGCGGCGCTTCGTGACGCGTGCCCACGATGAGATCGGGCTCGCCGACCGAGATGGCGCAGAAGGCGTAGTTGCCCTCGAGGCGGCGGACCGTCGCCCGCACGGCGGGCGCCAGTCCGCCGCCGATGTTCTCTTCGATCAGATGCGCCACGACCTCGGCGTCGGTCTCGGAGGTGAGCGTGTGCCCCCTGCCGGCGAGCTCGGCGCGCAGCTCCTTGTAGTTTTCGATGATGCCGTTCAGGACGATGGAGATGCGCCCGGTGCAGTCGCTGTGGGGATGAGCGTTGTCGTGCGAGGGCCGCCCGTGGGTGGCCCAGCGGGTGTGCCCTAGACCCACGACGGCCCGCGAGTCGCCGTCGCCGGCCGCCGCGATCAGCGCATCCAGGTTGCCGACCGAGCGCACCACGTCGATGCCGCCGTCGACCATGAGCGCGATGCCGGCCGAGTCGTAGCCGCGATACTCGAGGTGCCGCAGCCCGTCGAGGATGATGGGCTTGCCGGGTCGGCGCCCGGCGTAGCCTACGATGCCGCACACAAAGACCTCGCTTCGTTTCGAAACGGGCGCGCGCAAGGTGGGAGCGACACGTTCGAACCGCTTTGTGGCCACCGTTGCCGGTGGGGTTTGTCGGTTCGATCACGACCGTGCCGGGCCGGGAGGCATCCGCCGAAGACTTCGATGAACCTCCGCCTCGTCACCCGCCGGCATCGCTCATGCCGGGGGTCTGGCGCTGGTGTTCGTCTCTAAAGGCTCTCACCCGCTGCTCCGCCCACTGGACTGACTGAGTGTGACCGGCTGCACCTCCCCGCTTGCGTCAGGGCATTGTACCCCATCGCCGCGCTTGACGGGCGGCGCGGCGCGGCGCCCCAGTCCCGCGGCCCGTAGGACTGCCGAGTAACCTCCGCTGGGGTCGCCGTCAAGCGACAGACCGCCGATCTCGAGCGCCGGTATGTCGGCCGCCACGGCAGCGACCACCTCGCCGCCGGCCGTGCGGATCGGCGCGATCCCTCTTATCCACAGGCCCCACCGGTCGGCAAGCAGGGTGCAGCCGGCAGCCTCGTCCCCGGCCAAGACGTTCTCGACGGCGTCGTCGTCGACCCAGCGGTCGCCGATGTGCGAGACCTCGCCCGGGTCCTCTTCGCCGTCGCAAACGATGATGCAGCCCTCCCAGATCTCCCTGTTCCTTGCGTCCCAATGGTGCGCGCCGCTGGCAAGGTCGGCGTCGAAGAAACCGAGGCCGGCCTCTCGCGGCGCCCGATGATCAGTAAGTGATCCAGGCACTCCCTTCGCAGCGTTTTCACCGAACGCTCCGCGAAGACGCTGGCCTTCGAGGCCTGGATCGCAGTCTCGCTGACCCGCACAGCCTCAGTGGCGAACCCCTGATCGAAGGGACTGCAGAACTTGGCGTCCCGGTCGCGAATGAGAAACTGCGTGTCGGCAGGGCGCCCCCCGATGGCGAGGTTGCGGGTTTGCTGGGTTATCGAGGCAGAGTGCCGGTTGGGCGCCACACCCAGCAGGTGGACCCCCCGCGTGGTAGGCTCGATGGCAAGAAGGACGTAGAGGGTTTTCAGGCGCAGCGTTTCTTCCGTCAGAAAGTCGCGGGCTGGGATGCCGCAGGCCCGGGCGTTCAAGAACGCCGCCCACGACGGGCCGTTGCGACGAGGTGCTGGCCCCAGGCCGAGTGCCTGAGCACGTTCGCTACCGTAGTGGCAGACACCGTGATGCCGAGCTTGGCAAGCTCGCCACGGAGGCGCTGGTGACCCCAACGAGGATTCTCCTCGGCCGGCTTGAGGATGAGCCGAACAGTTCGCTTGGAGAGCGCTGGCCTGCCTGGCTTGCGGCCCCGCCCGTAGGTCCAATTGCGGCGCACCAAGGCCCGGTGCCAGCGCAGCAGCATTTGCGGAGAGGAGAGAAGTAGATGAACGAGAGCAGACCGGGTGCTCCTCGGGCTGGCTGGACTCCCGATGCTATGTCATGCTCATGCTCGGCAAGGCGTAGCGGTTCTTGCACCCGGCAGGCCGCGCCGCGCGAGCGCTCATCATTGCTGCGTCCGTCTCCTGTTGGGGATCGCCACCGCGCGATCGCTCCCGGCAATAAGTCTCAGTTCTATCCTTGCCGAGGCGTTTGGCCGCATAGAGGGCGGCGTCGGCCTGCCTGACGAGCTCGTCCATCGAGGTTGCCGTCTCGGGGAAGCCCGCCACCCCGACACTGACTGTCACGCGCAGAGCATCGTTTCCGGCAACCCCAGCGGCGCCCTCGAGGTCGTCCTCGGACCCGGCGGGCACGATCGTGGCGCTCAGGGCCGCACGGATTCGCGCCGCCACCTCCGCCGCGCAACCGGCCGTCTCGCCAGAGGAGCGGGCGCCAGAGCGGCCGCGGTCGGCCGGTAGTCCCGGAGTAATGACCGCGAACTCTTCGCCACCGAAGCGAGCGACGAAGTCAACGCCGCGGCGCGTGTTCTCGGTGAGCACATTCGCTACCGCTCGCAGCACGCGATCTCCGGCAGGGTGGCCGTGACGGTCGTTGATCTTCTTGAAATCGTCGAGGTCGATCATCAGCAGCGAGAGAGGCTCGCCAGAGCGCTGGGCCCGCGCGATCTCGAGTTCCAGCCGTTCGTAGAGGTAGCGGTGGTTGTAGAGGCCGGTGAGACCGTCCCTTGTAGCCTGCTGTTCGATCGTCTGGTACAGCCGGGCGTTCTCGAGTGCGATGGCAGCGAGGTTCGCGAAGAGTTGCACCGTCTCGAGCTGCTCCGCGTTGAAGCGGCCGCCACCGAGGCGGTCGACGGTGAGGAGCGCGCGGTCTCTGCCGAGCCTGATCGGCACGAAGATAGAGGCCTGTTGCTCGCATCCCGTCTCAGGCACCTGGAAGGCGCGCGGGTCGCTCAGCATGTCGTTGACGATCTCCGCCTGTCCGCGACGCAGCACGTCACTTGCGACCCCGCTGGACAGCGGCAAGCGCTGCCCGCGCATGGTCTCCGCGTCGGCGCCCGCGGCGAACAGGACCTCGAGCTCGCCGGCGGCTTCGTTGGCCCTGAGGATCGTCAGGGCAGAGTAGTCGACGAGGCTTGCCAGGCTGCTGGCGACGCGCTCGAAGACGCCCTCCGCGTCGACGATGCTGAGCAGCGCACGGCTGAGGTCGAGCACGTCGTGTCCCACGCCGAGCTGTGCCCTTAGGCGCCCGTGCAGCTGAGCGTTGTGCATGGCACTGGAGGCCTGGTCGCCGAGGGCCCGGGCGAAGGCACGCTCGGTCGGGCTGAAGATGCGCTCTCTATCCCTCTCGGTGAGGACCATGACACCGATACTCTCACCCGCCGAGCGCAGCGGTACGAACATCCAGGTCTTCACGCCCCAGCCCTCCATCTCCGTGCGGGCGGCCGCGCTCAACTCAGGGTCTGAGACCGTCTCCACGAACACCTCTTCGGGCAGATGCCGGTAGCGCTGGAGCGGGTCATCCGACGAGGGCCGGTACCCGGCCAGGCGCTGGGCGACCCCGGGCACGACCTCGCGCTGCCAGATGGCCCGGAACGCCATATCGTGCGTCTCGGCAATGTACTCCCACGTGGCGCTGATGCAGACATCGAGCGCCAGGCCGGCGTGCCGGGTGATCTCCTGCAGCACGTGATCGTAGTCGAGGGTGGAGTTGACGGCGCGGCCGGCGGCGAGCAAAGCCTCCATGCGGTCCAGGCTCAGTCTAAGTTCGCTCTGCGCGTGCACGCGGGCCAACAGACCGCCGATCTCGGCGGCGGCGGACTCGATGGCGCGGCGCGTGTCCGGCCAGAACTCGTCGAAGTGCCGCGAGGCGAGCAACAGCACGGCCAGGACTTCGCCATCGTGGACCACCGGCAGCAAAGCCGTGGCCCGCAGCTCGGGCGTCTCGGGAAGCGGCTCGAGCTCCCCGTCGTCGACGTGGCTGGCAAAGAAGGCGAAGGGCGCGTAGCAGATGGTGCCGCTGGCGAGCTGCCGCATAAGCCCTTCATCGATCGTGAATGCGCGCCGTCGACGGCGATAGGCCGCGCTCATGTCGTGGCTCGCAGTGAGCTCGAATTGGGCTGTCGCGGAGGCGCGCAAAAAGACGGCGCCGGCGTCGAACGCCTCAGCCAAGGTCAGTGCTTCGAGCAGGCCGGCGAGCGCTTGGTCGAGGTCGCTGGCCGTACCGAGCGCCATGGCCACGTCGCGCTGCAAGACGAGTGTCTCCTCCGCGCGGATGCGTCGCGAGACGTCGATGTCGGTGCAGAACACGCGCTCCCATGACTCCTCGCAGCCGGGAGCCACCCGGTAGCTCACCAGGCTGTGCACCGGGGTCCCGTCGGATCTCCAGCCGGCGTCCTCGCCCGAAAACGCGAGCGCGCCGCGCATCAACTGGCAGAAGAGCTGCATGTACAGGCCGACGGTCGACGGGCCGTACACGGAGTCGAGGCCGGCGACGAGCGTGGCTCGGTCCGGAAACCCGTAGCGATCGAGAACGGCCTGGTTTACCTCGACGATAGTCACCAGCCGGACCACCTCGCGACCCAGCTCGGGGTGGGCGGCCAAGTGCGCAGCGAGATCGGTGACGCCGTCTCGCTCGAGCTCCTGCAAGCGTCGGCGCACGGCTGAGTAGTCCTCGACCCAGACCGGCACCGGGAGGCTCTCGTAGAGCTC
>Ga0182014_10001127_pt1 | contig 36206 bp, 40 predicted proteins | sample 612S2DmetaG_FD_120489 | JGI IMG/M metagenome (GOLD analysis project Ga0182014, IMG submission 120489) | Permafrost microbial communities from Stordalen Mire, Sweden - 612S2D metaG | ecosystem: Environmental > Terrestrial > Soil > Wetlands > Permafrost | place: Sweden: Stordalen | collected... | reverse complement strand
TCCTCGGCGCGGGCAAGCACCGCCGGGCTGGGCACGTAGCTGCCGGTCAGCACGATGGCCGCCGTGGAGGTCTCGAGGGCCGCCAGGATGATCTCGGCGCGGTCTCCGCCGACCACCACGACCTTGTTGGCGGCGCTCTGAAAGTAGGGCATGGCATGCTCGGGGCTCATCGCTCCGATCAGGTAGGTCTCGGCCGTCTGGTCACCGTGTTCCTCGCCGCAGATGTAGGTCGCACCGAGCGCCCCGACGATCTCGGCCACCGTCACCGCGGCCAGCCGCTGGCTGGCCGGCAGCACCCCGTAGGTGGTGATGTCCTGTTCTTCGAGGAATCGTGCGTACTCGCCGCGCACGAGCGCCAGCCGCGGTTCGGGGACCATGTTGAAGACCGCCCCCAGCAGGCGCTGCTTGAGGCCGTCCTTGACGTGGCAGATATCGTCGAGCAGCCGCGCGCCGGCGAACCGGGCCACGATGATCGCCCCCAGTTCGAGCCGGGCCACGACGTCGGCGCCGCTGGCTTTGAGGAAGCGGCCCTGCCAGATCTCGCCGAGGCCCTCGCAGACGACGATATCGCGCCCTTCGCGCACACGTTCGAAGGCGCTTGCCACGCGCGCCAGGGTGTCGACGTCGGAGCCTCCGAGGACCTCGTGCAGTGCACCCTCGTCGAGGACGACCGGACAGATGTCTGACAGCGGCCCGCTCAGACCGAGCACGTCGGCCACGAAGCGCGCATCGTCGTCGACCAGGGCGCCGGACGAGCCCTGCGGCCGCACGCCGATCGGCTTGAAGTAACCGGCGTCGAGGCCGCGGGCGCGCAGAGCCAGACAGAGGCCGACCGCGAGGGTGGTCTTGCCCCCGCTGCCCTCGGTCGAGGCGATGTACAGCGATCTCATGTCGACAACCCCCGGCTCGAGAATGCGGAAGGGACCAGGCCGCGCCGGTCTACTTCTTCTTCTTCTCGACGTCGAGGGCGACGACCTCGCGGCCCTTGTAGGTGCCGCATTTAGGACAGGCCCGGTGGGGCAGTTTGGGACTCTTGCACTGTGGACAGAAGCTCGCCGTCTCGACGCTGAGCTTGTGCTGAGCGCGGCGCGAGTCGCGCTTGCTCTTTGAGGTCTTTCTCTTGGGAACTGGCATCGTGTCTCGTTTCTCGATTCGCCGACACTCTACTCTACCGTTGCCGCGCCGATCTGTCCAAACAGTCATGCCGCGCGCCGGCGACTCACGACCTTCAGTGGCCGTGCCCGTCGCCCACCTCGTTCAAGTCGGCGCCGCACACCGGGCACAGTCCGCGGCACTGCGGCCGACAGACGATCTGCGGCGGCAGCGCCTCGGCGACGGCGTCGCGCAGCCAGTGCTCGAGGTCGAGCACGTAACCCTGCACGTAGGGCTCGTCGTCGCGGGCCACCGACTCGCCGTCGGTCACATACTCGACGCACGCCACGGGCACGTCGAGAGACGCCTCGCCGAGGCACCGCTGACACGGCCCCTTCACCACGGCCACGCCGACGCCGTGCAGCGTCAGCCGCCCGCCCACGCGCGAGGCCCGCAACTCGATATCGACCCCGGCGTCGGCGAGCTCGTACTCAACGCCGCCCAGAAGAAAGGGTTCGACGTCGCAGAAGAGCCGTCGCTCGGCCTCGTTGCGCTCTCCGAACGAGAGCGATCGCAGGTTGAAACGGCGCATGTCCGCCGGTGCTCCGGCCGGCCGCACGGCCGGCCGTCACGGTCAGTCCTGCGGCTCGGGGCCGATGGCCGGCGTCTGCAGGCGCTCGCGCCCGCGGCGCACCGCCGCCAGAAACTTGTCGAGGTTCACCTCGAGGTTGCCCAGCACCTCGTCGGCATAGTCTTCGGCGCCCAGGCGTATCTCGCGTTCGCGATCGCGGGCGTCTTCGACGATCTCGTGCGCCTGGCGCTCGGCGACGCGCACGATCTCCTCCTGGGCCGCCATCTGCCCGGCCTTTTCGCGAGCTTCGCTGACGACACGCTCGGATTCCTGCTTGGCTTCGGCCAGCATCTCCTGACGTTCCTTTACGATCCAGCGCGCCTGCTTGACCTCTTCGGGGATCGTCGAGCGCATCTGGTCGAGCAGGTCGTAGATCGCCTCGCGGTCGATCATCACGCTGTCGGTCAGGGGAACAGAGCGCGCGTTGTGGATGAGGTCGTCCAACTTGTCGATCAGAACCAGCACATCCATGCGGACCTACCTCTCCTTGAGGCGCTTACGCCTTTCGCGGGAACAGCTCGGCGAAGCGCCGGGCCACCGCCGGTGGCACCAGATCGTCGACCGACCCGCCGAACGTGGCGATCTCCTTCACGCCGCTCGAGCTCAGAAAGCTGTGCTCGGGCGAAGCCATCATGAAGACAGTTTCGATGTCGGGGGCCAGCTTCCTATTGAGCTGGGCCATGGCAAACTCGTATTCGAAGTCGGAAATGGCGCGCAGCCCCTTGAGAATGACGTTGGCCTCCCAGCGCCGGGCGAGCTCGACGACCAGCTCGTTGAAGCGATCGACGTAGACGTTGGGATAGTCGGCGAGGGCCTCGCGCAGAAACGCGGCCCGTTCTGCTGAGGTGAACATCGTCTGCTTGCGCGTGGGGTACTCGATGAGCCCGACCACCACCCGCCGGAACGTGTGCGCGCCGCGCGTGATGATATCGAGGTGACCCACCGTGACCGGATCGAAGGTCCCCGGACAGATGGCGGTGACGTTACTCGGCACGCTCAAGACCTCGCCTGCAAGAAAGTGACCCGTGTATCGCCGTAGAGCTTGACGCTCCTCTCGGCAAGCAACAGGCTCACGGCCTGACCCCTGGCCGTCTCGACCACGACCAGCGCTCCCGGCGCCAGTACGGCCGGCAGTCGACCCGCAAGTTCGAGCTCGACCGCCGGGTACAGTGCGTACGGCGCATCTACGAGGACGAGATTATACCGTTTCGCGCCGGCAGCGTCAGCTTTGAGCGCCCGACGATAGTCGGCAGGGCGCACGTGCACGGCGTCGGCGGGGGCGCCCACTCGGGCGAGATTGGCGCGCAGCACCCGGATGGCGGCCGGCGCGCGCTCGACGAACGTGCTCGCGGCGGCGCCGCGCGACAGCGCCTCGATGCCCAGCGCGCCGCTGCCGGCGAACAGGTCGAGGACGGTCAGGCCGTCGAGCGGACCCGTGCCCGGATCGCTGGGCGGCGTCGCCGGTGGCGTGGCGGCGGCCAGCAGCGGCGCCAGCACATCGAAGATCGCCTCGCGTACGAGATCGGACGTGGGCCGCGTGGCGCGGCCGGCCGGCGCCGTCAGGCGTCGGCCGCGCCAGGCGCCGCCGACGACGCGCATCAGCGTACCCTCGTGTACGTCGTCGCCTCGATCGCCGCACCACCGTCAGTCGCGGCCGAGCACCATGGGGCACACCGCCGGCGGCTCGTCGGCGATCACGAAGGCGTCCCGCAGCAGCAGCGCCGCCGCGGCGCGCAGGTCGCGGCTGCGGGCGTGGACACGCGCCAGGGTCTCGCCGGCGACCACGGCCTCGCCCGGTTTGCGGCTCACCACGACACCGGCCGCAGGATCGACCTCGTCGTCGACCCTGCGGCGCCCTGCCCCTGCCACCTGCGCCGCGTGACCGACGGCCCGTGCGTCGACCGAGCTCAGCCAGCCGTCGCGTCCGGCCGTGATCTCGTCGCAGGCCAGCCGGTGGAACTCGCCGGGCCTGAAGCGCCCGCCCTGTACGGCCACCCAGCGCTCGAACCACTCGGCCGCCTGCCCGCCGTCGAGCGCGCGCTCGGCGCGCGCTCGCGCCTCGCTGCCGTCGAGACCGAGGTCGGCCAGCGGCAGCAGCGCGGCGGCCAGCGCCAGCACGACTTCGCGCACGTCGGCCGGCCCACCCCCGCAGAGCACCTCCCAGGCCTCCTCGACCTCGAGCCGGTTGCCCACGCTGCGACCCAGCGGCGCCGCCATCGACGTATAGACGCAAGTCACCTTGCGGGCGTAGCTGTCGCCGATCAGTCGACACAGGGCGCCCAGCGAGGCGGCCTGCGCCACGGTCTGCATGAAGGCGCCCGCACCGACGGTCAGATCGAGCACCACGGCCGACGTGCCGCTGGCGATCTTCTTGGCCATGATGCTGGCGGCGATCAGACCCTCGCTGTCGACCGTGGCCGTCACGTCGCGCAACGCATAGAGAATGCGGTCGGCGGGCACGAGGCGCTCGCTCTGGCTGACGACCGCCACCCCGATGCGCTCGAGCTGCCGCACAAAATCGCCCTGGGAAAGTCGCACCCGAAAGCCGGGGATCGACTCGAGCTTGTCGAGCGTGCCGCCCGTATGTCCCAGGCCGCGACCGGACATCTTGCCGAACAGCGCCCCGCACGACGCCACCAGCGGCGCCAGCACCAGAGTCACCTTGTCGCCGACCCCGCCGCTGGAGTGCTTGTCGAGCACCGGACGGCCCAGCACCGACAGGTCGAGCGTCTTGCCGCTGTCGACCATGGCCCGGGCGAGGCCGAGCGTCTCGCTTGGCGAGAACCCGCGCAAGACGATCGCCATGAGCAGCGCGCTCGCCTGGTAGGCGGGGATCGAGCCGTCGACGACGCCGATGACGAAGGCCCGCAGCCGCGCCTCGTCGAGCTCACCGCCGTCGCGCTTGCGGGCGATGATGTCGTTCACCACGTCGAGGCTCACAGCACCGCCTCGCCGCCTGTCCGCGAGCCGACCGGCGGCGCCTCGAGTTCCGTCATGAAGGCCGTCGCCCATGCACTCAGGCTGCGCCCCAGTCCGGCCGTCAGCAGGGCCCCGGCGGCCAGGACGTCGGCGTGGTCGAGCGCCGCGCCCGCCGCGTTGGCCACGAGCGACAGCACACAGACGGGCAGCCCGTGGCGGGCTGCGGCGCGCACCTCGGCCGCGGTCGACATGCCGACGACCTCGCCGTAACAGCGCAGCCACGACGCCTCGGCCGGCGTCTCGTACTGCGGCCCCGGGACGGCGACGTAGCGCCCTGGGCGCACCGCCAGAAAGGGCGCCAGGGCGGCGGCCAGACGCAGCGCCGCGCCGCCGCCGGTCACCGGCAGCACCGGCGGTGCGCCCGCGGGCTCGACCTGCAGATCGACGACCTGCGTGACGACCACCGCCGTGCCCGCGGCGAGGGTCGTATCGAGAGCTCCCGACGCGTTTGTGAGAAGCAGACCACGCAGGCCACGGTCGGCCAGGTCGTCGATGGGGCGCGAGAGCTCGGCGGCGCTCCAGCCTTCGTACAGATGAGGACGGCCGCAGGCCAGCAGCACGCGCAGCGCGGTGTGTCCGTCCGCCGCCCAGCGCACCAGCAGCAGGCGGTTGGCGTGGCCGGCGACGGCGGTCGTCGGCCAGCCCAGGTCGGCGTAGGCGATCTCGTCGAGCACTTCGGCGCCGTCGGGCACCACGGCAAGGCCCGAGCCGAAGACGATCGCCAGGTCGGCCGGTGGCGGCCGCATGGTCACGGTCGCCTGGCTGCGCGCGCGTCGCCTTTGGCCGCACCCGCGGGCGATGACCGCGCGACGGTCACGGGATGACCGACCCCGACAGCGACGGCTCACGTCCGGTCAGACATCGGTAGACGGTCGCCCCGACGTCCTCGAACAGGCCGTCGTAGCGGCCGCCGCCCAGGCCCCAGGCCAGCAGCGGCGCATACTCCCGGGAGTGATCGGTGCTCGGCGTCGTCGGGTCGACGCCGTGATCGGCGCACCAGATCGCGATATCGCCGGGGGAGAGCTCGGCGAGCAGGCCGGGTATGGCGTCGTCGACTGCCTCGAGGCCGGCGGCAAAGCCGGCGACGTCGTTGCGATGCCCCCAGACCTGGTCGAAATCGACGAGGTTGGCGAACAGCAGGCCGCGCGACATCGTCCGCAGGTGGCGCCGGCAGGCGGCGAGACCCGCCGTGTTGTCGGTCGTGTGGTCGTCGACGTCGACACCGCGCTGCGCGAAGATCTCGCCGATCTTGCCGACGCCGATCACCGGCACCCCGGCGTCGTGCAGCAGATCGAGATACGTGGGGCCGGTCGGCGGCAGCGAGAAGTCGCGCCGCCGGGACGTGCGCTCGTAGCTGCCCGATGTCCCGGCGAACGGCCGCGCGATCACGCGGCCCACGGCGTGCCGGCCGCTCAGGATGCGGCGCGCGATCGCGCACCACTCGTAGAGTTGCGCCACCGGCACGACATCTTCGTGGCAGGCCACCTGAAAGACGGAGTCGGCCGACGTGTAGACGATGGGGCGGCCGGTGCGCCGGTGCTCGTCACCGAGCTCGGCGATGACCGCCGTGCCCGACGCCGGCCGGTTGCCCAGCACGCCACGGCCGATGGCCCGCGCGAACGGCTCGATCACCTCGGCGGGAAAGCCGTCAGGATAGGTCGGAAACGGGCGTTCGAGCGCGAGGCCCATGAGCTCCCAGTGACCGGTCGTCGTATCCTTGCCGGCGCCGCGCTCGAGCAGGCGACCGTACGTGGCTCCCGGACGCGGCCTGCCAAGCGCCAGACCGACAACCTCGCCGAGGCCGAGGGCCGCCAGATTGGGCAGCGCCGCGTCGCTGCGCTCCAGGACGTGGCGCAAGGTGTCCGAGCCGCGGTCGCCGTAGACATCGGCGTCGGGCGCCGCACCGGCGCCGGCGCCGTCGAGCACGGTCACCAGAACCCTAGTCATGAGCCCGCCTCGCCCGGGCCAGCGGCGGCGCCGGAGGTGTCGGGGCCGTGCTCCGCGCGTCGGCGGCGCCGGGCGCGCGGGTGGGTGCTGTAGAACACCTCGCGCAGGTGGTCGGCCGTCACGTGGGTGTAGATCTGGGTCGTGGCGATGTCGCTGTGACCGAGCATCTCCTGGACGCTGCGCAGATCGGCGCCACCCTCGACAAGATGCGTCGCGAAGCTGTGGCGGAAGGTGTGGGCGCTGGCCCTTCCCTCCAGCCCCACGCGCTTGAGCGTGCGGCGCAGCACGTAGTCGAGCCCCTGACGGGTCAGGGGAGCGCCGCGGGCGTTCAGGAACAGCTCGTCGTGGCGGCGGCCGGACGCGAGGCGGCGGCGGCCGTGAGCCGCATAGCGGCTCACGGCCGCCGCCGCGTGCGAGCCGAGCGGCACCACGCGCTCCTTGTCGCCCTTGCCCAGGCAGCGCACCAGGCCGCCCTCGAGATCGACATCGGCCACCCGCAGCGTCACGATCTCGGTGGCTCGTAGACCGCAGCCGTAGAGCAGCTCGAACAGCGCCAGGTCGCGCTCGGCCAGCGGCCCGTCGACAGGCACGCCGGCCAGTAGCCGCTCGATCTCGCCGACGTCGAGAACACGAGGCAGGCTGTGGGGATGCTTCGGGGTCTTGAGCAGCGCGGCCGGGTCGGCGGCGAGGCTCTTCTCGCGGACCAGATAGTGGTAGAGGCCGCGCACGGCCGCCATGCGGCGCGCCACGCTGGTCGTGGCGCCGTCGCCGCCGGCGTCGACGAAATAGCGGTAGACGTCGTCGTCGCTGGCCTCGAGGACCGTCGCCCGGCCGGGCCCAGGCATTGGGGCGCGACCGGCCCCGGCGGCCGCCGGGGCGACCGTCTGGCCTTCGAGCCAGGCCGCAAAGCGGGCCAGGTCGCGGCGGTAGGCGGCGACCGTGTTGGCGCTCAGCGTACGCTCGAACTGAAGGTAGGCGAGGTATTCCTCGACGACCGGATCGGGTGCGGGCGACGCGGGCCCGGCGGGCGCGGCGCTGGCCGCCTCTGCGTTCACCGGGTCGCGGTCGCGGCCGCCCGCAGCAGGGCGTGCAGCAACCGGTAGGCGTCGTCGAGCCGCTCGACCGGCAGGTATTCGTCGGGCGTGTGGACCAGCTCCATGCCGACACTCAGATTTACGCTCGGCAGGCCGCCCGCGTTGTAGACGTTGACGTCGGAGCCGCCGCCGCTCGCCGTGACGTGCGGTTCGATACCGAGCTCGCGCAGGGCCGCGCAGGCGATGCGCACCGGCAGGGCGTCGTCGGCCAGCGCGAAACCCGTGAAGGCGTCGCGCACCGTGACCTCGACGTCGATGCCGGCGAGACCAGCAGCGAGCTGCACCGCATCGACCAGGTGAGCGGTCTGCGCGGCCAGCAGGGCCGGGTCGTGGCTGCGCACCTCGCCCTCGATACGGCAGCGCTCGGGCACCACGTTGAGGGCGCTGCCGCCGCTGATCAGGCCGATGTTGGCCGTCGTGACCTCGTCGATGCGTCCGAGGTTCATGGCGGCCACCGCCGCCGCCGCGGCGGCGATCGCGCTGCGCCCCTTCTCGGGGGCGATGCCGGCGTGCGCGGCGACCCCATGAAACTCGGCCGTCACGATCTTCTGCGACGGCGCCCGCGTGATCACGTCTCCGACCGGCCCCGTGCTGTCGAACACAAAGCCGGCGCGCGCCGCCAGGCCCGACAGGTCGAGCGCCCCGGCGCCGAGCAGTCCGACCTCTTCGCAGGTCGAAAAGACCGCCTCGAGTCCGCCCGCCGGCGGTGCGCCGGACAGGTCGGCCAGCACCGCCAGAAGCACCGCGCAGGCGGCCTTGTCGTCGCCGCCCAGGATGGTGTCGCCGGCGCTGCGCACGACGCCGCCTTCGACGACGGCCTTGATGGGGCCGCTCACCGCCACGGTGTCCATGTGCGCCGCCACGACGATCGGCACACCGGCGCCTGTACCCGGCAGGCGGACGCAGATATTGCCGCTGCCGGCGCCCGTCGCCTGGGCGCTGTCGTCTTCGCTGGGCTCAAGCCCGGCGTCGCGCAGAAAGGCGATGATGAAGTCGGCCACGGCGCGCTCGTGACCCGACGGCGAGGGGATCTCGACCAGTTTCACGAACAGGTCGAGGAGATCGTCTAGGACTGCGCCCACGACTCCTCCAGTTCGCCCTCGCGTTCGTTATGGCGGCGGGCGGCGGCGCCGACGAAGTCGCGAAACAGCGGCGCGGGACGATTGGGCCGCGACTTGAACTCGGGGTGGAACTGCGAAGCCACGAAGAAGGGGTGACCGGGCAGTTCGACGATCTCGACGAGGCGGCCGTCGGGCGTAGTGCCCGAGACGACGAGTCCGGCGCGCTCGATCTGCGGCCGCAGCGCGTTGTTGACCTCGAAGCGATGTCGGTGGCGCTCGCGGACCTCGTCTGAGTCGTAGGCGGCGCGCGCCCGCGTGCCGGCGACCAGGCGCACCGTCTCGCCGCCGAGGCGCATGGTGCCGCCCATGTCCTTGACGCCCTTCTGCTCGGGCAGCAGGTCGATCACTGGAAACGGCGTCTCCTCGTCGAACTCCCACGAGTTCGCGCCGCTCATGCCGCAGACCGTGCGGGCGAACTCGATGACCGCGCACTGCATGCCCAGACACACGCCCAGGTAGGGCACGTTGCGCTCGCGACAGAACTGGACGGCCTCGATCTTGCCCTCGATGCCACGCATGCCAAAGCCGCCCGGCACGATCACGCCGTCGGCGCCGCCGAGTCGCTCGGCCACGGTTTCGGGGGTGAGCTCCTCGGAGTCGACCCACACTATGCGCAAGCGCCGGCCGTGATGGATGGCCGAGTGCTTCAGGGCCTCCCACACCGACAGGTAGGCCTCGTGGAGCTGGACGTACTTGCCGACCAGGGCGATGGTGACCGGCTCGCGACAGGCGTCGATGCGCTCGACCAGCGAGCGCCACTCCTCGAGGTCGGGCTCGCCGTCGGCAAGGCCGAGCTTGCGCACCACGAGCTCGTCGAGCCCTTCGTCGTGCATGAGCAGGGGCACCTTGTAGATGTCGTCGGCGTCGCGCGCCGATATCACAGCCTCGGGCTCGACGTCGCAAAAGAGGGCGATCTTGTCGCGGATCCCGCGGCTGAGGGCCTCCGCCGAGCGGGCCACGATGATGTCGGGCTGGATGCCGATCTCGCGCAGTTCGGCCACGCTGTGCTGCGTCGGCTTGGTCTTGGGCTCGCCGACCACCCCGATGACCGGCACCAGGGTGACCAGAACGTAGAGCACGTTGTCGCGCCCGATGTCTTTGCGGAACTGGCGGATCGCTTCGAGGAACGGCAGGCTCTCGATGTCGCCGACGGTGCCGCCGACCTCGGTGATCAGGACGTCGACCGCGAGCTTCTGGGCCAGCCGGTGAATGCGGCTCTTGATCTCATTGGTGATGTGCGGGATGACCTGGACGGTGCCGCCCAGAAAGTCGCCGCGGCGTTCCTTTTGGATGACGGCGTTGTAGATGCCGCCGGTGGTGATGTTGGAGTCGCGCTCGACGAACTCGTCGATGAAGCGCTCGTAGTGGCCGAGGTCGAGATCGGTCTCGGCGCCGTCTTCGGTGACGAACACCTCGCCGTGCTGAAAGGGGCTCATCGTGCCGGGGTCGACGTTGATGTAGGGGTCGAACTTCTGGATTGCGACCTTGAAGCCGCGGGCCTTCAGCAGCCGCCCGATCGACGCCGCCGTGATGCCCTTGCCGAGGCCGGACACCACACCCCCAGTCACGAAGATATGTTTCGCCATGCCCCCTCGCTTGTGACCAGCGGCCACGTCGTCGTTGCCGGATCGCGCCGCGGAGCGCGCACGGCGCCCGACGAAGGCCGTCGGCAGGCACGCCCGGACCGGCGCCCCCCACACCCGCGGCCGGCACGCCAAGCCCGCCGCCGGCGGGCCGCGGCCACGCCGGCGCACGCCGTGGAGGCGCAACTCGAGTCGAATCGGCGGGTAGTGGGCTCGGCCCGACACATGCGGGCTTTCACGAGTGTCTGTCCGGCGAGCCCTGACGTCACTTCGGGGAGCAAGTATACCAAAGGCCACAGGACCGGCAAGAATGCCGCCACGTCCAGTGAGCGGCGCGAGCCGCGGGCGGAGCGGCGCTGTGACTGGGCACGGCGGCGGACCTACGGTGTGCGCGCGGCATGCGCCCGCTCGAGCAGCGCGCGGGCGTGCTCGCGCGCGGCGCGGTCGCCGGTCTCGCCACCCAGCATGCGCACCAGCTCGTCGAGGCGTTCGTCGCCGACGACCTCGCTCACGACGGTCTCGGTGGTGTCGGCCTGGGCGTCGGCCAGCTTGGCGATCACGAAGTGGCGTTCCGCGAAGACGGCCACCTGCGGCAGGTGCGTGATGCAGATGATCTGCGTAGCGGCGGCGAGCGCCGCCAGGCGCTCGCCGAGCACGGTCGCGGTGACGCCGCCGATCCCCGTGTCGACCTCGTCGAAGATCAGCGTGCGGACGTCGTGACCGAGGTGCACGAGGCTCTTGATGGCCAGCATGGCCCGCGAGAGCTCGCCGCCCGACGCTGTCTCGCGCAGCGGCCGCGGCGGCACCCCGGGGTTGGCCGAAAAGACGAACTCGGCCTCGTCGGCGCCGCGCGGACCCAGGGCCGCCAAACCGTCTCCGCGCGGCTGCAGAACGACGTCGAAGCGCACGTGCGGCATGGCCAGGCCGCGCAGCTCACCGGTCACACCGGCGGCGAAGGCGGGGGCAGCCGCGGCCCGCGCCGCGGAGAGGCGAGCGCCCAGGGTGACGGCCTGCGCCTGCGCGTGGTCGAGCTTGGCGACGAGGTCGGATTCGTCGGCGGCCAGCCGCTCGAGCGCGACGAGCCGCTCGCTCGCGGCAATCGCGTGGGCGATGACCGCGTCGGCCGAGCCGCCGTATTTGCGGGCCAGCAGAGAGAGCCGGTCGTAGCGCAGTTCGACGGCGTCGCGATGAGCAGGGTCGACGTCGAGGTCGTCGAGGTAGGCGCGCAGCAGGTCGAGAAGGTCGTCGGCCTCGGCGGTGAGGCCGACGAGGCGCGCCGCGGGGCCGGCCAGGCCGGGGTCGAGGCCTTCGGCTTCCGCGAGCAGACGTTCGGCCGTGCGCAGGGCGTCGAGCCCGCCGGCCGCCGACTCGTCGGCCAGCAGGGCGATCGCGCCACCCACACGCTCGACCAGCTTCTCGCTGTGACGCAAACGTTCGCGTTCGGTCCTGAGCAGCTCGTCCTCGCCGGGCGTGACCGCCGCCGCCTCGATCTCGTCGATCTGAAAGCGCAGCAGGTCGAGCTCGCGTTCGCGGTCGCGGCCGGCGCCGCGCAGCGCCTGGAGCTCGCGCGAGAGCCCCTGGGCCGCCGACCAGGCGGCGCCGTACTCGTCGAGCAGCGCCGCCACGGGGGCGCCTGCCCAGGCGTCGAGCAGATCGAGCTGGCGGTCGAGCTGCAGCAGCCGGGCGTGCTCGAGCTGTCCGTAAAAGGCGACCCGCTGACGCAGCGCCGCCTCGACGGCCGGCAGCGACGACACGAGGCCATCGAGGAACGCTCGCGAGCGCCCTCCCCTGGTGATGCGCCGAGCGACCGACAGCGTCTCGCCGTCGTCGTCGAACACGGCCTGGACGACCGCCTGCTCGGCTCCCGGCCGCACCAGGCTCTCCTCGCCCTTCTGGCCGAGCAGCAGACCGATCCCCTGGGTGAGCAGGGTCTTGCCGGCGCCGGTCTCGCCGGTGATGACGTTGAGCCCCGCCGCGAGCTCGAGCCGAGCTCCGGCGATGAGCACGAGATCGTCGATCGAAAGCTCAGCGAGCATGGGCGCGCCCGCCGGCGCGCGGGCGCTCAGAAGGCATGACGCGCGCGGTTGAACAGCTTCTCTTCGACGTTGTGGTAGAACGAGCCACCCTCGCTGACCAGCAGTCTTGCGCGCATCTCGCCGGCCGCGATCTCGATGGTTTCTCCGCAGCACAGGCGGCCCACCTCGGAACCGTCGGCGAGCACCTCGGCTTCGTCTTCGGGCGAGAGGTTGCTCACTCGGATGACGTGGTCGGGGCGCAGCACGAGCGGCCGAAACCCGAGCGAGTGGGGAGCGATGAAGTTGAGCACCAGCGCGTCGGCGTCCCAGACCACGAGCGGCCCGGCGCACGACAGGTTGTAGGCGGTCGAACCGGCCGGTGAGGCGACGATCATGCCGTCGCACAGCATCTCGCCCACCCGGGTGCCGGAGACCTCGTAGACGAGCCGCACGACGCGTTGCGAGCGCACCCGGGCGAGCACGATGTCGTTGACCGCCATCTGGCGGTCGCCGTTCCAGCGCGCCTCGACGGTGAGCAGCTCGATGATCGTGTAGCTGCCCCGGGCGATGCGTTCGAGCCCGGCGCGCCAGTCGGCCTGGCGCATGCCCGCCAGAAAGCCGACGTTGCCGAAGTTCACACCAGTGGTGGGCACGCCGCTGCCGAGCATGCGGCCCAGGGCGCGCAGGATGGTACCGTCGCCGCCGAGCACGAGGCACAGGTCGACCGCGCGCAGCTCGTCGTCGTCGACGACGCGGTAACCGTGAGAGTCGCTGAGGCCGTGCTTGAGGGCCTCGTCGGCGGGCACGACGAGCTCGAGACCGAGCCGCCGGCCTTCGTCGGCCAGCTCGCGCAGCGTGGCATCGGTGATCGCGGCCAGGTGATGGGTGAGGACGCCGATGCGCCGCAGCGGCTCAGCCATGAGCGGCCTCGACTGCCCGCACGGCCACCTCGCGCGGGTCGACGCGACCCGCGGCAAGCGGATTGTGCGCATCGCAGAAATAGGCGAAGTACTCCACGTTCCCCTTTGGCCCGGGATGGCCGGAATCGCAGGCGCCGAGCACCGCCGCCCCGTGCTGTTCGAGCCACGACGTCATGCCGGCGAGCACCTGCAGGTGAACGGCCGGATCACGCACGACGCCGCCCTTGCCGACCTGCTCGCGGCCGGCTTCGAACTGCGGCTTGACCAGCACAAGCCCACGATAGTCGACGCGGGCGCATTCTAGCACAGGGCCCAGGGCGAGCCGCAGCGAGATGAACGACACATCGGCGGTGACGAAGGTCGGCGCGAACGGGAGACGATCCGCCGCGAGCGTGCGCGCGTTCGTACGTTCCAGCACCGTGACACGGGCGTCCGTGCGCAGCCCGTAGTCGAGCAGCCCGTAGCCGACATCGACGGCGATCACGTGGCCGGCGCCATGCTGTAGCAGGCAGTCGACGAAGCCGCCGGTGGAGCTGCCGAGGTCGCAGACCTCTTCCCCACCGACGTCGACGTCGAGCACGCGCAGCGCGTGAGAGAGTTTGTCGCCGCCCCGCGACACATACCTGGGGCGCTGGGCGACGGTCAGCTCGCTGGCGTTGTCGACCAGGCTGCCCGGCTTGTCGGTGCGACGTCCAGCGACCGCGACCTCGCCGGCGATCACCGCGGCGCGAGCCTGCGAACGGGTGGCAAAAAGCCCGCGGGCGACGAGCAGCGTGTCGAGCCGCTCACGCACCGGCTAGGAGATGCGTGCGAGCCCCGGCTGGCGTTCGAGGACGGCCGCGGCGATGGCCTCGGGCGTGAGGCCGAGGTCGGCCAGCAGCCGCTCGCGATCGCCGTGAGCGACGAAACGGTCGGGCAGGCCGAAGCGGCGCAGCCTCACCGGGCTGTCGGCCAGATGTTCGGCGACGGCGCTGCCGAAACCGCCGGCCAGCACGTTCTCTTCGATCGTCACGATCCGGGGATGGGTGTCGGCGAGCTCGTCGAGCAGCGCCGTGTCGAGCGGCTTGACGAAGCGCCCGTCGACCACCGTCGGCTGCAGGCCGGCAGCGGCCAGCAGGTCGGCGGCCGCGAGCGCCAGGCCGACGCCGGTGCCGATTCCGATCAGCGCCACCTCACGGCCCTCGCGGAGTACCTCGGCGGTGCCGATGGCGATCTTCTTGAGCTTCTTGGGTTCGCTGAACGCGGCCGCCAGCCCCCGCGGATAGCGTATGGCGACCGGGCCGTCGTAATCGAGGGCGGTGTGCACCATGTGCTGCAGCTGCGCCTGGCTCGAGGGCGCCATGACGACGAGGTCGGGGATCAGCCGCAGGTACGAGAGGTCGAACGCGCCGTGATGTGTCGGGCCGTCGTCGCCGACGAGTCCCGCCCTGTCGAGGGCAAAGACCACCGGGATGTGCTGCAGGGCGACGTCCTGCACGAGCATGTCGAAGGCGCGTTGCAGGAACGTCGAGTAGATCGCCACGACGGGCTTCATGCCGGCCAGCGAAAGGCCCGCCGCGAAGACGACGGCGTGCTCTTCGGCGATGCCGACGTCGTACAGGCGGCCGGGGAACTCGGCTTCGAACTCTTCGAGGCCGGTGCCCTGCGTCATGGCGGCGGTGATCGCCACCACGCGGGGATCGCGTCGCGCCGCGCGCACCAGCACGCGGCCGAACGCCTCGGTGTAGGTCGTGCCGCTGGCATGCGCCTTGCGCTCTCCGTTGCTGCGCTCGAAGGGCCCCGTCCCGTGGTATTCGGCCGGCCGCTCCTCGGCAGGCTCGTACCCCTTGCCCTTGATGGTGCGCACGTGGACCAGGACGGGACGTCCCGTGTCCATGGCCTGACGCAGCGCTTCGCGCAGCGCGCCGATGTCGTGGCCGTTGACGACGCCGATGTAGGCAAAACCGAGCTCCTCGAAGATGAGCCCCGGGCCGAGGAAGGCCTTCATGCTCTCCTTGACGTCTTTGCCCAGGCTGTAGGCGCGGGCGCCGATGGCCGGGATGCGGGCGATCGTGCGCTCCATGTCCTCGCGCAGGCGGGTGAGCCCAGGGTCGAGGCGGAAGCGATTGAGGTGGAGCTGAAAGGCGCCGACGTTGGGCTTGATCGACATCTGGTTGTCGTTCAGCACGACGACGAGCGGCGTGCGCAGTTGCCCGGCCTGGTTCATCGCTTCGAAGGCGACCCCGCCCGTGAGGGCCCCATCGCCCAGCACGCAGACGACGCGGCCGTCGGCGTGCCCGGAGAGCCGCGCGCCCTCCACCAGGCCCAGACCGTAGCTGATCGATGTCGAGGCGTGCCCCGTGCCGACGACGTCGTGCTCCGACTCAAAGCGGCAGGGAAACCCGGAGAGGCCGCCGTACTGGCGGATGGTGTTGAAGCACTCGGCCCGCCCGGTGATGATCTTGTGGGCGTACGCCTGATGGCCGACGTCCCAGACGATCTTGTCGCGAGGGCTCGACAGGACGCTGTGCAGCGCGACCGTGAGCTCGACCGCGCCGAGGCTGGCGGCCAGATGGCCGCCGACCTCGCTGACACATGACAGGATCACCTCGCGTATCTCGTCGGCGAGGGCCTGAAGCTCAGCGATGGTCAGTGAGTGCAGGTCGGAAGGACCGCAGATACGCGAGAGCTGGTCCATGTGGCTTTTGAGTATACCACCGCCCGCGAAGCCGCAGCCCCGCGCCGACGTTCCGGCGCCCCGCGCTGACGTTCCGCGGCCCCATGCCGCGCGTCTGCGGCGGGCGGCCCCCTATCGTGCCGGACGCCCCGGCGCGACTTCTACGAGCGTCGATACAGGATGTAGTCGGTCACGGCCGTGAGGCTGCCAACGTCGCCGCCCAGCTCGGTCAGAGAGGCGCGGGCACGGGCATGGCTCTCGCCGGCCAGCCGGCGCGCGCCGTCTAAGCCAAAGCGCGAGACGTAGGTGGTCTTGTCGAGCTGGGCGTCCTTGCCGGCGGTCTTGCCCAGATCATCGGCCTCACCGTCGACGTCGAGGATGTCGTCGACGATCTGGAACAGCAGCCCGATCTCGCGGGCAAATCTGCGGAAGGGCTCAAGGGCCGGCCCCGTCACGCCGCACAGGAGAGCGGCGCCGGCCACCGAGGCCTCGATCAGGCGACCCGTCTTGAGCAGGTGCAGCAGGCGCAGGTCGTCGTCGCGGCTGGCGGTCGCGGCGACGTCCATGTACTGCCCGCCGACCATGCCCTGCACGCCGGTCGCCCCCGCCACCTCGGACAGCGCCGCGACGACGAGCCTGGCGTCGCCCTCCTGGCGGTCGGTGATCAGCCGGAAGGCCTCGGCGAACAGCCCGTCGCCGGCCAGGATGGCGATGTCCTCGCCGAACCTCACGTGGCAGGTGGGCACACCGCGGCGCAGACTGTCGTTGTCGATGGCCGGCAGATCGTCGTGGATGAGAGAGTACGTATGGATCAGTTCGAGAGCCGCGGCGAACGGCAGCACCCGCTGCGGAGGCTGACCGAGCCGCTCCGCCACGGCCAGGCTGAGCACTGGGCGGATGCGCTTGCCGCCGGCCAGCAGCGAATAGCGCATCGCCTCGACGAGCGGCCGCGCCGCGGGCGCCGCGGCGAAATCGAGCTCTTCGAGAAAGCGCTCGACGAGCTGGCGCAGCTCGTCGGGGTAGCGGGCTTCGCCGCCGGCCGCGGAGAGCGCGTCGCGCCCGGTCGGCGCGCCGCCCTCGTTCACGAGGCTCTGCCCGTCTCTTCGAGCAGACGAGCGGCTTCGTCGGCCAGCTCGGCGGCGCGCTCGAACAGGCTCATCTCGATGTCGGTCGAGCCCACCTGTCCGGCGCGCTCCTCGAGGTCGCGCAACTCGGCCGCTATCTCGCGCACCCGGGCGAGCGCACGGGCGTCTCGCGCGGCGCTCGGCCGGGGAGAGCTCATGACGTCTCCTGATCGTGGCCGTCGCCGGCGCCCGACCGGCCGGTGCGCAGCGCCCCCGCAAGGATGCCGTTCACCAGGGACGCCGCTTCGTCGGTGGAGTAGCGCTTGGCCAGTCGCACGGCTTCGTCGATGGCCACCGCGGGCGGCGTCTCGCCGCTACGCAGCTCCCAGAGAGCGAGACGCAGGATGCTGCGCTCGAGCGGCGCGATGCGCGACAGCGGCCAGGCCGGCGAGTTCGCGGCGAGCTCCGCGTCGATCTCGGGCCGACGGTCGACCACGCCGGCGATGCTGTGCATGGTGAACTCGTCGAGGTCGTACCCTTCGCTGGCCGCTCGGTTGGCCAGCAGCGTCTCGAGCGCGAGATCGGTGACCTCGCGCTGATAGAGCACGAACACCGCGTCGCGGCGGGCCTGCTTGCGACTTGGTCTGCGGGGTGTCACGACCGCCCGGCCCGCGTGTCTAGGCGGGCTCGATGGCAAACAGCGGCTGGCCATACTCGACCGCGGCGCCGTTGTCGGCCAGCACCTCGCGCACGACCCCACCGACGTCGGAGCCCAGCTCGTTCATCAGCTTCATCGCCTCGAGGATGCAGAGCGTCTGCCCCGCCGCAACGGTGTCGCCGACCGAGACGAACGGCTCGATGGCCGGCGAAGAGGCGCGATAGAACGTGCCCACCATCGGCGCGCGCACGACGTGGTAGCCATTGTTCTCGACGGCCGGCGAGAGCGGCTGTCGGACGGCCGCCGCGGTGGTTGCCCGATCGCCGCCGTCGCCGCTCACCGCCGGCTCCGGCGCGGTCTTGCGCACCGTGATGCGGACATCGCCTTCTTCGAGGATAAGCTCCTGCAGATCGCTTGCCTCGACCATGGCGATGATGTCCTTGACGCGGTCGGCGCCGGCTTCGCTGACGGCGGTCTGCATCTGCGAGGTGAGGTAGGCGGGCGCCTGGGTGCCGAAGACGTCGTGTTCGGGGCCGAGGTGGTGCCGTTCGAGGTAGGCGCGCGCCGTCTGCGGAAAGAGCGCATACGAGAGCACGTCTTCGTCGGCGTGGGCCAGCTCGCCGACCTCGACGCGAAAATCGTCGAGCGTCTCGGCGACCAGTTCGGCCGGCCGCACGGAGATCGGCCGCTCGTCGCCCAGCACGCGCTCGACGATCTCGGGTGACACCGGCCCGGGGGCCGCTCCGTACCGGCCGCGCAGGTAGGCCTTCATCTCGTCGGGCACGATGTGCCAGCGCTTGCCCGACAGCACGTTCAGCACCGCCTGCGTGCCGACGATCTGCGACATCGGCGTGACCAGCGGCGGAAACCCGACCTCGGCGCGCACCACGGGGATCTCCTCGAGCACCTCGGGCAGCCGGTCGAGGGCGTTCTGCTCCTTGAGCTGGCTTTCGAGGTTGGAGATCATGCCGCCGGGCACCTGGTGCGAATAGACCTGCATGTGCGTAAGCGAGGTCACGCCGCGGTCCCAGCCGCCCTCGAGGCGCACCGTCTCGAAGTACTTGGCGATGGCGAACAGCTTCTCGAGGTCGAGCTCGGAGTCGTACGGCGTGCCGATCAGGGCCGTCACCACCATCTCGGTGGCCGGCTGCGAGTTGCCAAAGGCCATCGGCACGGTGGCCGTGTCGATCACATCGACGCCCGCTTCGATCGCCTTGAGGTAGGTCATCGGCGCGAGGCCGCCGATGTAATGGCAGTGCAACTGGATGGGCACATCGAACTCGGCCTTGAGGCGCGTGATGAGCTGCTCAGCGTAAAACGGCGAGAGCAGCGCCGCCATGTCCTTGATGCACAGGGAGTCGGCGCCCATCTCGACGAGGCGCCCGGCGACCTCGATGTAGTGGTCGAGCGAATGCACCGGCGAGATGGTGTACACGACGGCCGCCTGAAAGTGCTTGCCGGCGTCCTTGATCGCGGCCGCCGCGGTCTCGAAGTTGCGCGTGTCGTTCAGAGCGTCGAAGACACGAAAGATATCGATGCCGTTCTCGGCCGCCTTGGTCACGAAGCGGCGCACGATGTCGTCGCCGTAGTGCCGGTAACCGACCAGATTCTGACCGCGCAGCAACATCTGCAGGGGCGTACGGTTCACGTGGTTTCTGATGACTCGCAGCCGCTCCCAGGGGTCCTCGTCCAGGAACCGCAGGCAGGCGTCGAAGGTGGCTCCTCCCCAGCACTCGAGCGAGTGGAAACCCACCCCGTCGAGCAGCTCGAGAACCGGCAGCATCTGGGCGGTGCGCATGCGCGTCGCCCACAGCGACTGGTGGGCGTCGCGCAGCGTGGTGTCGGTGATGCCGATACGTCTCGCTCGCAAAAAACGCCCTCCCGCGCCCCTGGCCGCGCGCTAGACGCGCGTGATGTAGCCGCCGGTGCGCGTGTCGACCCGCACGCGCTCGCCTTCTTCGATGAACAGCGGCACCTGGATGATGACGCCTGTCTCGAGGGTGGCCGGCTTGGTGCCGCCCTGGGCGGTGTCGCCGCGCAGGCCGGGCTCGGTGTGCGTGATGGCCAGCTCGACGTGGTTGGGGGCCTCGACGCTGGCCGGTTCGCCGTTCAACGACAGGAGCTGGACCTCCTGGTTTTCGACCACCCAGTCGAGGGCGTCGCGCGCCGTCGCGGGGCTCACGGTGACCTGCTCGAAGGTCTCCGGATCCATGAGCACGACCTCGTCGTCGGTCGAGTACAGGTAGGTCATGCCGCGCGACTGCGTGTGCACACGGTCGAACTTCTCGCCTGAACGGAAGGTCTTGTCGAGGACCGCGCCGGTGGCGATGTTGCGCACCCTGGTGCGCACGAACGCGCCGCCTTTGCCCGGTTTGACGTGCTGGAACTCGACGATCGTGAAGTTCTCACCGTCGATCTCGATCGCCATGCCGTTCTTGAACTGGGCGGTGGACACTACTTCGGCCATAGATTCTCTCTAGCTCGGTCGGGACAACGACTCCGGGTGCGCCCCTGTACGGCCATTCCCGGAACGGCACATCATGATACACGAAAGGCGCCTGCACCGGGCCCGATGCGGCCGTCGCTCCGCGGCGCCGACCACGCTCGGTGCGGGCGCCGAAGGCGGCCCAGCAGCCGAGGCAGTGCAGGCGAGCCGTTCAGCCGACGACGCGCAGCTCCTTGGCAAACAGAGTGAGTCGCTCGCAGGCGCCGGCCGTGACGACCACCATGTCCTCGATGCGCACGCCGCAGCGGCCCTCGAGGTAGATGCCGGGCTCGACCGTGACGACCATGCCGGGCGCGAGCCGCCGACGACTGTCCCTGTTCACGCGCGGCTGCTCGTGGATCTCGAGGCCGACGCCGTGGCCCGTACCGTGGCCGAAGCTCTCGGCGTAGCCGGCGGCATCGATCACGCCGCGCGCAGCGGCGTCGACTGCCCGGCACTCGACGCCGTCGCGCACGGCCGAGAGCCCCGCGAGCTGCGCTGCCAGCACGATCTCGTACACGGCGCGCTCCTCCGCACGAACGCGGCCGACCGCAAAGGTACGCGTGATGTCGCTGTGGTAACCCTCGAGCCGGGCGCCCATGTCGATCACCACGAGGTCGCCGTCGCCGACCACGGCCTCACCGGGAATAGCGTGAGGCAGGGCGCCGCGCGGGCCCGCCGCAACGATGGTCGGAAAGGCGACGGCCTCGGCGCCGCCGGCGCGCAGCGCCTGTTCGACGGCCCAGGCGACGTCGCTCTCGGTGCGACCGCGCAAGCCCTGGCCGACCACCGTCTCGAGGGCGGCGTCGGCTATCGCCGCAGCCGCCCGCAGGACGCGCAGCTCGTCGTCGTCTTTGACCGTACGCAGCGCGCTCACGCGAGCGCCCAGGTTGACGAGGCGGCCGGCAAACGCGCGACGCAGGCGGCGATAGCTCGAATACGCGACGACGTCACCCTGGAATCCGAGGCGCAGCTCGCTCTCGTCGGCGTCGCCCGCCGCGGTCCAGGCCGCCAGCGCATCGCTCACGAGGCCGGCGCCGCCGGCGCTGCGGACGAGTTCGAAGCCCGTGACCTCGGCGGCGATCTGCGCCCAGAATCGCGAGTCGGCCACGACATACGCACAGCGTCGGCCCACGACGAGGAGCGCCTCGTCGCCGCGGAACCCCGACAGATACCGCACGTCGGCCGGGTCGCTCACGAGCGCGGCGTCGAGTGAGCGCTCGAGCAGCAGGCGGCGCAACGCGCTGAGCCGCTCGTTCACGAGCCTACGATCTCGGCAAGCCTGTCCACAGCCTCCAGATACCCGTCGAGACCCTTCCCCGACACGCGCACCGCGACCAGGTCGGCGATCACGGACCGCCGCCGCCACTCCTCGCGTTCTGCGACTGCGGAGAGATGGACTTCGGCGACCGGGCAGGCGACCAGTTCGAGCGCGTCGTGGAGCGCCCAGCTGTAGTGGGTCCAGGCGCCGGGATTGATGAGGATGGCGTCGACCCGCTCGTCGCCACGGGCGAGATCGTGCAGCTGTTCGACCAGGCGGCCTTCGTGGTTGGTCTGAAAGCAACGGACCTCGAGCCCGCGGCTGGCGGCATGCGCGGTGACCCCGGCGCACAGTTCGGACAGGGTGACCGTCCCGTAGTGTTCCACGGGTCGCTTGCCGAGCATGTCAAGGTTCACCCCGTGCAGGAGCCAGAGCACCTTCATCTGCCGATCAGCCACGCTACCACCTCGCTTTGCAGTTCCGGCGGCACGACCACCCCAGTCGCGGGACGGCCGACCTCCTCGAGCAGGACGAACCTCGCCGCCCCGGCGGCGGCCTTCTTGTCACGACCGATCAGGCGCGCCACATCGGCGGCGGCCACGCCGGTCAACCGTTCGGGCAGCCCCGCGGCCGACAGCAGCCGCTGGCCGCGACCGGCCGCAGCGGCGTCGAGCCCCGTGAGGCGCTCGGAGAGCCACAGCGCCGCGCGCAGACCAAGGCCGACCGCCTCGCCGTGCGAGTAGCGAGCAAAACCACCCGCCACCTCGATGGCGTGACCGACCGTGTGGCCGAAGTTGAGCATGGCGCGCACACCGGTCGTCTCGCGCGGGTCGCGCCCGACGACCGCGGCCTTGAAGCGGACGTCGGCCTCGAGCAGGCGCGGGTCGGGACGCGCTTTGTCGGCCACTCCCGCCTCGGTCAAAGCCAGCGTGACGCCGCCGGCGAGCAGGCCGTGCTTGACGATCTCGGCCCAGCCGCCGTGCACCTCGCGCTCAGGCAGCGTCGCCAGGGCGTCGGGGTCTTCGACCACGAGAGCGGGCTGGTAGAACGTCCCCAGGTAGTTCTTGCCCTCCCGAAAGTCGACCGCGACCTTGCCGCCGACGGCGGCGTCGACCATGGCCAAGAGCGTCGTCGGCGCCTGCACGAGGCGCAGGCCACGCTGGAAGGTCGCCGCGGCGTACCCGGCCAGGTCGCCGATCACGCCGCCGCCCAGGGCCACGACGGTGTCGTGGCGACCGGCGCCGAGATCGTAGAGGCGGTCATAGAGCGCCGCCAGGACGACCGGCGACTTGGTCTGCTCGCCCGGCGGCAGCACCATGGCGGCAGATCGCATGCCGGCGGCCTCGAGGCCCGCCATAACGCGTTCGAGGTACCACGACGCGACGTTCTCGTCGCTGACGACGAGGGCCTGGGTCGCAGGCCGGTCGCAGAGCTCGCCGAGACGCCCGAGAAGCCCGGCGCCGATCCTTACCTCGTAGGTCTCGAGGCCGGCTCGCACGGTCACGCTCACGGCCGCCACCGGCGCAGGGCCGGCGTCGGGCCTCACGCCGCGACCGCCGCGATCACCTTGTCGGCCATCCAGGCGAGACGTTCGCGCCCCGCCGCGCGCACTACGGTGGTCGACACCTCACCGTACAGCGGCCGGCGCCGGGCGTAGAGGGCCTCGAAGAGCGCTTCGTCGCGCGCCAGCGGCCGCCCGCCCGACTGCACCCGGGCGAACAGCACCCGCGGCGGCGCATCGAGCCAGATCACATGCGGCAGGCTCTGCAGGGCCACCCGCACGTCGGCGATCGTCACCGCACCCCCGCCCAGAGCCACCACGCGAGCGCTGCGCGCCGCCGCGGTCAGCTCACTCAGCACGATGCCGCGCTCGATCTCGCGAAAGGCCGGCTCGCCGCGTTCGGAGAACAGATCGGCGATCGTTCCGTGACGGTCGGCGATGACCTTGTCGGTGTCGACGAACGGCACGCCGAGCCGCTGAGCCACGAGGCGGCCGACCTGCGTCTTGCCGGCGCCCATGAAGCCCACGAGGGCGACGCTGCCCTTCACGACCGTCGCAGGCGGTCGCCGAAGGCCGCGGCCGCGCCGGCGAACTCGTCGGCGGTCTCGCCGCCGAACCGCTCCAGCGCGGCCGCCGCCAGACATAGCGCCACCACGGCCTCGCCCACCACCGCGGCGGCCGGCACGGCGCACACGTCGCTACGCTCCACGTGCGCCTCGACGGCCTCATGGCTGTCCAGGTGGACACTGCGCAGCGGGCTCATGAGGGTGGCGATCGGCTTCATGGCGGCGCGCACGACGATCGGCAGGCCGGTGGAGATGCCGCCCTCGACGCCGCCCGCGTTGTTGGCGGTGCGACCGTAGCCTGTGGCTGCCGACCAGACGATCTCGTCGTGCACCCGCGAGCCCGGCAGTCCCGCCGCGGCGAACCCCAGGCCGATCTCGACGCCCTTGATGGCGGGGATCCCCAGGAGGGCGCCCGCGAGCCGGGCGCCGAGACGGCGGTCTGCCTGGACGTAGCTGCCGACACCGGGCGGAAAGCCGAAGGCCACGACCTCGAACACGCCGCCGAGCGTGTCGCCCTCCTGCCCGGCCGCCGCGATAGCCGAACGCATCTCCTCACTCGCCGCCGCGTCGAGACAGCGCAGCGGATCGCCGTCGACCGCCTCGAGGCCCGCCGGCGAGGCCGCGACGCCCGCCGTCACACCGCCGATCGCCACAACGTGGCTGCGCACCGCGCAGCCGAGCAGGCCGAGCAGCCGCCGCGCGACCGCGCCGCAGGCGACCCGCGCCGCGGTCTCGCGGGCGCTGGCCCGCTCGATCACGTCGCGCAGATCGTCAGCGCCATAGAGCTGCGCCCCGGGCAGATCGGCGTGTCCGGGTCGTGGGACGCACACCGGCGCGACTCGCCGGGAGGTGACTTCGACGGCCATCGTATCGGCCCAGTTCGCGGCGTCGCGGTTCTCGATCGCCAGGGCGATGGGCGCGCCGGTCGTACGGCCGTACCTGATACCGGCGAGGATCATCACACGGTCCTTCTCGATCTGCTGCCGAGCGCCGCGCCCATAGCCGAGCTGGCGCCGGACCAGATCGGCGTCGATCGCGGCCGCGTCGAGCGCCAGACCCGCGGGACAGCCCTCGAGAATGGCGGTGAGCTGGCGGCCGTGCGACTCGCCGGCCGTAAGGTAACGCAACGTCGTCATGCCCGCTACCTTACACGCCACCCCGAGAACGAGACAATGAGGGCGGGCCGCTTGCGCAAGCCCGCCCTCATGGCGTTCGTCGTGTGGCAAGAGAGGCGTCCTACTTCGACACGGACTGCCCTACACGCAATGTGACCTGCACGTCGGCGTGCAGCACGGTGACCGTCTGGGCCGGGCCGTTTATGCCGAGGATCTTGATCTGACCCCAGCTCGTCGTGATCACCTTGCCGATTCTCTCGGCGGCGTAGGTTGTGCCGTCGACTACGAGAGTCGCGCTCGGCACGCCGTTGCTGTTCTCGATGCTAAGCGCCGTGATGTTGTGCCCCGCGACCGAGCTCGCCGAACCGCCGGTGTCGCTCGAACTGCCGCCGCTCGAGGTGCCGCCGCTGCTCGAACCGCCACCGCTGCTCGAACCGCCACCGCTGCTCGAACCGCCGCTGAAGATGATCTGCTGCACCGTGATGAGGTACTCGCTCTGGTGGGTGCCGTTCTCGAGAATGACCTGGGTCGGCGCCGTGGACTGAGCGACCGGGAAGGTCGTCTTGCTCGTGTTGGCGCCGAGCGTGTAGCCGTTGAGCAACTCGAATGTGACCGTGCTGGGGGAGATCGCCGTGATCTTGAACACCGCAGCCGCGGGCGGCAGCTTGTCGCCGACCTTCTGGTCGCCGTAATTCGCCGTTGCGCTCCCGCTCTTGAGGCGGATGTTGGCCGCCACGGCCTTCGGCGACGGCGACGGCGACGCGCTCGATGAGGTCGTCGGCTCAGGAGTCACGCTGCCGCTGGGCGCCGGCGCCGGCGTCGTCTGAATGAACGGATCGCGGCTATGGAACTGGTCGAGCGTCGGGTCTTGCTTGGCGGGATCGACCGCGCTGGCGCCACTGCCGGTGGACGATGCCACGGTCGAGGTATCGGCCAGCCCGGCCATGGACGGATTCTCGGCGCCGGCGGCGCTCAGGGCGGAGGTCGCGCCGCCGTGGCCATGGACGGCCACCACGGACGCCACGGCGATCGCCGCCACCACCACGATCACGAGCACCACGTTCGACTTGTTCATGGTCATCATTGCGCACCTGCCAGCGTCGCGGAGCCCCCGGCGGGAGTCCACTGGTAGCCGTTGATGGTCAGCTTGACGTCGAGATCGGGATAGTCCTTGGTGTTGCTCTTGGCCAGTGACATGTTGACGACCGCGAACATCCGCCCGCTGACGAGGAACTGGCCGTTGCGGTAGTCGACGTAGTTTTCGAGCCTGTACAGAAAGTCCTCGACATCGAAGTACGCGCCGTCGAACTCGAGCGCGATGGGCTGCACCGAGAACGGCACACCCGGTGCGGTCGACTGCGGGGTGATGGTGAGAACCGCCAGGCCCGAGCTCTGCGCCGTCTGGGTGAGCCCGATGACAAACGACGGGATGGCGCCCTCGGACGGCATGACCTGGTGAAGCTTGATGAGATCGGCCTCGGCCTGCGGCGCGGTCTTCTGCAGGAGCTGGAGCTGACGGATCTGCATCTCGGTCTGTTGCAGCGTGCTCTGCTGGGCAACGTACTGGGTGTTCAGTGCGGCGACCTTCTTCTGCTGGGGACTGAACAGGAAGAAGTACCACAGGACACCGATCACCACAGCCACCACGCCCACGATGATGTAGAGCTCACGACCACGAAGCTTCATCACTGTCCACCTCCCATCGTGATCGACGGCGCTGCGGGGGCCAGGGGCGGCGTGGTCGCAAAGGGCCGCAGGCTGGCCGAGATCGTGAAAGATACCGAGGCGCCTGCCGTGGCGGCCGTCGATGAAGCGAGTTTGATGTTCATGATCTGCGGCATGAGGCCCAGCTGGGTCAGCAGGGCGGCGACCTGGTCGTGCGCCGCGTAGAGCGTACCGGCGGTCGCGGTGCCGGCCATGGTGAGGTCGGTGGAGAGCGTCGTCGAGGCGGCCGAGCTCGTGTCGCTCGCGCCGGCCTCCATGTAGGGCGGCACGTTCACGCTCAGCGACTGCAGCGACACGCCCGACGGCAGCAGCAAGCTGATCTCTTCGAGCAGGTTCGACATGCTGACCCTGGCATTCAGGATCTGCGCGGCGGTGAGGGTCATCGCCTGGCGCTGGACCTGGAGTGTCTCGTAGGGCCGCAGCGCGGCGAGCCGGACGTTGGCCACGTCGATCTGGGCGGCGGTGTCGTTGACCTGGCTCTGCTTGCTGGACACCTGCCTGACCGACAGAAAGTAGACCGCGCCGAGGGCCACGACCAGGACGATGAGTCCGACGATGACCAGCAGGAGACCCTGTTCGCGCGCGGCTCGGGATCGTTCCTCGGCCGGCAGAAGGTTGATTCGCGTCATCGCCGCCTACCCTTCATCTTCGAGCGCCAGGCCTATGGCGATCGCAAGCCGTGGCGCCATCCACTCGAGCTGGACTTCGGTCAGTTTGGTCTTGTTCTCGCCGATCTCGCGCAGCGGGTTGCCGATCTCGACGGGCATGTGCAGCCCCTGAGACAGGCAGTAGGCGATGTTGCGAGTGAGAGCGCCGTCGCCGGTGAGCACGAGCCGGGTGATCTCGCCTACATGATCCTGGGTGTGGTAATAGTCGATCGAACGGCGCAACTCGTCGGAGAACGGCTCGAAGGCCTGCTCGAACGTGCGATGGATGTCCTGCTGGATCTCCGGCGTGAGATCGCCCGGCTGATCGGGCTGCTCTCCGGTGAGCCCCACCTGGATGCGATAAGACTCGGCCTCTTCGAACGGGATCGAGCGGTGCAGGATGAGCGCCTGGGTGAGCGTTTCGGCGCCGAGGTTGATGACCCGGGTGAACTGGGTGACGCCGGCGGCGGCGACCACGAGGTTGGTAATACCACCGCCCATGTTGACCAGCGCGACCACTTCGGCGCCGACGCCGTCGGCGGGACCGCCCTGATCGATAAAGCTGGTCTTCGGCGCCAGGGCGCGGATCAGGGCGAACGCCTGCAGGTCGATGCCGCCGATCACAAGACCGGCTTTCTTGGCTACGGACACGAATTGCCGCACCATCTCGCGCTGGGCGGCCACCAGCAGAATGCGCTGCTTGACGCTGCCGTCGTCGGCGGCGTAGGTGGAGAGCACCTTGTAGTCGAGGATGGCCTCGTCGACCGGGATGGGGATGTGCTCCTGGGCCTGGAACTCGACCGCGGCCCGCAGCTCCTTCTCGTCGATCTGAGGGAACTCCATCGTGCGCACGACGATCTTCTGATTGGCGACCCCGAGCTCGATGTTCTTGCTGGCGAACCCGCCCTCTTTCCAGAGGGTTTTGAGCTCGCTGGCCAGGGCGTCGCCGTCGACGACCTCGCCTTCGAACACGAGTCCCTCGGGAAGTCCGCGGATCGCAGCGTGCGTCAGCACGTTGTGCTGCTTTCCGGGTTTGACCTGGACGGCAGCTATTGACGACTGCCCCAGGTCGAGACCCACACGCATTCCGTTCTTCGCCATGATCTTCCCCGTTCGTCTCTCTTCTCCAGGCAGTTTGTCGGCAGGTATCGCACCTCGCTTTAGGGCACGAGCGCCGTTCACGCTCGCGCCGCGCCCGGCGGCGTTCGTCGCCGGCGCCCGCTGAGGGTGCGCCGTCGTCGAGATCACTCACGCCACGAGGCGGCGCGAACGTTCGCCGAGCCGGGCGCCGCCGCCGAGTCGGACACAGCGGAGAAGCTCACGGTAAGGGGCGCGTGGACGATTAGGCGACGCGCGTACAGGCTGCCCTCGACGCAGAGCGGCGCATCGACGGTGAGGGTGCCGGTGACGATGAGGGCACCGCCCAGCGTCGGCAAAGCCCCACCATCGGCTCCGCCACAGGCCACGCAGTCGCCGAGCACGACGACCGTCGCCGGACACGCCTGCGGCGCGAACGGGCGGTCGCCGTACAGGGCGAGCGCCGCAACGCCAGCGTCGACAACGTAGATGCGACCATCGACCGGCAGCGCCGGCGCGCCGAGCACCGCCGGCCCGGAGCGCTCGAGCAGCCTGAGATCGAGCCCGGACGGGCCGAGGGCCGCCGTCGGATCAGAGGCATGCGCGGCGAGGCCGCCGACGACTGCCGGACCGGGGGGCGCCACCAGAGCGGCCGGCGGCGGGTCGCCCGAGTCGGCGTCTGAGTCGGCGGCGGGCGCGCCGCCGGCGCTGTGTTCCTCGAGGCCGCGCGCGAAGATGTGGCCGCCGGCGTGTACGCCCGCCTGCGCGTACAGACCACCGTAGGCGAGATCGGGAACCGGCGGCGGCGCGGCGACCGGCTGGGACGCCACCGGAGCCTCCGGCGTAACCCATTCGCGACCGCTCACGTCGCCGCCAGCGTACAGTCCACAACCGCGCAGGATCGTCGGCGCCGCGACCGTGGCGTCGTCGCCGACTACAAGGCCACGCGGCAGGCCATCGGGGGTTGACAGGACAACCACATGGACAACGCGCCGGGTCTGCCCCCACACGCCGGTGGAGTCGACGCGGCAGGCGATTACGCCCGGGTCGCCGGCGCTCACCGGCGACGAAGGGTCGAGTCGTGGGCGAAGATCGTCGCCGGACAAGGCCTCGAGCGCCACCGAGTACGACCCCCCGCCGAATTCCGTGAGGGCAATAGCGGCCGGCCACGACGACGGGTCGAGGCGCAACCAGCCCCAGCGCAGGCGCTCGAGGGCGTCGGCGACACCGGCGTCGGCGACGTCGGCGGCGCGTGCCGAGGCCGCGTCGTCGGCGGAGATCGCCGTAGACGAGAGCGCCGCGGCGACGAGCGTCGCGGTCGCCAGCAGGGCGATGGCGGCGATGAGGAGGGCGGCCAGCAGGGCAAAGCCCTGCTGGCCGCCCGGCAGCGCGACGCGTTTCACGTGCAGCCCCGAAGACTGACCTGCCACGACGCGCTCGCGGTCTGCGCGGCGCAGTCGACCACGGCGCTGAGCTTGACCCGCCGCACCAGGGGCAGCTCGGCGCCGGTCAGGCCGCCGCCAGTCGCCACCGGCAGTTCGTGGCCCTGGGAGTCGAAGTAGGCGATGGCAAAGTCGTCGACGCCCTCGGCGAGATGGGAGCCGGGCGACTTGCGCCACAGCACCCGGCGGCCGGGGTCCCAGACGTAGGTGATGAGCTCGGTGGTCGGGCCCTCGCCGGACGGCACGATGAAGGCGATGCTGGTCGCCGAGCAGCCCGCGTCGGATGCCGTGACAAGTCCGTCGCACTGACCGAGCTCGCCGGTGCTGAGGCGCTGCACGAAAGCCAGCGACGAGCCCGCGTCGAGGCGCGCGGATCCGGCGGCGCACGACCCGCTGAGCGACCAGCACCAGGCCCACCCGGCGGCCAGTACGACGGTGGCCACGGTGGTGGCGATGAGCAGCTCGAGCAGACTGAATCCGGCCGGCGTACGTCGCGATCGCCTGAGCACGGCCACCGCTACGCCGCCCCCGGCGGCGCCGGTACGGCGATCCGGCACGGCCCGTCGGGCCGATTCGCGACGACCATCGTCCGCGTGACCGCGCCGGTGCGCGCGCCGGCCCGCCAGGCGAACGACACCCGCACGAGGAGCGCCGCCGACGGGAGCTCGACCGCCCGGCGAGCGTCGTAGCCGTTCAGGCGGTCGGCGGAGACGGCTGTCCAGCCGGCGGCGGTGCCAGCGACGAAGGTCGCGGCGATCGTCAGGCATCCGCCCGGCACCTGCCTGATTGTGAAGAACGTCCCGGCAGGGCAGCCGGCGCGCGGCTCGGCGGCAAACAGGGCGTCGGGCGTGTCGCGCCCGGGGTCGGCGTGGGGAAAGATGCTTGACACAACGTCGGCCGACGCCGGGCCGGGTGAGCCCGTGCTGACCAGTGGCAGGCTGCGCAGCTCTTCGAGCTCACTCGCCACGCCGGCCTCGGCGGCTGAACGGCCGGCCGCCCTGGCGCTCGCCCCGTTGACCGCGATGACGGCGTTGGAGGCAGCAATGACCACGGTCATGACGACCGCCGCCGCCACCACGACCTCGATGAGCGTCATGCCGCGGTCGCCTAGCTCCATCGGATACGCCCTCCCATCTGCAGCACGACCGACGACTCGGCTCCGTGGCAGGTAAAGACGAAACTGCCGGCGCGCGGCTCGCCGGACAGCGAGCAGGGCCACCCCCACAAGCGAAACTCGACGGCTGCCCCAGGGTAGTTGGTGGCGCAGGCACCATTGAACTCGCCGCTCTCGACGGTGGCGGTGCCGCCGGCGCCGGTCTGCTCGCAGACATAGCGCCGCCCCTGGTCGTTGAGCCGCAGGCAGACCGTGTCACCTGAGGCCGCGGCGCGCGCCTGGGCGCGCCGCAACACGAGGGCCAGCCGCTGCGCGTCGGTCTTGACCGCCGCCCTGCCCTGGACCCAGGCGAGGCCGGGGACCGCAACGCCGCCCAGCGTGGCCGCGACGGCCAGGGCGACGAGAAGTTCGGAGATGGTGTGACCGCGTTGCATGAGCCTCGTAGCCGACGGCAGGACCGAAAAGAGGGCCGGACCCGGATGCGAGCCCGCCGGTCGATGCTACCGGTATCCGCTCGCGCGCCGCGAGGCCACGGCGAGGCGCTCGGCGTTCACGTTCGCCTCACTCCCGGATGACGGTCCGCCGCCGCCCGGCGCCGCCGGCCGTCGTCCGCCTGCGGCCGACCCGCCGTGGCCGCTACGAATGCAGGGCGACGTGCAGGTACAGGTGCAGGATCTGGTTGCCGCAGATCAAGGCGACGAGGGCGCCGAACGCCAGAAATGGGCCAAAGGGCACGGCGGTCTTGGCGCTGCGCCCGCGCGCCAGCAGCACGATGCCCGCCAGTGCCCCGGCGATGAAGCCGATGAACAGGGCCGGGATCACGGCCGCACCGAGGAAGAACCCCATCGCCAGGGCGAGCTTGACGTCGCCCATGCCCATGCCCTCGACGCCGCGCAGACGCTTATACACGAGGCCCGTCCCGAGGAGGAACCCGGCCGCGCCGAGACCCGCGGCCAGCCACGTCCAGCGCGGCCCTCCACGCGGGTCGAGGACGGTCATGCCCACGAGGCCGATGGCGGCCACCGGCAGGATCACGACGTCGGGAATGATGCGCTCGGCGATGTCGATGTCGCTCACCAGGATGAGCGCGGCCACGAACAGCAACTGCAGGGCCAGCAGCGCGCTCGGGCCGGTCAGCGCCGCCATGGCGGCGAACAGCATGCCCGTGAGAGCCTCGACCAGCGGGTAGCGCCAGCTGATCGGCGCCCCACAGGCCCGGCAGCGGCCGCGCAGCACGATCCAGCTCAGCAGCGGGATGTTGTCGACGGCGCGGATCTGGGTCTTGCAGGCGGGGCAGAACGAACGGCCGTGGGCGACACTGATGCCGAGCGGCAGACGATAGGCGCAGGCGTTCAGAAAGCTGCCGATGAGCAGCCCGAACACCCCGGCGACGACGATGACGTAAGCGTCGAGCATGCTAGGCCGTCCGGCGCGCCGCGCCGCGGCCGATCATTTATAGCCCTGGAACAGATCGGCGATGAACTGATCGAACAGCGCTGGCGAGACGAACCCCTTCAGCCCGGCGACCGCCTTCTCGCGGGCGACCGTGCCCTTGGGCAGAAGCCCGTCGAGGGCGCTGACGGCCTTCTGCCTGGCGTACGTGTCGCCCTGGCCGTACACCTGCGCCCAGAGGTCGATCGCCTTCTGGGTGTCGTTGCCTTTCGTGGCCAGCTCGGCGGCCAGACGGGCCACAAACGGCGGCACGCCCGGCAGACGCGCGGCGGCCGCGTACCACTGAGCGGCGACCTGGTCCTTGTGAGCCCCGGAAGCATAGGTGTAGGCGAAGAACCCAAGGTAGAACGGGAACCGCCAGTTGCCGGGGTTGGCCTTGAACCCCTGCTGGAGGAGGGCGTAGGCGACATCGGGCCGGCCGACGTCGATCATGGCGAAAGCGCCAAAGAAGTAGGCCTCGGTGAAGTGCGGGCTCAGAGTCGTCACCAGCCGCACCATGGCCGGCAGCGAATCGAGCCTGTGATCGGACTTGAGATGCTCGCCGTAGTACTGGATGGTGTACAGCCAATAGACGTCGGCCACGCTCGCCCGAACGCCGGGCGAGAAGTTCCTGTAGAAGCCCGGCGTCGGCACGAAGACGACCGGATTGGGCGTCGCCGCGGCGGGCCGCGCCGACTGGTAGCCGATCACGACACCGACACAAACCGCGACGATCGCCGCGACGACGCTGCCGCGCAGCATGCGCACGTCAGAACTCCTTGCGGCGGAAGATCCAGGTGGCCACGAACAGGGCGATGACAAGGTAGGCGATCAGGTAGCCGCCCCACGCGATGAGGCTCGTCCAGGCCACCGCCCCCTCACCCACTACCGCGGCACGAATGTCGACCGCGCTCAGGTTGGGCACAAGGTAGAAGACAAACACCGATGCGGCGTGCGTGACGGCCGAGTGTCCCAGACGCGAGAGCGACAGCACGTTGTGGCTGAGCTGGCCGGCGGCGTAGACGCAGATGCCCCAGACGCTCGCCAGGATCGCCGACGTCATGGTCGCGAAGAGCATGGTGACCGCCACCACCACCAGCAGCTGCAGGTAGATCAGCAAGCCCGCCAGCAGCAGCGAACCCGACGGGCTCTTGGCCACGACCCAGGCGAGCACGAAGAGAAACACCGTCATTCCGGCCAGCACCGTGAACATGGTGGCCGCCAGACCGAGAAACTTGCCCCAGATGAACTCGCTGCGCGAGACGGGCTTGGAGAAGATGATGAAGACCGTGCGCTTCTCGACTTCTTTGCGCACCAGACTGGCGGCCACGAAAGCGGCCACGATCAGCCCGAAGAGGCTGATCGCCACCAGACCGAAGTCCTTGATCATGCGATCCTGCTGACCGAGGCTGATGCTGGCCAGCCACAGACTGGCGACGATCATCGCCAGAGCGAAGAGGATGATCACGCCGAGGATGCGGTCGCGGATGGTCTCGCGGAAAGTGTTGACGGCAACCGCCGCGACCCTCATCACGCCCTCACCACGTCCATGAAGAAGCCTTCGAGGTCGCCCGCGGGGCTCTGCGACAGCGCTTCGGCGACCGCGCCCTGCCAGACCACGCGGCCGTCGCGCATGATGGCGATGCGCGTGCACAGAGCGGCGACGTCGGACAGGATGTGCGAGTTGAAGAGCACCGTCGTGCCGCGCTCGTGGAGCTGCTGAATGATCTGCCTGACCTCGACCCGGCCGATGGGATCGAGCCCGGTCATGGGCTCGTCGAGCAGCACCAGCCGAGGCTCGTTGATGAGCGCCTGAGCGATGCCGATGCGCTGCAGCATGCCTTTGGAGTACTTGCGCAGCTGAACGCCGGCGGCGCGCTCCAGCCCCACGTCGGCCAGGATGGCGGCAACGCGCCGCTCGCGCTCGCGGGCATCGAGCGAGAACAGGCGGGCGGCGAAGCCCAGGAACTCGGCGCCGGTCAGGTAGTCGTAGAAGTAAGGATTCTCGGGTAGATACCCGAGCTGCGCGAGACCGCGCACACCGAGCGTCACCGACCCGCTCGTGGGCCGCATGAGGCCGAGGACCACCTTGAGCGTGGTCGTCTTGCCGGCGCCATTGGGGCCGAGAAGCCCGAACACGTCGCCGTCGCGGACCTCGAGATCGACGCCGCGCAAGATCTCGACCTTGCGCCGCCGAAAGCCGACGGCCACCGTCTTGTGGAGGTCACGCACCTCGAGCATGCGGCTGGGATGCTGTCGATCGTCGGTAATGGTCACGTCCTGCGCGTCTCCGAAGGGTCTACCCGCAACTGATACTCCAGTCGGCATGGTGATTCCTTCGGGAAGAGGCGAAAAACCTTTAGTCTCTTTAGCCTATGACGGTCCGACGATCGGCGTCCGGGCGCACCCGGTGAGCAAGCGGATCTGAGCCGGCCCGCCGGCGGCGACCCTTACGGAACGGTGAACCCGTTGCTGTTCATGTGGCCCACGAGCATGAAGCCCGAGCCGCCGTTGGTCTGCGTGTACGTGTAGTTGCCCGTGGCCGTGTTGTCCTGCATGGGCACACCCAGGTAGGGGTTCGTCGGCCAGTGGTCGACGTAGCTTGCCCCCGAGGCGTCGATCAGGGTCGTCGAGGAGATGCTGCCGGTGGCCGGATAGATGTCTCCGTGGTCGATCGCATAGCTGGCGATACCGAGCTCGATGTTGTGCACTCCGCCCTTGACCGCGGCGTCCTTGGCCTTGTTGCGCTGGTTTAGGAACATCGGGATGGCGATGGCTGCCAGGATGCCGATGATGATGATCACGATCAGGAGCTCGATGAGCGTGAAGCCCTTCTGCCCCGCGCGCTTCCTCATGTCCGCTTCCCCTCCGTCCTGTGCCGGCGGTCTCCCGCCCCTCTCATCACTTAGTCTGCCCCGCTTGCGGAAATCTACCTAACCAAACTCCATCACCAACAAAACCGCCAGCCCCGGCTCGCGCAGCGCAAACGGCGTCGGGGGGCGGCTTGTCGTGCACGACAAGCCGCCCCCCGACGCCGGACGTGCACCGTGCTCCTGGGATCAGGGGACCGTGAACCCACCGCTGTTCGACAGGTGACCGATGATGCGGAAGGTGTTGGATGCCGGCTGGCTGTACTGGTAGTCACCGACAGCTGCCGAGTTGGCCATGGGGCTGGTGGAGTACGGGTTCTTGGGCCAGTTGTCGACGTAGTTTGCTCCGGAGACATCGATGAGCGTACCCGAGGCCAGGGACGCCGGATAGGCATCGCTGTGGTCGACGGCGTAGCTCTGCACGCCGATCTGAAGGCTGTGCACGCCCTCCTTGACCGATGCGTCCTTGGCCTTGTTGCGCTGCGTGAGGAACATCGGGATGGCGATGGCGGCCAGGATGCCGATGATGATGATCACGATGAGAAGCTCGATGAGCGTAAAGCCGCTCTGGCTCGCGCGCCGTTTCATGGTCGTTTCCCTCCGTTGTGCGGGCGGTCTCCCGCCCCTCTCGTCACTCAGTCTGCCCAACTGGCGAAATCCTGCCCGGCAAATTGCAGACGGCAGCTTCGCGACGGCCGGCGCCCTGCGCCGACCCGCCCGCCGGGCAGCGGTCCGGCGCCGCAGACACGCCCGTCCGCTGCACCCAACACGGCAGGGTCGAGCAGCGACATGGCGCCTGCCCGGTTCGAGCTGCCCAAGCGGTCCGGGGCCGGCTTCTCTGCTGTCGAGAAGCCGGCCCCGGACCGAATGTGCGCCGTGTTACCCTGGGATCAAGGAACGGTGAACCCGCCGCTGTTCGACAGATTGCCGATGATGCGGAAGGTGTTGGATGCCGGCTGGCTGTACTGGTAGTCGCCGGTGCTGGTCGAGTTGGCCATGGGGCTGGTCGTGTACGGGTTCTTGGGCCAGTTGTCGACGTACGGGTTGCCGCCGGAGTCGACCAGACCCGCCTGGGTAAGCGTCGCCGGGTAGGCGTCGCTGTGGTCGACCGCGTAGCTCTGCACGCCGATCTGAAGGCTGTGGACGCCCTCCTTGACCGCCGCGTCCTTGGCCTTGTTGCGCTGCGTGAGGAACATCGGGATAGCGATGGCG
>Ga0182014_10001126_pt1 | contig 36212 bp, 26 predicted proteins | sample 612S2DmetaG_FD_120489 | JGI IMG/M metagenome (GOLD analysis project Ga0182014, IMG submission 120489) | Permafrost microbial communities from Stordalen Mire, Sweden - 612S2D metaG | ecosystem: Environmental > Terrestrial > Soil > Wetlands > Permafrost | place: Sweden: Stordalen | collected... | reverse complement strand
GGTGCCCCAGCGCAACCAAAGATGCTGGTCGATAACAAAGACAAAACCGTTGTAGCGGAGAGCGACCTCGACAAACTTGTGCGTGACGCCAAGGAGCGCAACGTGCCTGTTGGGATCATCGTCGCTAAGGAGGATAGCCAGCTTCGACAGGTTGACAAGGAGACCCGCTGGGGACAGAAGAACGGGGTATGGATACTCCGAACGACCCGCCAATGGCTACCCCGCGATCTTGACGTACTCAAACCCCTGTTCGAACGGATGCGGACGCAGGGCTCTGATTTCTTGGAAAAGAATGCTGCCCTTGGCGAAGAGGTTCGGCGCACTTTTGCCGATCTTGATCGGGTCGAGTGTGAGTTGAAGAAGGCGGCAAAAGCGATTGGAGCGGCGACGGGGCTGGTCGGTAAATACAGGGGAAGATTGCAGGAACTCTGCGACAATGCTCCCATACCGAAGATGCGCCCAGCATCCGAGCGATCCGCTGCGAGCATCAGCCAATGAAGAAATCGCATGAAGGCGGGCACCACAAGACAACGAGACGAAAGCTGGAGGCGCGAGTCGGTATCTTTTGGCTCGTTGATGGCGATCCGCTTATCGACAGCACGTCGCTCAGCGAGGCAGAGCCATACGGAGATCACCTGACCCATCCTCGGGGTCATGCCGAAATGTGGCGGCAGTACCAGCGAGACGGGTTGGTCTCCCAAGAAATGGAATACGAAGAGCCCCCACGTGGGCGGGTAATTTACCACACGAAGACTCGGCGATTCACGTTCCTTGCCGACCGCTGCATTCTTCGAGACAAGAACGTGGTTCGAAGCATCATGTCGGAACTGAAGCTGCCGAGGAACACGGAAACAGATACGGACAGCCATTATCGGTGCCCTACCTGCGGTTCGACTGTAAGTGTCAGAGCAAACACACGGTTGACAGATTGAATTCGCAGCCAGCCTGACTTCGCCACTTGATCAGCAAGTTCTCAGGCGGCCAGTCTTCGTTCCTTCGTCCATTTACGCCAATCGCCAGGGCCAGTGGCCGCCGTGGAAGGACTGTTCCCCCTAGAAGCCGCTATTGCAACCTCGCGTACTCTGCCTTGGCCTGCTTCAGGACAGGAATGTCGGGGTCGGCGTCTTTCCAGAGGGTGAGGAAATCTTGATATACCGCCTTGGCTTTGGTCGTGTCACCTTGCATGGCATAAGCTCGACCCAGTTGGAGATGAGCGAGTACGCCGATAGGATCCCCAACCATTATCCCGGGGTGATCCAGAATTTTCTGAAATTCCCTGACGGCATCAGCGCCTTGGCGCGCGGCCAAATACGCCTGGCCACGCGCATAAATGGGATAGAGGGCCCCGAAGAAACCCGTTTGAGTGCTGCGCGGCTGGCCCAGTTCATAGGGAACGGCAACTTGGAGAAGTTCGATCGCCTTTGCGGGATCGCCATGGTTCAGCGCAAGAAACGCACGCACAGTCGGCAGGTAATTGAACTTAACTGACGTATCTTCGGGAAAGCTCCTTTCCAGGTCCTTGGTCAGAGTTTGAGCCTGCGAAGAATCCCCCACGATAGCCAGAGCGACGGCCGCGCCATACTGCACCTCCCGGTTCTTGGCAAGCGCAAGGGCTGCCATTGCCGCTGGTTTGGCGGCTGGTGTGTTCCCATAAAATGCTTCCCACAGGGCTGTTCGGGTTTCAAATACAGCCGCCTCTTCTCGATGGGCCGCCTGCTGCGCCAAATCGCTTGCCCGCCTTGACATCTTCCTGGCCTCCTGCAGGTGACCGGTGTATGCGAGGGCAAAGGCTTGTTGGCCGGAAATCAGTTCTTCCACTCCTGATTTCCCCCGAGCCGCAGCCGCTTCCCGCTGCATGCCGCCAGTGTCGCTTTTCAAAAAGGCAGCATCGTATCGCAGGAGGGCTAAATCACGGGTCTCAATTTTTCGCTCCGAGGCTCTGCGAGCTGCATCTTCGGCTTCTCCCAGACGGTCGAGGCTAAGAGAGTTGAAACCAAGAAGGGCATAGCCAACGCCAAAGTCCGGAGCCAGTTCAGTCGCCTTCTGGGCCTCTTCGGCTGCCTTTTCATATTCCCCGAGCACGGGATAAATAAATCCCGCCAAGAATGAGTGGGGCATCGACTCACGAGGATAAGCTTGTTTCCACGCCTCGCAGGTCTGCTGTGCTTTTTTCTGATTTCCTGTCGCCCGTCCATCGTAATAAGCGGTGATAAAGAACTTCTCGTTGTCGCTGGCACGGTCCCGCAATTCGTAGGCTCTTCTAATGTTTTCCGTACCAGTTTCCGTTTCGCCCATGGAACCGTACATGAGCCCGAGGGACGCGTATGCCGCGGCAAATTGGGGGTCGATCGCGGCGGCTTGTTTGAAGAAGGGAACCGCGGCATCCCCACCCCGGGAGGCGACAACTTTCCAGCCCATGCTATAAGCTTTTAAGGCTTCCAGTGACGGGGTCGTAGCCTCGGCAAGCGGAGTGTCGTGCTTTTCGACTGTCACCAAGGATTCTCCGACTCGCGTTCTAAACGTACTAGCAATTTCAGTCAGAGCATTTAGTACGTCTTCTTTCCTTGCCACTTCCACCTGCTCTTCATCGAGGATGTCCCCGGTGCGGCAGTTCTTTGCGCGCAATCCCAATACGTACTGGCTGCCGAGACCTGCAATCGAGCCGTCGAGGACGGCGGTGCTCGCGGTGCGCTCGCAAACTTCATGGGCAAGCTCTGGACTAAGCCGCGCGTCGGATGACTGGCCCATCAGGGATAGCGTGTGCAGGATACGCTCCTCTGAGATGAGGCTCAGGAAGGGTGACTGCTCCAACTGCACGGCCAAGCCCTGCCGCAGTGTTCCGTCGAACACCGGATCGCCAGTTGTGTTTACGAAGTCGGCGAGAACGATGGTGTCTTTGTCGGTCAGCCTCGGTGGCCGATGGAGATAGAAGTAACCACCAATCGTAAGAACCAGAACACCCACTGCAGCAACAACAATGCCTATCCCATGATTCTTGATACGGCTTGAGGTTTCGGTCCCGGCGGTCGCCGCCAGTTGGGCCGAATCGGTGTCGCGTCTCAGCCGTCGCAGATCGGCTCTTATTTCCGAGGAGTGCTGGTAGCGAAGGTTGGGGTCTTTCTCCAAACACTTGCCGATGATTCTTTCCAGTTCGGGCGGCAGCTCCGCATTCACTCGCACGGGAGGGACAGGAGACCGGTTAAGAATGGAGTCAAAGACCACTCCTGTGGTTTCCCCGCGGAATGGCAAGGTTCCGGTTGCTGTCTCATAGAGCACCACACCGAAGGAGAACAGATCGGAGCGGGAGTCCAGTTCCTTGCCTCGAACTTGCTCCGGCGACATATAGGCGACTGTCCCCACAGCCGTGCCCGGGTTGGTAAGAGATTCCTCCTTCGTCGAGGCGTTCAGGTCCATGCCTTCGTCATTGAGGGAAAGCTTGGCCAGACCGAAGTCGAGCACCTTCGCGTGTCCGCGCTTGGTGACAAAGATGTTCGCAGTCTTGATGTCGCGGTGGACGATGCCAGCGGCGTGAGCTGCATCCAGTGCGTCCGCGATCTCGATGCTCAGCGACAAGATCAACTCGGTTTCCAGGGGACGCCCTGCGATGCGACGCTTCAGGGTCACACCGTCCAGGAACTCCATGGCGATGAAAGACTGCCCATCGTGTTTGCCGATTTCGTAGATGGTGCAAATGTTGGCATGATTGAGGGCAGACGCCGCTCGCGCCTCGCGGCGGAAGCGTTCCAAGGCTTGCGGATCGCGGGACAGGTCCTCGGGCAGAAATTTCAATGCGACAAAGCGGCCAAGCTCAGTGTCCACGGCCTTGTACACGACGCCCATCCCACCGCTGCCCAGCTTTCCCACAATGCGGTAATGGGATACGGCCCGGCCGATCAGAAAATCGCTGTCTGCTTGTGTCTCTTTGGTATGCTGCTGCGCGATGGCCAGTGCTGCCCCTTCTATGGCGGGATTCTCCAGGAAGCTGCCTGCCTGCTGCTGTGCCCTCAACAGAGAGCGGACTTCGCTTTCCAGCGCCCGATCAGCCGCGCACGCGTTCCGCAAAAACGCATCGCGCTCCTCAGGCGCTCGCTCCAGCGCTGACTGCAGCAGGCCGTCGACCTGTTTCCACCGATCAGCGTCCATCGGTCGTTCCGCCCAGTTCTCGGTAGAGCCACGCCTTGGCGGTGCGCCAGTCGCGCATCACAGTGACGGGCGATACTTTGAGCACCTCAGCCGTCTCTTCCACGCTCAGGCCGCCAAAGAAGCGCATTTCGACGACTTCCGCTTTGCGCGTATCGAGTTTAGCCAACTCATTCATTGCGTCGTCGAGGGCAATCAAATCCGCAGCCCGGTCGCCGCCCACGATGGCGGTATCTTCCAGCGAGACATGTGGCACGCCGCCGCCTCGTTTCAGATTGCGGCGCCGGGCATGATCAACCAGAATGCGCCGCATGACCTGAGCGGAAACCGCGAAAAAATGAGCGCGATTCTGCCATTGCATGCCTTTGTAATCCACCAGGCGCATGTAGGCCTCATTGACCAGGGCCGTAGTCTGCAGGCTGTGGCCGGAGCGTTCACCTTTCATATAGTGGCGGGCGAGACGGTGGAGTTCGTCATAGACGATCGGGGTCAGCCGGTCGAGCACGCCGCGGTCTCCGTTGGTCCAGGCTTGCAGTAACTCGCTCACTTCTCGAGACGATGAAGTCCCGGCCTCATTGTGCTCTGGTCGTGTCGCCTTCCGCATAGGGCCCACCTTGGAAGCTTAGCCCGATAATGCACTCTCATCAAGAAAAGTAGTCCCTGCATGATAGTTCCGGACTGGGGTTTGCGCCTATTTAAGTGAGACAGAAAACGCCCGACTGCATTTTCCGAGGGCGCATGAAAAGGAGAACAACATGAAATTCAAGACGATGACGCGTATCGCAGGGATCACTTTGTTCACTCTGCTGGCAATGCCGATTGGGCTTGTCGCGCAGGTAAACCATCAACTGAAGACGCAGCAACTTCGACACTACACCATCACCGACCTCGGGACGCTGGAGGGCGGAACGTCTAGCCAACCATTCTCTATTAACAGGTATGGTCTAGTGAGTGGCTCGTCGAACCTCCCGGACGGCAATCAGCACGCGACTCTTTGGCTGGAAAAACTGAAGGTCGACATTGGCGCGCCCGGACTCGGAGGACCGAACAGCATCGCGTTTGGCGACAACGATGGATTCCAGTCCGCTGGTGAAGCTGAAACCTCTGCTTCGGATCCCAACGGTGAAGATTTTTGCGGATTTGGAACTCACCTCATCTGCCTGCCTTTCTTCTGGCAGGACGGGGAAATGGTTCAGCTCTCGACACTCGGGGGCAACAACGGCGTGGCTATGGCGATCAGCAATCGCGGAGAAGTGGCCGGATTTGCGGAGAACTCGACACCGGACCCAGGCTGCCCAGCTCCCCAAGTTCTCCACTTTGAGCCCGCTGTCTGGGAAAAAGGAGTGGTTCACAAACTGCCTACTTTTGGGGGCGATGCAGATGGCGTCGCCCAGCAGATCAACGACAACGGAGAGGTTGTGGGCGGGTCGGGCACTTGTGCAACTTTCAACACGAATTTCTTCTACAACCTCGTGCCAGTTCATGCCTTGCTCTGGGAAAAAGGCAAAGCGACTGACCTCGGCAACCTCGGCGGCAAAACGGGACAGGCGGGCGGAAACATCGCCTACGACATTAATAACCAAGGCCAGGTGGTCGGTAACTCGGACTTACCGGGCGACACAACTTTTCACGCTTTTCTGTGGGCCAGGAGAACTGGGATGCAGGACTTGGGCACACTCTCCGGGGGCGTAGCTAGCGCCAGCATCAGCATTAACGACGCCGGCTCGGTTGTTGGTGCATCCCTGGACGCGAAGTTCAACCCGCGGGCGTTTCTGTGGGAGAAAGGCGTGATGACCGACCTCAACACCCTGATTGCGGGTCATTCTCCCCTGTATCTACTAACTGGTTGCTCCATCAATTCCCGCGGGGAGATCACCGGCTTGGGTATGACCAGCACCGGCGAAATTCACACCTATCTCGCCACCCCGACACGCGGTGTTGCAGCCAGTGAGAGTACTTCACTGAGCGTGATCAGCCGGAGGGTTCTGAGCGACGATGCCCGCAAGCTGCCTCAACAACAAATGCGCTTCGGCCGATTCGGAGTTGGGCTCATGGGGCCGCATTGACCGACTGAGACATACCGGCCGCGGCGGTCGTGTGAACCCGAGAAGTCCAAGGCCTGAGTCGCGATGAAGAGAGCAGGGAAGTCTCCTGCTCTCTTTTCTTCTGCCTCTCCGTACCGAAGATCGGAAACTAATCGTGGGAAGCGAAAAGCGAGCGTGTAGGCAAATTGTCGCCAGGGGTCGCTTGAGTCTATGAATGCGGGGCAATCCACGCAGCGGGAGTAAGGTCCGGGAGGCGGCGGATCGGGAGGTCGGCAATCCGGGGAGAACCACGGCCAAATAGTCGCGCACCCGAGTTTCAACTGCTGCAGCTTTCCACGACCGAGAGGAAGAACCAGCTATTTTCGACGACAGAATACATTATCGCGTTTTCCTTGAACATTTTGGCCCGCCATTGAAACTTCCAGGTCGGAGAGGTGAGTGGCGTGGAGTACGGTCTGCATCGTGCACAAATTTTTCAGCGACGTGCAGATAGTAGCCTTGGTGCTCGGCTGTTCCTAGGTCGTCGGAGTAGTCAATCTCAAGTTTCAGCAACACTCTGCGGTCTCCTTGCCTGAGATTGGCATCAGCCGCAAAGCACATTGACAAGGGGCTTATCCTGAAAGCACTCGGAGAACAGGCGAGCTAAATGAGAGCAGTGGTCAGGCTGCTACTTTTAATCTGGGCAAGCGTATCAGCGGTAAGTTTAGTGGGGCTGATCTATGTGTTTCCCAGCTATTCCCTAAACAGTGCACTTCCCCAAGCATTGCGAAAGCCCCCAAGCCCGCAAGCGTCGTTCTGGTTTCACTGGTGTGTGACTTTCTTTTTGGTCGGCGCTTGCATGACAGCGTGGTTGTATCGGACATATCGCAAGCAGTACGGCAAACCGTGGAAATCAGACTGACCCACTACCCGAAAAATTTCGGCAATGGGGTCTTTGAGTGCCACGACCCCACTACCAATTCCGCGGTTGTGAGTGGAATCGCCAAATTTGACAGCAGTTGCCGCCTGGAGCATTCGCTTTTCCAGCGAAACCTGCCGGGTACCCTATGTCTCGCGGATTGTCCTGGTGGTAAAGTTGCCTCATGGCCGACACCGCAAGTCCCGAAAGCTTTGAGCAGATTGTGGAGTGGGCATACAGCACGCTACCTCAGAAGATCAGGAAGCTGCCAGATTTCCCCGGGATTCAAGTGGTTGACGAGCCTCCTGCGGACGTATTAGACGACATATCGAACAGAAAGAAATGGCGCCGTGGAACCGAGTTATTGGGGCTGTACAGCGGCACATTTAGGACAAAACAGTCGTACTCCCAGGTAAAGTATGCCCCTGACTTGATATTTGTCTTTCGTGGCCCCATTCTGCGGTGTTCAAAAGGAGACTTGCGAACCGAAGTGAAACGGGTGGTCTGGCATGAGGTTGCGCACTGGCTCGGCTACGAAACCGAGGAGCAAGTAAAAGCCTTGGGCTTATGAGCCCCTACCAACGTCAACCACCTACGCCTTGGCGATTGCATTCAAAACCCGTCAATGAGCGTTATCGAGATTTTGCAACAGTTATCTCTAGCTTTGTGCTGGGGCTCTTGGCGGTGTCGCCTCACACCAAGCTGTGACCAGCTACACTGACAGGACGTCCGGTTAGCTGCACTATGGCTGCGTCTCCCCGAAGAGCCATCCGCACTGTGGGACGCAGCACCCTCTGAGACGAATGATCCGAATTTCCCTTGGAACAGATTTCCGTCCGACAAGTTTATTTTGTGGAGGATCGTCATGAAACACCTTCGTATCTTGGTATTGATTTTATGTATGTGCTTCGCGTCCGTGGCATGGGGCGAGCAGCTAATGTGCCCGGCCCACACAGCGTGGGGCGAGTTCCACAGGTACAACATGAGACGCTCGAACCCGTGTGAGAAGGTGCTTAACGCCCACAATGTTGGAAGCCTCCGCCTGAAGTGGAGCAACACCAGCTACCTTGTGGCCTCCTCGCCCGCAGTGGCCAATGGGATGGTTTATGTCGGCTCCTCCGAAAACAACGTGTACGCGCTGAACGCCAAGGCCGGCGCCAAGCTGTGGAGTTACACCACTGGCGGCCCAGTGCAGACTTCGCCCGCCGCGGCGAATGGAGTGGTTTATGTCGGCTCGTGGGACGGCAACGTGTACGCGCTGAACGCCAGCACTGGAGCTAAGTTATGGAGCTACACGACCAACATCCACTACGCTGTGGCCTCTTCGCCCGCCGTGGCGAATGGGGTGGTCTATGTCGGCTCGGGGGACAGCAACGTGTACGCGCTGAACGCCAAAACTGGTGCCAAACTGTGGAGCTATACCACCGACGGCCCGATTGGGTTCTCTTCTCCCGCCGTGGCGAATGGGGTGGTGTATGTAGGCTCGGAGGACCAGAACGTGTACGCGCTAAACGCCAGCACCGGCGCCCTGCTGTGGATCTACGCCACCGGCGGGGGTGTCGGGTCCTCGCCCTCCGTTGCCAATGGCGTGGTTTATGTCGGCTCGGGGGACAGCAACGTGTACGCGCTGAACGCAAGCACTGGAGCTAAGCTATGGAGCTACGCCACTGGGGGCGTAGTGCAGTCTTCGCCCGCCGTGGCCAATGGGGTGGTTTATGTCGGCTCGACCGACGACAACGTGTACGCGCTAAACGCCAGCACCGGAGCCTTGCTGTGGAGCTACCCGACCGGTTCCTATGTGTTCTCCTCGCCCGCCGTGGCGAACGGGGTGGTTTATGTCGGCTCAGACGACGGCAATGTCTACGCGCTGAACCTTAAAACCGGCGCCAAGCTGTGGAGCTACGCTACCGGCGACCTTGGGAATCCCTCGCCCGCCGTAGCGAATGGGGTGGTTTACGTCGTCTCGGAAGTCGGCAACGTGTACGCCTTCGGCCTGAAGTGAAGGACGCTTCCTAGGGCCCGAGGTGATTCACCCCGGCTGGCAACCTGAAGTTGTTCGAGCCGGTCGCAACCACAGTCATGCATGGAAGCGCTGAGGTTTAGAGGACACCTGTTGTCACCAGGCGATAGCACGTTTTGACGGTTCCTTGATGAGCGCAATAGAGATTTATGACAACCATCACCAGAACAGGGCCCAATCTCTGTAGCATGTTCTCAATAGCTCCGGTCGAAGGGAAAACTGCCCAAACGCATGTCCCTCCAGCTAAGCAGTCCCCCCGGGGCCGTACAACTGGCAAGATGACACCAGATTCATTCCTGCCACGCTCACGGCATGATCTCGAAGACCGTGCCGTTGCCATAAGTGCCGCCCCCGTTGGTCGTGCCGTACAAATTTCCTGCCGAGTCGAAGATGACGCCGGCGTAGGGCAAGCCTCCGTCCTCGCCATGGAAGGAGTGCAGCACCTTCTCGGTCCAGGTTCCATTTGCTCCGGGCTGCAATTGAAAGACGATGCCACAACCGAAACCATCGCAGTATGAGCCGGAAGTAGTGCCTTGATAGGTGGTGCCGTCCTTGCTGGCGGCAAAGGCCGGAGCTGCGGTGGTCAACAATCCGGAAGCTGCAGCCAACATCGCGACCAGAATAAGTAGCGGTTTTGCGGTTCGCATAGATAATCTCCTCAAGGGCCAATCCATCTCTTGCCCGGCTACGGCGTGATCTTGAACACCACGCCGCAGCCACTGCCATCGCAGGAGCCGGAAATACCACCGTCCCGTGCCGTGCCATATGGATTACCGTCCTCGTCGATAATCAGCGTTCCATGCGGGAATCCGCCGTCTGCATATCCAGTGAAATCGTGCAGTATGGTCAGCTTGCCGGACTTGTCCAGTTTGTAGACCGTTCCTTCGTAGCTGCTGCCCTGAACGGCAGTACCATAGAGGTTCCCTTTCGCATCCCGCAGCAGACCTGAGAATGGCGAGCCGTCGTCGTAAGAGAAGTTATAGAGCACCGTCTCTTGATCTCGCTTGTCCAGTTTGAACACTATTCCGTTGTAGCCACTGCCCCCTCCTGCGGTGCCGTAGATGTTGCCAGCATTGTCCAGAATCACGGGCCAGGAGGGGGACGTCCCGCCCGTATATCCGCTGAGCGATGCAGCACGGTCACTTTGCCAGTTTTGTCCAGCTTGAATACGGTTCCGCAACCCCCGGCCCCTGCAACTCTTTCGGCACGTCGGCAACTGGCAACGCGTCGAGCGCTTGTTGAGAGGTGCCGATGCCACGGACGTTGGGGATTCCGGTTCTCATTCTTTAACGCTGTACAAATCCGTTGTGACGAGTTCATCGCGCCAGGATGCCCGTTATTTAGTTTTCTGAGCGTCGGCAGTTTCTTGACGCTGGTCGTCAGCCTCTTGCCAGTGGGAATTGGGGTTGTATTCCTTCATCGCTCGGGCAAGAACGCCGGTCTTCTTGCCGAGATCTTTTTCGTAAACAATTCCATCCTCGTTGACGATGAATGTCATCACGCCGGACGATCTGTATTCGGCAGGATAGGCCACGAACGCGAAGCCCCCGGTCATCTTGCCATTTAAGACGTAACTTTTTGCGCCGCTTGAGGTGGTTTTCTTTTGACGCGCCAGGATGCGGAAGTAGTAACCGTGGTAAGGAGTCGAGGAGCCGGCTTGGCTTTCGCCATTGTCATCGGCAACGGCCGATGCTACTAGTGGACCGATGGGACTTTCGGCTTCGCCGTCCGCAGCTTTCCAATAAAGGCCGTTGCGCTGCCCTTCATCGCTCAAGAACTTCTGGGCATACACGTTGTCGTGTATGCCGTGGTATTCCTTTTGCGCCGCAACCAACTCCTGGCAAACACTGATCGCCGCCGCTTCATTCTGGCCAATTCGCCGGAACAAAATCTCTTTCTTGGCCGCATCGGTGTCGAAATACCACGAATTGCCTTTGTTTACGAGCGGAATGGGCGTGGGCCAGTTTTCCGCACCGATATATAAGGTTGTGGTTCGATCCGGTTCAGTCACGAAACGGTGCATTTGCTGATACCGCTCTACAAAGTTAGCGCGGCTCTGCGCGTCCTCGGCTTCGTCTCCCGAAGAGACGATTTGCTGTCCGTCTCGTCCCAAAATCTCGATCATTGCTTTTTCGTCGTTGTTCTTCGTGGCCGCGACCAACGCGTTACTCGCCTCTTCCGGCGACAAGAACGTTTTCTGGTCCGGTTGCTGCGCCATGGAACGGATTGAGACGCATGCCGTCAGAAAAATAACGGCGACCGCGAATCGATGAAGATTTGCCCAGTGAAATGTGCTGGAATTGACGTCTGTGCGCTGCATATATCTTCTCTCCATTTGCAAGTTTTACCAGCTACCCAGGAACGTAACGCCCCGTCGATTAGCGATGTCCGCCGCCACCGCCGTGAGATCCCCCGCCTCCGCCGCCATGAGAACCTCCGCCACCGCCATGCGATCCGCCGCCCATGCTTGCGCTTCCGCGTGACGAAGCGCTTTTCGCCGGACCGCCTTTCCCGTAGCCGCTGAAGGCGCTGGTGCGTGTGCCGCTCTGTCCGCGGGGTTCAGCGTATCCTCGGGCTGCCTTGGTATTTCCGTTGAAGCCTTTGGCGGTTGCGCCCGCACGATTGTTCACTACACCGCGGTTGCCGTTGACGCCGCGCGCGCTCCCCGCTCGGTAGAAGCTGCTTCGGTTGTAAAACGTATTGCTGTGGGAGTAGTACCGACCGCCACCGTACATCCCGTATCCGCCATGCCAATTAAATCCCCAATGACCCCAGCCCCATCCGTAACCGCCGTACCAGCCGATTCCAAAGCCCATTCCGAAACTGAGGTACGGGCCGCCAAACCAGATTCCCGGATATGGATACCACCCTGGCCAGGCCATGATCGGAGATCCGTAAACCAGCCACGGGTTATACGCGGGGACGTAAACCGTATCCGGGCTGACAGGATCAACCACGACCGTCGAACCTTGCGTGGTCACGGTTTGCTGCGCCGTGGTCTTGAGATCGCCCGCTGCTTGCGCTCGACGCCGCATCACCTGCACTGCATCCATCACGTCCCCTTGCTGATTGAAATAAGCGTCGCCCAGTGATGACGCCCAGGAGAGGTTCTTGTCCATATTTCCAAGGACGGACGGAAATGCAGCCAGCGCTTTGACACTCGGATCCCAGGGTTGCCGGTCCACAGCACTACCCAGAGCCTCACCCTTCAAACCAGAATTCGCCTGCACCCATCTGTCGGCCTCGACAACCTGCTCGGGAAACGTGGACGCCGCCAGAATTTGCGCCACCAACGAATCCGGATAGAGTGCAATCGGCGCGACCAGTCTCTGCAACTGCTCCGGAGTCTGTGGCGCGTAGGCCGGCGCTTGAGCAGCCTGCGCCGCGGGGGGTGTGTCCTGAGCGACCGAGAGTTTGGGAGTCCCAATCGCACACAACACCGCGATCGACAACAAGAAAGCTAAGCCGTCTTTCTTACATCGCGGCCTTGAGAACCCGACAGCACTTCCTAAAGTCTTCATGTTCTTGAATCTCCTATGGCCTTCGCCGCTTTGGCTGTAGCTCCGAGCAATTCGTGTTTCGCGAAATAGCTACCAAATGAACAGGCAAAGCGCCGGAACCCGAAGTGCGGACCTGCTCTAGGATCCTTAATTTAGATTCGTGCAACCCCTCTCGAAATACTGAGCAGAAGGGATCACTTTCCGTTCTGCGCTCCTTCAATGAGAACCCTTTCAGTGAATGATCAGGACTTTCCGTCGGAGAAATGATGTCCGCTGCTGCACTGCTGTTGCTACTGCCAGTGTCTCTGGTGCAATTGCAACTGATAGAGCGCAACCCAGCCAGTCTCGACGCATACAGATGGCGGCATTTCAGGTCCGGTAAGTTTCGTGGCGAGATTCTTGCTCACCAGAAAACTCCATATGGTTGCATTCAAATCCTGGCTGGTTTTCCCGACCTGCTTCTCGACTTCGTACTGCGCCAACTCCAGGACGGCAAGGCAAAATTGATCATTGAAGCGACCTCGAACGGTTTGCTTCGCAAGACAGCGCGCTGGGAGCGCGAGCTGACGGTGGTGACGAAACCGCCAATCGTCAGCGTTGACTCGGACCAACACTACCTGTACCTCGGCATGGCCGATCTGGCGACCTTCTACCTCTCCGGCACTTGGTCGCCCTGTACGATCGGTAGGAACAATCCACGAAGGGAGCAGCCGTCGGCGATCCCGGCAGCTGGGCGCCCGGTCCAGATTGAATGACAACGTTGAATGCAACCGATCACCGGCCTGGCGTTAAGCGGGCGTTACGCGCACAGCAGGATTCTACGGTTGTCACTTCATATAAACTTGCGTATCGCCTGCTTTGCAGGGAGGTACTGAAATTGGTCCAGGAGGAAGCAGTTTGCCCCTAAACCGGGATGTGCTTTGGTACAAGGACGCGATCATCTATCAAGTGCACGTCCGCACCTTCCGCGACAGCAACGGGGATGGCATCGGCGATTTTCCAGGGCTTGAAGAAAAGCTCGACTACCTCCAGGAACTGGGGATCAGCGCGATATGGCTCATGCCATTCTTCCCTTCTCCTCTGCGCGACGATGGCTACGACATCGCGGACTACAGCGCCGTCCATTCGAGCTATGGAACATTGGAGGATTTCCGGAAGTTTCTGGGATCGGCTCACGACCGTGGAATCCGGGTCATCATCGAAATGGTGCTGAATCACACATCCGATCAGCATCCGTGGTTTCAAGAGTCACGAAGTTCAAGGGACAATCCACGCCGCGATTGGTACGTCTGGAGCGATACCGACACCCGGTACAAGGGAACCCGCATCATCTTTCTTGACACAGAAACGTCCAACTGGGCGTGGGACCCGATTTCGAAATCTTTCTATTGGCATCGCTTCTTTAGTCACCAGCCCGATCTCAACTACGACAATCCTGCTGTTCGGGAACAAATGTGGAATGTGATGAAGTTCTGGCTGGAGATGGGGGTTGACGGCTTTCGGCTCGACGCCGTTCCGTACCTGGTGGAACGGGAGGGTACAAATTGCGAGAACTTGCCGGAGACCCACGCTGTCCTGAAAGAATTGCGGCGAAAACTCGATGAACAATTCCCCGGCAGAATGCTTCTGGCGGAGGCCAATCAGTGGCCCGCGGATCTTCGCCCATATTTCGGTGACGGAGACGAATTCCACATGGCGTTTCATTTTCCGTTGATGCCCCGAATGTTCATGGCGCTGAAGTTGGAAGACCGCAAGCCCATCACTGAAATCCTGCAGCAGACGCCGGAAATCCCGCCCTCATGCCAGTGGTGCCTGTTCCTGCGCAACCATGACGAGCTGACCCTGGAAATGGTCACCGACATGGAACGCGACTACATGTACGACACCTACGCGGAAAGCAAGACGATGCGGCTGAATCTTGGAATTCGGAGGCGGCTCGCTCCTTTGTTGGACAATGACCGCAGGCGCATCGAGTTAATGAATGGGATGCTGATGTCGTTACCGGGCACTCCTATCATTTATTACGGCGATGAAATTGGAATGGGCGATAACATCAATCTAGGTGACCGTAACGGAGTAAGGACTCCGATGCAGTGGAACGGGGGAACGAACGGCGGCTTTTCTACCGCCGCCCCAGAGCATCTGTGCGCCCCCCTCATCCAGGATCCCGTCTATGGTTATCCGGCCGTAAACGTGTTGCGGCAAAACGCGAGCGAACATTTGCTCCTCAATTGGATGCGAAACATCATAACGGTCCGCGGATCGACGGGCGTGTTTGGCAGGGGATCGATTGAGTTTCTCTATCCCGCTAACCACAGAATACTGGCCTATGTGCGGCGGCTGGGGAACGAAGCGATCCTGGCGGTCAACAATCTTTCGAGCGCCGCGCAAGCAGTTGAACTGGATCTTCGGCGCTACAAAGGGAATATTCTGATCGAGATGTCCGGCAAGAATATGTTTCCGCGGGTGGGCGACCTGCCCTATCCGCTAACGATGGGACCCTACCAGTTTTACTGGTTTCGGCTGCGACGAATCTAAGCGAATGTGGATCGTGAAAACGATGCCACATTGACACGCGTCTACGCCGGGGCACGCGGCAGTACTTCGAACGGAGAGGAAATTGGCAGAGGAGAGCTTTCTTACGGATGATTTTCTTCGCCAACTGATCAACGTCGGCGAGGTGGACATCCTCGTGGGCCTACCCACTTACAATAACGCCAAGACTATCGGGTCGATCGTCCACATAATTCGGAGCGGCATCCTAAGCGGGTTTCCGCGGGAGCGAGCCGTGATCGTTAATGCCGATGGCGGGTCGCGCGATGGCACTCCCGAGCTGGTCACGGGCGTTTCTATCGATGACCTGCGCCCAGCCTCCAATCCATACGCGCTCCGCACGTTGCACTCAATCAGCACGAGGTATGCGAGCCGACCGGCGAGCGGAGTTGCGTTGCGGACTATTCTGGCCGCCGCCGAACTGCTCCGCGCCAAGGCCTGTGTGGTGCTGTCACCCGAGTCCGCGAACATCGAACCCGAATGGCTCTCCAAGCTTCTGCGCCCCATTTATGACGACGGCTTCGATCTGGTGACTCCCACATATCGCAGACATAAGTTTGAAGGGCTGCTCATAACGAATTGGCTGTACCCGATGACCCGCGCACTTTACGGGTTGAGAATCCGCGAGGCATACTCGCCGGAGTTCGGATTCTCAGGCCGTCTGGGAAGTCAATTCCTTGGACACAATATCTGGAATGATGGAACCGACGGGGCCGGTGTCGAACTCCGCTTCACCTTGGCTGCTATCGCGGGAAAATATCTCATCTGCCAGTCCTTCCTTGGAGAGAAGGATCGCGTCGAGAGAAGTGCCGCTGACCTTGTGCCGGCGCTGCGACAGACAGTCGGCACGCTGTTTTCCGCATTGGAGCCAGACTTCCCCGTCTGGAGTGCCGTCGCCGGCTCCCGGCCGGTCCCTACTACCGGGCCAGACCATGAACTCCTTTTGGAACCACTGCGAGTAAATCGGAAACGATTGCGAGAGATGTTCTCGGCCGGAGTCGCCGAATTGGAGTCCGTCTTTCAGTCAATTCTTTCCCCCTCCACGCTGACAGAACTCCAGCGCATCGCCCGCCTGGGGGAAGAGGAGTTTCAATACCCGGCGAAATTGTGGGTCAGGACGGTTTACGAGTTTGCCATCTCGTATCAGAAATCTGTGATCAGCCGGGATCACATCATCCAAGCCTTAGCGCCGCTTTTCCGCGGGAGAGTGTTCACGTTCCTGATGGAGAACCGTAATGCTTCTGCGGACGAGGTCGAGAACAATGTCGAAGATTTGTGCCTTGAGTTTGAGCGATCGAAGCCGTATTTGCTGCAGCTGTGGAAATCAAGAGAGTGAGGCAACTATGCGGGAAATGATTATCAGCGAACTGAGCCAGGCGGTGCACGAGCTTGCCAGAGGTTTCGCCCACTTCCTTCCTCGTCTCATCGTGATGCTGATCCTTGCGGTTGTGGGCTGGGTGATCGCGTACGTTGTAAAGGTGGTTCTGCGCAGCATTCTGAGATTCATCAAGTTTGACAAGCTTTCGGAAAACGCAGGCGCTTCTCAACTGCTCACCAAGGCCGCTTTGCCTTCAGCGACGGAAATGTTGAGCCGGTTCGTCTTCTGGGTGACCTGGCTCGGCTTCATTTTGCTGGGTGTGAGTGTGCTCGGGATCCTGGGCCTGCAGGAGCAAATCACCAGATTCTTTCTTTTCCTGCCGCGTCTGTTCGTAGCAATGTTCATCCTGTTTTTCGGACTGCTGGCAGCCGGCTTCTTTTCCCGCGCCGCTCTTCTGGCTGCGGTAAATGCGAATGTGCCTTCACCCCGGGTCTTGAGCCTCGCTGTCCGCAGCATCATCATTGTTTTCGTATTGTCTATCGTCTTTGAAGAGCTGGGTCTGGCAGAACAGACCATGCTGGTTGCCTTCGGAATTGCCTTCGGAGCCCTGATGCTCGGCTTGGCAATCGCATTCGGCATGGGGGGCAGAGACTTGGCCAAGCGTTTCCTGGAGAAGCGGTTTGTTCGCGGGAAGGAGGAGAACGAAGACGAACTGTCGCCGCTCTAGCGCAGGAAATGCCAACCAGCGCGGGTTGCGGTAGGATGAAATTTCCTCCATGTTGGAGGCTAGTGTTATGCGACTACTCAGCATCCGGCTCATTGTTTCCCTCATCGTGGGCATCACGCTGGTCTCGCTCTCGTCCTCATATTACGAGGCGTTGGGTGAGAAACGTGCCCTAAGCCGGGATCTGGAGCGGCGCGCCGAGGTATTGGGCGAAAGCCTCGCGGGAAATGTGGAACGCGACCTGGAGAAAGACTCGGTGCAGGATTTGCAACGCATTGTAGAGCACTTCGGGAACCGGGAGCATCTCTCGGGATTGGCTATCTATGGCCGCCAGGGCGATTTGCTGGCAGTTACGCCGGAGCTGGCATCCACGCTGGCTACCGTTCCCTCCGTAATGTCTCAAGCATTGCGTGAGAACCATGGAGCAGGCGCGTTTCAACGAGTGGGCGGTGCCTCGCTGCACATCTACGCTCTGCCTCTTCACCAGCAGGACGAAGTCATCGGCAGCCTCGCGATTGTTCATGATGCCGGCTATATTCGGGCGGAGAGCCTTCACATTTGGCGCGAAACATTCCTGCGAGCGCTGGCACATGTTTTTCTCATCGTGCTAATCACGCTGTTGATTGTTCGCTGGAGTATTGCCGGACCCATCGCACGTACGGCGCAGTGGATGCACGCTTTGCGGACAGGGCAAGTCTCTTCACGCCAGAGCGCCGCCGATCTCGATCTCTTTCGTCCCCTGGTGCGGGAGGTCGCCGCCTTCGCCGAAAGTCTCACCCAGGCGCGGTCGGCGGCCGAGACGGAAGCCCGCCTGCGGGATACGGGTGAATCTCTGTGGACGGCCGACCGACTGGCCGCGCACCTGCGCACGCGACTGGATAATGGGCGTCTTTTTGTTGTGTCGAACCGCGAGCCATACGTCCACATGCGGCACGGCAAATCAGTGGAAGTGATGGTGCCGCCCAGCGGGGTGGTCACTGCGATCGAGCCAATACTGCGCGCCTGTGACGGAACCTGGATTGCCCATGGCAATGGCGATGCCGACCGCGAAACGGTTGATCAGCACGACCGGCTGCGCGTGCCTCCGGAAGATCCTCACTACAGCTTGCGCCGGGTCTGGCTGAACCAGGCGGAAGAAGAAGGCTACTACTACGGATTTGCCAACGAGGGAATCTGGCCTCTATGTCATATCGCGCACACCCGCCCGATCTTTCGCGCGGAGGACTGGAAATACTATCAGGCCGTAAACCTTAAGTTCGCCGATGCGCTGCTCGAAGAGATGAGAGACGTGGAAAAGCCCATCGTGCTAGTGCAGGATTACCACTTCGCGCTGCTGCCCCGGCTGATTAAAGAAAAAAGGCCGGAGGCCAGGGTGGCAATCTTCTGGCACATCCCGTGGCCCACCCCGGAGGCATTTGACATCTCCCCGTGGCGGCGCGAACTTGTGGATGGTCTGCTCGGTGCCGATCTGATCGGGTTTCACATCCAGTCGCACTGCAATAACTTCCTGCATACGGTGGACCGGGTAGTGGAATCGCGCGTCGATTGGGAACACTTTTCGGTAAGACGCCTGGATCATCTCACCCTGGTGCGACCCTTTCCCATCAGTGTGGACTTCACCGATGCGCAGCGGCCGGAGTCGACGCTGGATTCCTACACCGAACGTTCAACTTTGCTCAAGGCTTTGGGGGTTGAGGCTACCTTCATGGGTGTGGGCGTAGACCGGGTCGACTACACCAAGGGCATTCTGGAGCGATTTCTCGCCATTGAGCGTTTTCTGGAGAAGTATCCTCCCTATCAGGGCAAGTTCACATTCGTGCAGATTGGGGCTCCAAGTCGCAGCCACCTCAAACGCTACCACGATCTGATGGTGGAAGTGGAGGCGGAAGCCGAGCGTATCAACAGTCGGTTCCAGACGGACAGATGGAAGCCCATCGTCTTCCTGAACCGGCAGCATAACCACCAGGAGATTCAACGCTACTACCGCGCCGCAGACCTATGCCTGGTTACGTCGTTGCACGATGGCATGAATCTGGTGGCGAAAGAATTCGTGGCAGCCCGGGACGACGAAATGGGTGTTTTAATCCTGAGTTGTTTCACGGGTGCAGCCCACGAGTTGCGCGATGCCTTGCAGATAAACCCCTACGATATCGACCAGACGGCTGAAGCGATTCGTTTCGCTCTTGCCATGGAGCCGGAGGAAAAAGAATTGCGTATGCAAAAAATGCGGAAAACGGTCAGGGAACACAACGTTTACCGCTGGGCAGGAAGCCTCATTGCGGAGCTCTGTGATCTGCGCCTGGACGCGTCGGACGAAAGCCAGGAGAAGCCCCGGGCGAGCACTGCTGCCTGGGGATGAGGAGCATGGGGTTTGTCCCGCGCGGTCAATCCAATCGAAGTCGAGCAGTTCATGAACGCGGTGGCACAGTCGCCGATTTCCGCGCTTCTGCTCGACTATGACGGTACTCTCGCACCCTTCTGCCTCAATCGCCAGCAGGCTCTCCCCTATCCGGGAATGACCGAACTCCTGCAGGAGATCATCGTCAATGGCCGCACCCGTGTGGTCATCGTCACGGGTCGCAACGCCCACGAAGTGATCCCGTTGCTTGCGATTCACCCCAGTCTCGAGATCTGGGGATGCCATGGGTTGGAGCGGTTGAGACCGGATGGAACCCATGAGGCACCCCGCGTGGAAGAGCCTGTGATGCACGCACTGACTGAAGCAGATCGTTGGTTAAGGCATCAGGGGCTACACCACCGGGCTGAGTTCAAGACCGGCGCCGTCGCCGTCCATTGGCGCGGGCTGGATGAAGCGGCGGCGGCGGAAATCCGCGGCCAAGTCTTGCTGGGCTGGTTCCCCATTGCTCAAAGTACGCCCATGGAACTGCTGGAGTTCGATGGCGGTATTGAAATGCGCATGCCAGGCAGGGATAAAGGGGATGCAGTCCGCATCATCCTGGATGAAATCGGCCCGAGGGTTCCCGTCGCCTACCTGGGGGATGACTTGACCGACGAGCGGGCTTTCCTCGCTCTTGGAGTCCTGGGGCTAAGCGTGCTAGTTCGCCCCGAATGGCGCGAAACTGCGGCTGCCCTGTGGATCAGGCCGCCAGAAGGTTTACGGGAGTTTCTGATGCGGTGGCTGCAAGCCTGTCGTGAAGGGCCGCATCGCGCGAGGGCAGAGTGTTCCGGTCCCGAATGAGTGCGGGTTCGGACCAAGATGCAAGCGAAGCGAATCTTGAGGCGGACCCAAGAGCCTGGGTTAAGAAACTACTTACAAACCTTGGCTGCGCTAGTATTCGCGCGAGTCGGAGATTGGGCGCAGGCACTTGCGGTCACCGATGCTCTGCAGAAAGAAGCACCAGCGGATACCCAGCTAAACCGCTACTACATTCCCACGATCCGCGCGGCTGCGGAGACTGCGCGTGGCAACGGTGCGCGCGCTGTCGGGAGCACTTGAGTCGGGAGTTTCCTGATGCAAATGCCGCTACAGAAAGGCGAGCCCTCAAGCCCCCAGGGCTAGCAGTGATCAGGAATGGTTTCTTCTTCGAGGATGTCTGGAACTCCGATGTGACTGGGCGCGTATCATTCCACAGGAGGGGTGTGTATGGAATTACGCATCGACAAGCTCTCAAAACGATACCCCAATGGAATTCAGGCTCTGGAAGACGTTTCGCTTCAAATCCCGCAAGGAATGTTTGGGCTGCTGGGTCCGAACGGGGCTGGAAAATCCACGCTGATGCGTACCCTAGCGACCCTTCAAGAGGCCGATAGCGGAAGCGCCTCTTTGGGCGGTATTAACATCCTGAAAGATAAGGATCAACTCCGCAAGGTGCTGGGGTACCTCCCGCAAGAATTTGGCGTGTATCCAAAAGTCTCGGCTGAAGTGCTGCTCTCACATTTCGCGGCGCTGAAGGGCATCGGAAATTCAAAAGAGCGCCGTGAAGTCGTCGATGCCCTCCTGCAACAGACCAATCTGTGGGAGCACCGCAAAAAGCCGCTCGGCGGATTCTCTGGTGGCATGAAACAACGCTTCGGCATCGCGCAAGCCTTGCTCGGCAACCCCCGGTTGATTATCGTGGATGAACCCACCGCTGGCCTCGATCCCGAAGAACGCGTCCGCTTTCACAACCTGCTCAGCGCGATCGGCGAAAACATTATTGTGATTCTTTCGACTCACATTGTTTCCGACGTAAGCGATCTCTGTGGCCAAATGGCGGTGATCCACCGGGGACGCGTGATGGTCACCGGTGAACCCGCCGCGTTGGTTGCCAGTCTGCAAGATAAAGTGTGGAAAAAGATCATCCATCCTTCTGAACTTGCCGCTCATCGCGAACGCTTCAAGGTGCTTCTGATCCGATTGTTCGGTGGCCGGACATTGATTCACGTCTGGAGCGACACCGCTCCCGACGCCGGGTTTGAAGCAGTTACACCTGACCTTGAGGATTTGTATTTTGCGACCATCCGAGGTTATTCGCAACTCGTGCCCAACTCTGGGCAGGTGAACTGAACGGTATGGTCCTGACGATTGCTTCTTTCGAAGTTCGCCAGCGCTTGCGAAGGCTTTCCACCTACGTCTACTTCCTCGTTTTTTTTGCTCTAAGCATTCTGTTCACCTGCATGGCGGGAGGAGCGATTCCCAATGCCACGGTGGACTTCGGCACGGGCGGCAAGATCTGGTTGAATTCCCCTTACGCGCTGAACGTGATCATCATGTACATCACGTTCCTGGGCGTCGTCGTAACCGGCGCCATCGCCGGGCAAGCGACCTACCAGGATACGGACAACCACATTTGCGATCTCTTCTACACTGCGCCTATCACCAAGTTCGATTATCTAGGCGGCCGGTTTCTTGGCGCTCTCGCGGTGCAGATTCTGATTTTTTCCAGCGTGGGCATCGGCGCCTACGTTGGCATGCGCCTTCCGTGGCTTGACCAGACGCGACTCGGACCGAACAATTTCCTTGCCTACTTGCAACCCTATTTAATCTTGGTTCTCCCCAATCTCGTTCTCACCACCGCAATTTTCTTTGGGCTGGCCGCCTCGTGGAGGAAGATGCTCCCTGTCTACGCGGGCAGCGTTCTGCTCTTGATTGGGTATTTCACCGCCGCGCAGCTATCGACGAACCTGAGCGTCAATACGGTTACATCGCTCGTGGACCCGTTCGGCGCCACGGCCGTGGACCGAGTAACCCAATACTGGAGCCCGTTCCAACGCAATACGCAACTGATCCCGCTCGCCGGAATCCTGCTGCTGAACCGCGTTCTATGGCTGGGGTTGGGTGCGATTGTCCTCGCGATCACTTATGCAAGGTTTTCGCTCTCCTATCCTTCGCAACGCGCTCGGAAACAACGCGTCACGACGGATGAAGACACATCCGTTTTCTCGATTAGGGCGATCCCTATTGCGCATCCTGTCTTCTCGCCCGGTGCCTCGTGGGGGCAGTTTTTTTCGCTGACCCGCATTCAATTCACCGAGACGGTCAAGAACGTCTTCTTCCTGGTCCTGTTGTTGGCGGGAGGCTTGTTCGCAATTCTTGCCGCCAATCAAATCACCAATCCGTTCTCCAGCCACACCTATCCTGTCACGTACCAGATGCTGGAGGGCGCAACTGGCGGTCTGTTCGTCTTTGCTCTGGCCATCATAACTTTTTACGCGGGTGAGTTGGTGTGGCGGGAGCGGGACGCCGGCCTCAACCAGATTGTGGATGCCTTGCCGGTGCAACGATGGGTGCTCTTCAGCTCGAAACTCACGGCTCTGCTGCTGGTACAAATCATTGTCGTGCTGGTGATCATGGCTGCCGGAATTATCGTGCAGCTCATGCATGGCTATCACCGCTTCGAACTCGGGCTCTACTTTACCGATTTGTTTGGGGTTCGCCTGTTCCAATACTGGATCATCTGCGTGCTGGCCTTCTTCATTCACACTCTCGTGAATCAGAAGTATCTCGGGCATTTCGTGATGGTGCTCTATTTTGTGAGCACGCTCGCCCTGCCTGGAATGGGCCTGCAACACTATCTCTACCGCTTCGGACAGTCTCCTCGGTACATGTATTCCGACATGAACGGCTACGGGCCGTTCGCCGCTCCGCTGTTCTGGTTTCATCTTTATTGGGGCATTGCCGCCGTCGCTCTCGCGATTATCACCAACACGCTATGGGTGCGTGGCACTGGAGAAAACTTGCGGGCACGTCTGCACGTCGCAGCCGATCGCTTCACGAGGCCGGTGGTCGCTTCTCTGCTGGTTTGTGCCGTTCTTTTTATCGTGGTCGGAGGATACATTTTCTACAACACCAATATCCTCAATCCCTATTACACCACCTATGCCATCGACGAAGCCCGTGCTCAATATGAAAAGAAATATCGGCAATACAAAGATCTTCCTCAGCCCAAGATCACCGATATCAACACGCAAATCGATCTCGATCCGGCCAACCGTTCCGTCAACCTGCGAGGAACGATGACGCTGGAGAACAAGACTTCCTCCGCCGTAGACCGCGTAGCAATCACCGTCTTGCCGGTGGATCTTGCGCCGACGCCACCTCCCCACCGCGAGATTCACCTACTAACATTCGCTGGCGGTCAGACGCCTCTTCTCGAAGATAACGCGCTGGGTTTCTATATCTACCGCTTGAACACGCCGCTAGCGCCCCACGGGCGCATCGCCTTCGACTATTCGGTCAGCTACAAAAACGTCGGATTCGTCAATGACAATGCCAATCTCGACATCGTAAACAACGGAACCTTCCTCAATGATCGTTACGCTCCGTTCATTGGCTACGCCGCGGACATCGAACTGACCGACGACAGCACGCGCCACAAACACGGTCTGGACAAAGCCAAGCGCATGCCCAAACTGGAAGACATTGCCGCCCGCAACGAGAACGGGATCTCGAGCGAGGCCGACTGGATCAATCTCGAGTCCACGGTGAGCACCAGTTCCGACCAAATTGCTATTATGCCGGGCTATCTGCAAAAAGAATGGATCGAGAACGGCCGCCGCTATTTCCACTACAAAATGGATGCGCCCATCCTGAATCTTTACTCGTTGAACTCGGCTCGCTATAGTGTGCGCCGCGACCACTGGCACGACGTGAACTTGGAGATCTACTACCACGCCGGACACGAGTTCAACCTCGACCGCATGATGGATAGTTTGAAATCCAGCCTGGATTATTGCAGCCAGAACTTCAGTCCATTTCAGTTTCATCAACTGCGCATCATTGAGTTTCCTCGTTACGGCACCTTTGCCGAGTCCTTCGCCAATACCATTCCGTTCTCCGAGGCAATAGGGTTCATCACCTATGTCGATCCCGGGACCGTCGATCAGACCGACATTCCCTTCTACGTCACCGCCCACGAGACCGCGCATCAGTGGTGGGCGCACCAGGTCATGAGCGCGAATGTTGAAGGTGGGACTTCGATCGTCGAGACGCTCGCCCAATATTCCGCCCTCATGGTCATGAAGCATCGTTATGGAGCCGACGGCATGAAAAAGTTCATGCGCTACGAACTTGAAAACTACCTGCGCGGGCGCGCTCAGGAACGCAACGAAGAGCCGCCGCTCTACCGTGTCGATGGCAACCAGGGATACATTCACTACGGCAAAGGAGCGATGGTGATGTACGAGATGCAGGACTACATCGGCGAAGACAACGTCAACAAGGCGCTTGCCGAGTTCACGAAGGCGTTTGCTTTTAAGGGTCCGCCTTATCCCGTGTCACTCGACCTGATGGCCTATCTGCAGAAGTACACTCCACCCGAGTACCAGTATCTTTTCGACGACCTTTGGCGAAATGTCACGCTCTACGATAACCGCGCCCGTTCAGCCACGTACTCTAAATTGCCGAATGGCAAATATAGAGTGGACTTGGTGGTCGAAGCGCACAAGTTCCGCGCCGATGCCAAGGGCCAGGACCACGCTGTAACCTTGAACGATTTCATCGACATTGGAGTACAGGACGCGCAGGGAAAGTTCCTGTATCTGCAGAAACAGAAAATAGAGAAAGAACAAACAACTTTCACGATTACCGTGGACAAGCTTCCTGCACAAGCCGGAATCGATCCCATCCTGAAACTGATCGACCGCAACCCGGACGACAACGTGATGAAGATAGAAAAGCAGTAGCAGGTGTAAGGGAGAACGTAGTTCCTTGTGGGTGACGAGACTTTGTTGCTATTCCGTTCTCCTTCGGACCTTGTGGGAGATATCGGTGCGAATGCACTCCTTCAATTAGCACATGATGACAATTTGCCCACTGGAGGCGGCTTTTCAACAACTGCCGTCTCATTGTTTTGCGCGTCTTATGCGACGCACGGGGCGGGAGTGATGGTATTCGTGAATGTCATGCGGATCCCGTGCTTCGGCCGCAGGATGACCATCGGGCGAGCTTCAATCGTTTGCCCCGGGGCCAACTGAAAATCGTATTTTCTGAGCAGATCGCGCAGAATCATAAGGATCTGCAGCATCGCGTAATTTCCGCCGATACAGCCTCGCGGTCCGGCTCCGAAGGGAAGATAGGTGAAGGGTGTGCGCAGCTTCTCGTTTGCTTTGGTGAAACGCTCGGCATCGAAGTTCTCAGAATCTTGCCAGTAGCGCGGGGCATGGTGCGCACCGTACACATACACAATGACCATCGATCCGCGCGGTATGGCGACGTCGCCTACACGGTCGTCTGCGACAGCCATGCGGTCGACCATCCAAAATGGCGGGTAGAGGCGGAGCGCCTCTTGAATGACCTGAGTCACAAATTCGAACTTGGGAACGTCGCTGTGGCTCAGGGGCGCTTCCCCGAGCACGGTATCAAACTCCTGCCGTACCTTCTCGAGACAATCCGGACGCGAGCTCAAAAGATAAAGAAGCCACGATAGTGCATTCGACGAAGTTTCATGTCCGGCAACCAGAAGTTGCATGCTCTCGCTCAGGATGAGTTCATCACTCATGCCTTTGCCATCGCTGTAGCGCGCATCCATCAAAGTCTGCAGCAGATCGTGGCCGGGTGGTTCGTCGCGGCGCTTCCTGATGTATTCGAGCAGAATGGCATCGGCGCGGGTTCGCATGTCTTCGTGTCGGCGTAGTTCGCCCGAGACGGCGAACCAGGGATTCAGATAGGGCTGAAGGGTTTGCCGGACAATGAATTCCTGGACGGTGCAGATGGTATGGCTGACAAGATCGATGTCTTCATCCTTCAACCGTGCGCCAAATAGCGATCGAGCGACCATCGCGAAGGTGATTTTCATGAGGTGCGGGTAAATATCCACGGGGCCACCGTGGATCTGTCTGTCGAAATCGCGCAGCGACTCGGCAAGGGAGTCCTGCATGATTGAGGACAACGCATCGAGTTGCTTTCGATCGAAGCCCGTCTGGATGAGACGGCGCTGCGTGCGCCAGGCTTCTCCGTGGGTCGTGAGCAGGCCTTTCCCCAGGAAGTGGCCCATACGCTTTACTTGAATTTCGGATTTCTGGTAGTTCTCCGCATTGGTCTTCAACACGTGCTGAATGACAGCGGGATCGATGGTAACCATCGCCTCCTTGAGACCACCCAAATGGATCCAGAATGTGTCGCCGAAGATTTCGTTGTACCGGGACAAAACCTGCACCGGATTGCGGGCCATTGCGCGAGAATCCGCAAAGCAGCGAAATCGGGAAACAACGGGGACAGGCGTTGATGACCTCATACCCAGTCGTCCTGATACTTGCCTCGAACCGCAGGAAGTTTCATGTCAATTGTAGGAAGTGCTAGCTGGGCCATGCGCAAAAGATAAAACGTTCAGAATCAATTTTCGTTCCCCAGTTGCTTCAAGAGTATCAGATGGTGCCGGATTGCCCCGGTCATGGTGGGGTTCTGACGATAGGAAACCCCGAACTCTTCGGCAGTCTCCTTCACGATCCTGGTCAGCGGAGCATAGTGGGTATGGCATACGAAAGGGCACAGGTGGTGGACGACGTGATGGTTAAGCCCGCCCACCAGCCAACCGACAAGCGGGTTTTCGGTTGCATAATCGGCCGTTGTCGCGAAGATGTGATACACGCCATTTTCAAACTCGCCACGATCCGAGGGAAAGTAAGTGCTGTCGACGGTGTGCGTCGACTGGAATACGAGCGTTACGGTTAAACCGACGATCAAATGGACCAGAAGGAACGCCCCGGCGACCAGCAGAGGCGATTTTCCCAGCACCATCACCGGCAAGATCAGCATGTAAGTCAGGTAGAAACCCTTGCCGGCAAAGAGAATGGCATATTCTCGCAGAGGATGTTTCGTGCGTCTCAGATATTCATGGGTCGGAAAGAAAAAGCATTGGAAGTCCCTGAAGAACACATAATCGAGAGAGAACATCGCGTAAACGAACAGCGCGTAGATGTGCTGGAACCGGTGCCATGGCGCCCGGGGTTCATAAGGCGTAAAGCGAAAGATGCCGCGTCCTGAAAGCGCATCATCTTCGCCGTGGAGATTGATGCAGGAGTGATGACCCCGATGATGGAGGATACGCCACATGTACGAACTCATTCCGCACAGATCGAAGACATAGTTCAGGGTTTTGTTGACCTGCGACCGAGACGAGATGGCGTTGTGATTGCTGTCATGGGCGATGTTCAGCAAAAGGAATGTCTGCGCGAGGCCGCCTAAAAGGTAGAGGGCGACAAATTTCCATGAGCCGGGCCGGAGCGTATACAGAGCAATCCATGCGCCCACGAGGACTGCCAGACCCATAGCGATCTTAACCCACATTGCGCGGTCCGCTTTGGGAGAAATGCTCCGATCGGCAAAAAACTTATCCAGGCGGCTACGCAAGACTTTCGGGAATGAAGACGCACCGGCCGATTCGATAATCGGCGAAGCGGAAGTTTCCGATGGTACAAGATCCGCGATGTCCGGTTGATCGGCAATCGTCGCTACGGCAATCACCGCTTCGGGTTGGAACGTCACCGGCGCCTCCGCAATCATGGTAAATTGGACCCGACGCGTTCCACAAGATGCACAAACGGCCCTGACCCGCGGGATAATTGTTGCTGCGCCGTCGACAGTCTCGCTGCAATATCTTAGTGCGAGCCATTAAGGGCAATCAAGAAAATTCAGAACGGACCGAGCGTGGATGCTGGTGCCTCGTCCCAGGAAGCGATGAAGCGTGGTATTGTGCAAGCGTTTTGCTAATATATACCAATCAATGAATCTTAGTGAACGGGCCTCCTGCATGTGGTATAGGAGCTCCACAAGTCTGCTTCGCGTTCTGTGGGGCAAAAGGGAGAACTTCCGTTCGCGAGCTAATCGGGCGACGCTTGTAGTGAGAAAAAAAATACGCGTACATTCTCACAGTCCCACATTCCAGGTCTGCACCGCGATCTGCACTGCGAGACTCCATCATGTTTCACCTCGCTCGCTAGCGAGGTATGTTTCGTTTACTGACTTGCGTTCTATTCGACCTTGGAGGATCGCTGATTGATGACGGCGTCAATTCTGGACCACATGGATAGACTGGCGGATGAGCACCCGGACAAACTTCTTTATTCCTACCTTGACGTAAACGGCGATCCGATCGAAAGCTACACCTACGCGTCATTTCTCCAGCGAACGCAGGCGATCGCCGGACATTTGCTGAAAAAGGCTCGTTTCGCGGCGGACGACCGCCTTCTGCTCGCCTACCCGCCGGGGCTCGAAATGATCTGCGCATTTTTTGGTTGTGTGCGCGCCGGATTGATCCCCGTGCCTGTCTATCCACCCAGTTCGCGTGGCTTCCAGAGCGCCCTATATAAGACGGTCCACATCGCAAAGGATTGCCAGGCCGCTGGGATATTAACCAGCAGGGACTACCACGCATCCCTCAAAACGAATCTCGCCCGAAGTGGAGTCTCTGAGTCGGGCGTCGACGTAGATTACATTTCCAGTCTTCCGTGGATCGCGACGGAAGATTTTGTGGATACGATTTCGGACCGACCACCTGTCGATCCTTCGAAGATCTTGTTTCTCCAGTACACGTCGGGTTCGACGATGGCGCCCAAGGGCGTGATTGTTACGCACGAAAATATCCTGACTACCTGTCCGCTGGTGATCGACCATCCCGCACCGGTCGTCGTTTCCTGGCTTCCGCAGTATCACGATATGGGGCTGATCGGGTGCTACCTATATCCAGCACTGAAAGGTGGCACGACGTACGGGTTCGCTCCCATGGACTTCATTCAGCGCCCGATCCTATGGTTCAATGCGATAACGACATACCACGCCACTGCCGCGGCTGCCCCCAACTTCGCCTACGACTATTGCTTGCGCGCCGGGAGGCTTTCTAAGGAAAGCCTGCGGGCTTGTGATCTGAGTTCGCTTCGCGTATTGATGTGCGCGGCGGAACCCGTAAAACCGGATACCTACACCCGGTTTCTAGAAGCGTTTCAGCCCTATGGACTCAAGTCCGAGAGTTTCTATGTTGCCTTCGGGCTGGCCGAAAATACTCTGGCGGTCTCACTGGGCGGGCGCAACATCGTTTCCGTCAACAAGCGTGCCCTCGCCTTGGGAACGGCCCGCATGACCACTGAGGTCTCAGAAATCGGCGGGGCCACGCAGATTGTCAGTTGTGGAATCCCACTCCCGGGTCTCGACCTGAAGATCGTGGATCCGGAAGGACATTTCGCTCTTAAACCAGAGCGCACCGGCGAAATTTGGGTCGCCGGAAGTGGCAAGTGTCAGGGTTACTGGAATAACCCTGAATTGACTCTGAAGCAGTTTCGAGCGCGGCTTGTAGACGATACTCCCTATGACGATGGTTACCTTCGGACCGGCGACATAGGATTCATTCACGACGGCGAACTCTACGTCTGCGGCCGCATCAAGGACATGATTATTCTCCGCGGGCAAAACTATTACCCGCAAGACGTGGAGAACGTCGTGGAGAAATCATCCAGTCTGATCCGGCACAATTGCGTCGTCGCGTTCCAGATTCAGGAAGACAGCGAACCTGCGCTGGCAATCGTCGCCGAAGTCAAAAATCCTAGGGCGCTTCCCGAAGCACGAAAGATTGCCGCCGCAGTCCGGAATTATCTCAACGTGGAAGTGGCGGTGATTTCCCTCATCGCCCCTCGTGCGATTCCGAGAACGAGTTCCGGGAAGATCATGCGCCATAAGACCAAACAGATGTGGCTGCAAGGTCAGTTCACCGTTCTCTCCGACTTTTCCCGGGAGAAGGACGCCGGGAACTCTGCGTCCGATTCCGACATGCATTCCACTTTCGCCGCATTGAAAGCCAGATACAACCTGACAGGTCAGGAATCGTACAACCTCGTCGAAGCCGGCCTGGATTCCCTGGATCTTGTTGTGTTCATGCATGAACTCAAGGAACTCCTGAAAGATAAAGGCGCCGAGATGCTGGCGAGGCAGGTAGATATTGGCGTCATTCAGCGTGTCAGTGTAGCCGAGTTGTTTGAATTAGCCGAACAACTGGAGCGCGCTCCCGAAGAGGCGCTGGTTCATCTGCGCCATTCCCTTGCAGCTTTCCGGGAAGAGCAGTGCGCCGCCGAGAAACAGATGATGAGGAACGACAGGAAGCTCATCTTCGAGCCTGCGGTGCCCGCGCCCATGCCGGAGATACCGATGCTGAATCATGTGCTGCTCACAGGCGGGACGGGCTTCATAGGGCCGTTCCTCATAAGAAGCTTGCTGGAACAGACACGGGCGAAGATCCATGTTCTCGTCAGGTCTTCCGACGAAAAGCAGGGCAAGCAAAGACTGAGAGCTGCGATGGAGTCAATGGGACCATGCGGGGCAGGGCTGATGGAGATGTTCGAGGCCCGCGTGAGCCCCGTCTCCGGCGATCTAGGGCAACCCAAGCTGGGCCTGATGCAGGATGTGTGGGATTTTCTCGCGAGTGAAATCGACACCGTGTTCCATAACGGTGCAACCGTGAACTATCTTTTCAATTACGACCTGATGCGCGACGCGAATGTGCTGGGAACCAATGAGGTCCTAAGATTGGCGTTCGAGGGAAGGCCCAAAGAGTTCAATTATGTTTCGACTACCTTCGTGTTTGGCTGGGCAGTCAAATCAGTCTTGTATGAGACTGACCTGAACGAGAATATGGAGCTTCTCGATTTTGGGTACAGTCAATCGAAATGGGTAGCGGAACAAGTGGTTGTCGACGCGCGCAGCCGGGGACTTTCCGCGCGGATTTTCCGGCCGGCTCTCGTGAGTCCTTCCGTCACGGGCGGAGGTAACAACTTCGATATCGCCGTTCGCTTAGTTGCCTTTATGGTAAATCACGGCATTGGCGTCGATACTCTCAATCAGGTCAGCTTTGTTCCGGCCGACATTGTGGCCAACAATATCGTTGCCATCTCTACCACTCCCGGTACAGCGAATAAGACTTACCATGTCGTTCGGGACGATTATTCGAACATGATGGATATTACCGGGCTTATTACCAAAGCGACTGGCCGGCAATTCGAAAGATTCAGCCTCCCCGATTTCGTTCCCGAGTTGATCCGGAGATGCCGGAAGGAAGATCTTCTCTTTCCCCTGCTGGATTTTCTGGTGGGCTCTGTCGACAACATCTCCGCGATGGAGTTCAAGCGGTATGACAGCTCTTCCTATCAAATGGCCCGGGATGCCTCCGTGTGGGGAAAACCGGACCCGTCTCTGGAAGATACGGTCAACGGCATTCTGAAATTCATGTATCGCAAGGGGATCATTTCGGTCGCGGCTCGCGAGGTCCAGGCGGTGTCACCGATCTTCAAGCGCGAACTGAACATCGAGACCCATCGGAGAAGTATAGATTGCGGTGCGGATTGTCTCCAATGCATGGCCGGCGCTGGAGATCCTGAGTGTATCGCGGAGATTCCGAAGATCGAAGCCTCGGAGCAGTTGTGAGATGATCGCGGGTCAATGAGCGGAATGGCCCCTCTGCAACCAGCTACCCAGTCTAGAAAAAAGCTCGACTTTGCGCCCACCTAATGTTTGGGCGGTTCACTTTTTCAATTCTGCGCCCGATGCCTGGGGCCAAACCGGCGAGACCAGTTCAATGCGCCACATTGGCCCTCCCATGTAAGACAGTGTCTCGGACTTTAGAAATACCGGGGCTTCCCCGCCAAGAATCCAAATCTGCGAATCTGGCGGTTGCTTTCCTATCATCGGCGCCACTACCCCGGCGACGCCGCCAAGGTCAACCCTCGCGACATAATGCTTGGCCTGGCGGCTAAATCCCCCGAGGGAAAAAGGCTCCGTTCCCCGGGCATTCACCACGATCTTCACCAGCCTCGGCTTCGGCGCAGCCACCACCATGGGGATTTCAATTTGTGGCGTGCCCTCTCGCATATTCATCAGCAGCATCGGAATAAGCCCGTTGCCTAGATCGGGCGGCAGCGCGAGATGCTGGTTCACTACTTTCTCTTTGCCATCGTCGTCGGTGTAGCGAACCGTGACCTGGCCCGTGGCGCACGTCACCGAGAGATCGCTTGCGTTCTTGAACGACGGCCCCTTCTGCACCATGTGATAGGAGATAAGCCGAAAGTTGCCGCGCTGCGAAAAAACGGTGGTTTCCTCTTGCCGCGAACCGTCTTTGAAGCGGAATGTAAGTTGAGTTGTAACTTGATCACCGCGAGCAACCTGGGTTAAGTCGCCGGCCGCGATCGCCTCGCCATCCAGCGTGCTGAGCGTCAGAAAGCCGTGAATTAAGCCTTCTCTATAGCGCACCGCGACCGGGGAGGCTGACGCCGCAACGTCGGAAAGAATACAAGTGGAAATCAGCAGAATGCCGAGAATGAGGGAGCGCAAAACGGTAACCTCTTGTGCCAAAGAGGCGGCACAATCCTTCGATGCGGTTACGGCCTGAGTGGTTTGCGTAATTTGTTGGACGGATTGAGGTGCTAAAATCATGGTACTTGGCGAAACATCTCTATTACGTTCATCGACCCCGAGCGACCGGGCTTCTGGACAGCGCGGATCCACTCTTCGCTACTTCTTAAACACGAGCTTCTCGGTTATCCGCTGGCCTGATTCCAACGTGCCTGTGGTCGATAGCGTCATCTGCCGCCCATCCGCGGAAACTACCCACCTATCCGTCTGAGTGACTTGCTCATCCCGCCGGTAAATCGCATCCACCGTGTGAGGGTCGACAAGTTCGAGCGTCACGGTATCGTTGCGCGAGTTCTTTAGATCGTATGGTTTTCCGTCAAAACGAGCGGTATAGCCGAAGTCGCCCAGAAAACGGACTCCACCGCTTTCGTCTGCCTCGATTTTGAGCACCAACTCTTGCCGCAAACGGGTCTTGCTGAGATCCTGCGTCCACTCGCCAACAAACGGGTCAGTGGCGAGCTTCGCACCTCCGGTTCGCGTCCACACGGTGATCCGGTCGGGATGGCCCACGGCCGCGGTCGTGGCCGTTAGCTCCTTTCCATCCTTCGAAAGTTGTTCGTGAACCGTCGCCACAACAGTTCCGTCCTTTTTCTGCGTGACCTCAGCCTGCCTCTTATCGATCCTATGCAGATCAATTTGATTGAAGCCGAGATTGCCGGTTGCGGGCGAATCGTGTCCGTTGCGATTAGCAGTGAAATCAAAATGGGTTTCGCCCGACATGACTACGTGCACTCCGCCGCCCTGCACGTGCGTAATGGAGAGCCGGTTCGGAGGATCCAAGCTGGACTGCGCAGAGACCAGCGTCCAAACCCCAACCCGAGGGTCTGTCACTCCAGGTTGGACGGCAGCAAACAGTGCAAACAACAATAAGGTATGAATTGATCCTCCCACGCCGAAAGTTTAGCAGATCCACATAGCTCGTTATTGTGAATGGTACGCCCTCCGCAAGAGAGCTTTAGTGGCGACGATCTTCTATGCCATGATGAGTGCTATGGATCTGCGCCGCTTATGGGTGTCAGGGATCGTCCTCGCAGCAGCCATTGCACTTCTTCCATTTTCTTTTCATGCCGAGCGCCACCTGGAGACCGCAACCCGTGTCGAAGGAAGCCAGGCGGAAACTGTCCGGCAAGAGTTGGCCAATCGTTTTCGGTCGCCGTTCGTCGACCAAGTGGTCCTGGTGACTCAGGGACTCCCGCCTGCGGATTCGGAGGAAGGCGCGCAAGCACTAGAACCCATCGTGACGGCACTGCGAGAGCAACCCGGCGTTTCGGGAGTGGTGTCCTATCTCGACCTTCGCGATCCCATCTTCCTCGGCCGCGGAGGGGGAACATTCGTTATTGTCGGACTCGCGTCGACCGACGGTCCGCTGGAGTTGCTGGTTCCGCAGCTTCACCAACTGGCAAGCTCGCTTGAAAATCAACTGCGGGGCCGTTATCCGGCGGTGAAGCTCGAACTCACCGGCGAGATTCCACTGAATTTCGACATTCGGAAAGCGAGCTCCGACGACGTGGAACGCGGTGAAAGTCTGGTGATCCCCGCGACCCTCGTACTTCTGCTGGTGGCTTTTGGAAGCCTGATCGCCGCCCTGATTCCATTGGCGGTTGGCCAGCTTGCCATCGCGACCACGATGGCGATTACGGGATTCCTGGCGCAGCGCTGGCACTTGTCCGTTCTGGTTCAGAACTTGGCCACCATGCTCGGCCTGGGCCTGGGAATCGACTACGCACTCCTCATGGTCAGCCGCTTCCGCGAAGCGATTTCCGCCGGGAACGACGGACCCGCAGCCTCGGTCATCGCGGCACGTCAGGCAGGTCGCACGCTCTTGGTTTCAGCTTCAACGGTAGCCATCGGATTTCTAGCCCTCCTGACGGTTCCGATCAGCGAAATCCGTTCCATCGGTATCGCGGGATTCCTGGTGGCCGGAATGAGTGTGTTGCTGACAAATACCGTCGTTCCGACAGCGCTGGCGTTGCTCGGTCCGCGGATCAATATTGGCCGATTGCCCTTTACTGCAAAGTTGGATGAGCATCGGGCTGAGCGCACTGGCATTCGCTGGCGGCAATGGGGAAGGGTGATTGTCGCGCATCCCTGGCTTGCCCTTATTGTGGCGGGCACTCCATTGCTTCTGCTCGCCTGGCAGGTCAGACGATTGGATACCAGTCTTCCGCGAGGGGATTGGCTTCCACCGGCGGCGGAATCTGTCCGCGCCCTCCACACCCTGAGACGAATGGATCGGGAAGGCGTTGTTGAATCGTTGCGCATCATTGTCGAGCTTCCAACCGACTCCATCGCGCAAACCGACGCTGGGTGGAATGTGCTGGATCGTCTCACCAAGCGCCTCGTAAGCGACCCTCGTTCTGGCCGCGTGATTTCTATCACTACGATTGCGGAGGGCAACCGGTCTTCCCTCCTTGACATCTCGCGGGAGACCCGTCGAACATTTCTAAGTAGTGACGGACGAGCGGCGCTGATTGAGGTGTTACCCGCGAGTTCGGTCTCCCTGCGCGACCAGGTCAACTGGGTGCGAGAGCTTCGGAAAACGGGCGCGCTAGCTCTCACCGGAGTGCCCGATGCAACGCTTCTCGTTGGGGGCATCCCGGCACTCAACGCCGATTATGAAACGATTATTAGAGACCGCCTTCCGTCGGTGACGGTGCTGGTAGTCGGGGGGACGCTCCTTGCGCTGCTCTGCGGGTTCCGATCTATCTTCGCCGCCCTGAAGGCCATCGTACTCAACCTGTTCTCGGTTGCCGCGTCCTTCGGAGCGTTGGTTTTCGTTTTTCAAAACGGCCACGGAAGCAGATTCCTGGGAGTTCCTGGCGGAACGGGTAGCGTATTTCCTCTTGTTCCGATCGTCGCCTTTGCCATCGTTTTCGGATTAAGCATGGACTACGAGGTATTTTTGGTTGCACGCGTTCTCGAAGCCAGAAGGAGCGGGCTAAGTGAAATGGATGCAATCCCGGAGGGTCTGGCTAGAACCGCAGGCCTGATTACGAGCGCCGCCGCGATCATGATCGTGGTATTTGCGGCATTCACTTTCGGAAGTTTCCTGGTGGTCAAGATGATCGGATTTACCTTGGCGGTCGCCGTGTTGATTGACGCCACACTCGTTCGTATTGTGATCGGTCCCGCGCTCCTTCGTATTGCGGGTGATTGGAACTGGTGGCCTGGGGGCTTGCCAAAGC
>Ga0182014_10001125_pt1 | contig 36219 bp, 40 predicted proteins | sample 612S2DmetaG_FD_120489 | JGI IMG/M metagenome (GOLD analysis project Ga0182014, IMG submission 120489) | Permafrost microbial communities from Stordalen Mire, Sweden - 612S2D metaG | ecosystem: Environmental > Terrestrial > Soil > Wetlands > Permafrost | place: Sweden: Stordalen | collected... | reverse complement strand
GCTTCAACCGCTCACTCTAAGTCAATCCAAACCCCGTTCCGGTCCGTTGGGAGTGCGTCACGATTCGTACTCTCATCCCGGAGGCCGGCGCACCCGACCTGCAAGGTGCGGTCTCCCTCGTCGTCGCGGGCGGCTCGATCGGCCACTTCTCGATCACGAAGGCCATCACGGCGCTCGCCGGCGCGGCGACCGCCAACGCGGAAGTCGCCAAGCTCACGAAGCAATACGGCGCGGCGAAAGTCACGTCGTTCGTTACCGTGCAGAACTTCGCCGTCGATGACGCGGTGAAAGTTGCCACGGCGGCCGGCGTCAAGTTTCCGGCGCCGGCGGTGAAGGGCGGCGCCTTGGCGCTGCGCGTCACCAAGCTCGGTCTCGTCAACGGAACGTACTACGAAGGCACGATGCTCGATCACTTGGTATCGCATAAGATTCACGAGATCGTGATGGTCGACATCGACAACAAATTCGGCGCAGCTGCGGACGGCAACTATCACCGCATCGCCGATCAGGCGCACGTCGACCTCGCGCACGCGCTCGGCGTGAACACGGTCAAGCTCGCCGCTTACCACTAAGCGCCGGTCGCCGGTGTAGCGGGGGTTGCGCGTTCGGCCCCGAGCGCGAGCGCAATCCCCGTCATCACGAGCGGCGTGAGAAAGATGTAGTACACGCTCGTCGTCCAGCGCGCCAAGACGAAGATCATCGCAACGAGCGCGCAGCCTTGCAGAAACGCAGCACCGAGATTCGGCGCCGGCCGGCGCCATAGGGCGACCGCGGCGCCGGCGAAGGCGACCAGCGTGATGGCCGGAATCAACGGCGCGATCGCCACCTCGCCCGGCTGCAGGCTCAGCACGTCGTGCCACAGGTTGCGGCCCCAAATGTTCGGATGCAGCAAGAGCGCGCCGCCGACGTTCGATACGAACGCGACCGGATTCCAGGCGAAGAACGGCAGCACGAACAGCATCGTCGTCGCAGCGGCGGCGGCGATCCAGCCGCGCGCGCGCCGCGCATCGCTGCGCCACAGGAACAGCGCGACGAACACCACGATCGGCAGCGCGTATTCCTTGAACGCCACGACCCAGCCCAGTGCAACGGCCGACGTCCACCACAAGGTTTGCCCGGCGCGGCCGCGCACATCGAGCGACCACGCGAGCGCGACGATGCCGAGCAGCACGAGAAACGATGCCGCGGTATCGTTACTGCCGTCCGTCGAGTGAAAGATGACGTCGACCGCACCGGCGAGCGGCATGATGGCGAGCGCGGCGAACCCGTCGCCGATCAACGGTGCGAGGCTCGCAATGAGACCGAGGCCGATGATGCCGGCCAGCATGTCGACGCGGAAGACGTTGAGGCCGAGCAGGTGCGCGAGCCCGTAGAACGCGAGTTCGCCCGGCGGATAGCCGAACGGGCCGCCGGGCGGATTCGTCATCGCGTATACGTGCGTGTACGGATTGCTGCCGCTCCCGAGGACCATCAGGGCCTCGTTGGTCGTTTGCATCACGTCGCTGGCGCGATTGTCGCCGGCCAGGCTGCGCAGGTAGGCGCCGACGACCAGAACGGCGATCAGAACCGTGAGCCCGGCCCAGCGTTTGCGCAAGAGTGCGCCCGCGATCCCGGCGGCGGCCGCGATGAACGCGGCAAAATGAATCGGATCGGGATGCTCGTAATCGCCGCCCGTCCCGATGATCAAAAGCGGAAGCGCGGCGGCAATCAGGGCGATCCGGTCGACCGGATCCAGCGGCCCCGAGTTACCGGCGTTCATGGCCTTCAGACTACCGGTTGCTTCGTCACCATTCCCGCGGCCGGGACGGCGGTCACAAATGCGTTAAGCATGCTTGCTTCCCAAGCACCTGGGACCGGCGAAGTGGTATATTGAGCCCATGAGCGGCATTTCTTCGATTACGTCGGGTTCGTCGAGCTCGCTTCCGAACGGCGGCCTGTCTTCCGTCGGCGCTTCCCTGCTCAACAGCGGTACTGCCCCGGACCCGGTTCCCAGCGCCGCATCGGCGACGTCCGATTCGAAAACGATTTCGCCGTATCAAGCGCAGTACTTGAGCCTGCAGGCATACGACACCCAAGAGCTGCTCTACGCATCGTTCCTGTCGCCCGCGGCAAGCCTCGCCAACACCGATTCGGTCCTCGAACAGGCTGCAGCGCTGCTGGGCACCCCCGGCCAACCCGCGACGTCAGCCACGAGCTCGGCTTCGACGACCACGCAGGGATCGTCCACGACGGAGGGGTCGACGTCGACCTCATCGGCGTCGAGTTCGCTGCCGAACCTTCCGTCGGTCGCCTCGATTCTCGCCGCAAGCGACGACGAAGCGCAACAGACGCTCAACGCCTATGCGAACGCGCCGGTCGGTTCGTCGATCCTCGACTACCAAGCCTAGCGGGTATCCTTCGAGCGGCTCAGGAGACGCAAGCTCGCGGCGACGTTGGTCACCGCGAGCTTTTTCGTGTCCTTAGTGGTGGCGGTCGCCGCCGCGCTGCGGGCCGCCGTAGTGCTGCTGCGGCGCGCGCGTCACGCCGTGCGGAACGTAGCCGCCGCGCTCGGGCGGTGCGACGTAGTTGCGGCCCTGGTAGGCACCGCCGCGGTAGTAGCTGTTCACGCGCACGTTGTTGTAGACGCGTGCTCCGCCGATGAAGCGATAGCCGCCCCCGAACCCGCCGCCGTGCCACCAGCCGGGATTACCGAAGAAGAAGCCGAGGCTGATGCTCGGACCGTAGTAGTTCCACGGATGGCCCGAATAGTACGGGATTCCCGAATAGAACTGGTACGGCGTGTCGACTTCGTTCGCGGCGAAATAATCGCCCGCGTTGTAGCCCATGATGCTCACGACCATCCCCGGAGCCAGCGTCAGCCCGGTTGGATTGATGATCGTTCCTTGATGCAGCTGGACGTTGTCGACGTAGCCCTTTTCATCGCGAACCTGGAGGGAGTACGCGCCGTCGAAGGTCAGGATCCGGCCGTGAATGTTCGCGTCGCCGTCCTGTGCGGGGCCGGCCGCGTAGGATGGTGCGATCTGCGCGTTTGCCGCTAACGGAGCGGCGAGGAAGAGTGCCGCGATAATGGCGGCGATGAGTCTAGTCATAATGTCTTCGGAACGTACCCACTTTTCGGAAAGGTGCGCTTCTCATCAAAATCAAGTTTTCGCCGGCGACGGTTGCGGGGCCGGGGAACCGCTCGCTTCCGGAGCTGGGGTTTCGCTGGGAGTCTGCTGTCCGTCCCGCAGGAAATTCTGCTCGGCTTGCGCGTTGAGCACGACGATGCTGATGCGCCGGTTGGCGGGATTGGTCGGATCGTTTTTCAGGAACGGTAACGCGTCGGCCAGCCCGCGGATCTGCAAGACCTTGTTCGCGCGCATGCCGCCGGTGAGCAATTCCCGCCGCGCCGCGTTGGCGCGCTCGCTCGAAAGCTCCCAGTTGGAATAGCCGTCGAGCATCCCGTGATAGGGCAGCGCATCGGTGTGGCCGGCGATCGAGATGTGATTGGGCACATTGTTGAGCGCCGGCGCGATCTGATCGAGGATGTCCTTGGTGTAGCTCTTGAGCACCGCGTCGCCCTTGTCGAACATCGGGCGGTTTTGGTTGTCGATGATCTGAATGCGCAGGCCTTCGCTCGTGATGTCGATCTTGATCTGATTCTTGAACGCTTTGAGTTTCGGGCTCTGCTCGATCAGCGTATCGAGTTTCGTCTTGAGGCTCTGCAGTTGGTCCTCTTCGTCCTTGCGCCGCGCTTGGTCGTCTTCTTTTTCGGTTTGCGGTGCGGTGGTCGCCGTGACGCCGGGTCCCTGTGTGAACAGCGCTTTTAGTGGACGGTTGAAGTAATCGGCGATGCCCTGCAGATCGCCCTGATTCGTCGACGAGAGGAGCCACATCAACAGAAAGAACGCCATCATCGCGGTGACGAAGTCGGCGTAGGCGATCTTCCACGAGCCGCCGTGCGCGTCGCCGTGGCCGCCTTTCTTCTTGCGGCGGATGACGATCGTCGGCGCGCGCACGTGCGTGAGCGAAGCCGCGGTCGTGCCCGACACGAATGTCTTCGGTCCGTGTTTGGCGGCTCGGTCCTCGGCGTCGGTATCGCGCGGAGCACCGGACGTCGCTTCTCCGGAGGTTGCTTCGCCGGGTACGTCGGTGTCGGCGATGCCGTCTCCGGCAACGCTCTCGGCTTGCGAGTCGTGCGGCTGCGGATCGCGCTGTTCTTCGTCCGGATGCTCTCCCGGGCGGTCGTCCACGGGTACCGCCTACGCCGGGGTCGGCACGGCGTCGGGGGCACCATCCGCCGCTGCCGGTTTTTCCTTGGTCGCGCGAACGGCGTCCTCGAGTTCGTCGAAACTCGGCCGGTCGACCGAGAACACGACCTTGCGCCCGAATTCCACCGCAACGGTCGGTGAGTAGCCGCTCATCGATGCGAGCAGCACCGATTTGACGCACTCGAACTTCTTGGCTTCTTCTTGCGAGTTCGCTTCGATCAAGCTCGCGAGCGGCCCGATGAAACCATAGCCGAGCAGGATGCCGAGGAATGTACCGACCAGCGCGGCCGCGACCATCTCGCCGAGCACTTTGGGCGGCGCACCGACCGAGCCCATCGTGTGTACGACGCCCATGACGGCCGCCACGATACCGAATGCGGGCATCGCGTCGGCGATGCGCTGGATCGCGGTCGCCGGTATCGCCGCTTCGGCATGGTGTGTGTCGAGCTCGGCGTCCATCAGCTCTTGGATCTCGAGCACGTTGAGGTTGCCGCTGAGCATCATGCGCAAGTAGTCGTTGATGAACTCGAGCAAGTGGACGTCGTCTTTGACGCTCGGATATTTTGTGTAGATCGGGCTTGCTTCGGGATCGTTGACGTCGGATTCGAGCGCCAGCAGGCCCTCTTGACGCGCTTTCTGCAGCAGTTCGTAGAGCAGCGCGATGAGCTGCAGATACTTTTCTTTCGAGTAGTCTTTGCTCTTGAAACACGCCGGCACGGCTTTGAGCACGGAGCGCAGCGTCTTCGGTGGGTTGCTGACGACGAATGCGCCGGCGGCGGCGCCCGCGATGCACATGAATTCGAACGGTTGCAGCAACGCCAATATGTGGCCGCCGCCGAGGACGAAACTGCCGAAGACGCAGATGGTTACGACCACCCACCCGATGATGATCAGCACGCGTCTCAGCCGTTCTTTTTGAGAACTTGAATAATCTCGCCCAACACGCGGTCGGCATCTGCCGGCGCTGGTTGACACGTGCCGGCGCCGAAGTGGCCGCCGCCGCCGTAGTGATCCATCAGCGAACCGACGCTGGTCTTGCAGGTCCGGTTGAAGATGCTGTGTCCGACTTGAATGCTGTTGAATGCGTTGTTGGCGCCGTCCGCGATGCGCACCGAGACGTTCGCTTCGGGGAAGAGCGTATAGATGAAGAAGCGGTTGCCGAGCGGCGCATCCTTGAGTCCGCGCACGTCGGAGACGATCACGTTGCCGTCGGCGCGGCTCGTTTCGATCAAGTGTTCCATGAACGACCACTGCTGATCGCGCAGGATGGCAACGCGTTCGGCAACTTGCGGATCGGCCAGCACCGCGTCGGGATCGTTCGGATTCGCCTTGACGAGGTCGAGGACGTGTTTGAAGTAATCGCGGTAGCGCGCCATGCCGGTGCGCGGATCGAGCGTGTAGCCGACGAGGATCCAGCCCTTCGGATCGGTGACGTCTTCGGGCTCGAGGTCGGCGGAGTCGAGCCGGTCGGTCTGACGCAGCAGCTCGGTGTACGCGCTGAAGTCGGCGTCCGGATAGTGCCCCGCGACGACGCGCGCGGCGCTCGGCGCGGTGGCTTGGAAGCCGCCCTTCGTTTCGCCCTCTTTCCACTCGTCGGTCTGGCTCGCGTGATGATCGAAGATCATCCCGGCGCGCGGATCGTGCGGCAAGTTCGCGAGAACGTCGTTGGAGGTGATGTCGACCTTCCCGTCCTGCACATCCTTGGGATGCACAAGCATCACATCATCGATCGTCTCGACCTGCGAGAGGAGTACCGCGCACGTCAGGCCGTCCAGATCAGCACGGGTAATAAGGCGCATGGTTCCTCCAGGGAAATGAGGCGGGAAGGGCTTGGTCGTTCACCGTTCGGCCCGCCGAACCCCGCGCTTAGGAAGCGCTGGGGCGGAGGTACCAGTCGACGTTCAGGTGATCGGAGCTGAGGTGCTCCAAGCGCCGTTTCACCACGTCGGCGACGCGGTCCAAACCGGCGCGCGTCGTCGCGAAGGCGTCCAGCCGCAAGCCCTCGGGCCACGCGTGCAGGTCGCAGATGCCGTCGGGCAGCTCGACGGTACCCGCCTCGGCCGACCATTCGGCGGTGAACTCGAGGCCGAGCTCCTTGGTGACATGGGCCGCGACCGCTGAAGGGTGGTCGGTCAGAACGAGCGCCTGCGCGTGAAACATGCGGGTTAGTTAGAGAAACGAGAGGTCTTTGGCCTGCGGAACGACGTCGTTCTCTTTCAGCCAGGCCGCGTTGTAGATGCGCGAACGATAGCGATCGCCGCCGTCGCAGAGGACGGTCACGACGCGGCTGCCGGCCGGGAGCGTCGCGGCGTAGCGGGCCGCTCCGGCCACGTTGAGGGCCGCCGACCCGCCGACGAATAGCCCGGTCTCGCGCAGCAGCCAGTGCGCCATCTCGACCATCGTGCGATCGTCGACGCGCACGGCATCGTCGACCGGCGCGCCCGTGAAGTTCGCCGTCAACCGTTTGATGCCGATCCCCTCGGCGTTCGAGTCGCCCTCGGCTTCGAGCTTGCCGTGCTTGACGTAATTGTAGAGCGCCGAGCCGTACGGATCGCAGAGCACGACCTGGATCTTCGGGTCGTGCGCCTTGAGTGCGCGGCCGGTACCGGCGAGCGTGCCGCCCGTGCCGGCGGCGGCGACGAAGGCATCGAGTTTACCGTCCATCTGGGCGACGATCTCGGGGCCGGTCGTGCGTTCGTGCGTGTCGCGGTTGACCGTGTTCTCGAATTGGTTCGCCCAGACCGCGCCGGGGATCGATTCGGCGATGCGCCGCGCCGCGTGATAGTAGTTGGCATCGTTGGTGAACGGCGCCGCTTCGACGACGCGCAAGTCCGCGCCGAACGTGCGCAGCAGTTCGTACTTCTCCGGCGCTTGATCGTCGGGCATGACGATGATCGTGCGATAGCCGCGCGCGTTCCCCACCAGCGTCAAACCGATGCCGGTGTTGCCGGCCGTGCCTTCGACCACGATGCCGTCGGCTTTGAGCAAACCGCGCCGCTCGAAGTCTTCGATGATCCCCAGTGCTGCGCGATCCTTCACCGAGCCGCCGGGATTGAGGTGTTCGGCTTTGCCGAAGATATCGCGGCCGACGTGGGCCGAGAGCTTCGAGAGTCGGATCAGCGGCGTGTTGCCGATCGCGCCGCTGAAACCGTCGACGGCCTTCATGCCGGTTGCGGGAGATCGGACAGCAATTTCAGCTTGACGATCGTTCCCGGTTTGATCGTGATGTCGGACTTCATCGCCGAGACGATCGCGAACCCGGCAGCTGCGCCGCCGAGCGTTCCGCCGCCCACGTGTGTCTTCTTCGAGACAACGTGTCCGACCACGGCCGAGCCGATGATGATCCCCATATCGCGGATGTGATGCGTCTTGGGTTCGAATGCCGATACGTTCTTCACCGCCACCGAGACCGGTTCGGTGCGCCCGTCGGCGAACTTGATGTCGTCGAAGATCACGCTCATCGAGGCCTTGCGTGTCGGCGATGCGGCAACGACGTCCTCGAGATGGCCTTCGATCGTTGCGCCGTGCAGTTCGGGATGGTGCACGAAGAGCAAGTCGGTTTCGGTCATCGCGAAGGGATCGCCGGAGTTCGAGGTCTTCGAACTCATCGACGTGAGCACGCGCACGTCGACCTCGGAACCTTTCTTGGTCAAGGGCGCCGACTGCGCTCCGGCTAGCCCCGCGCAGAGTGCTGCGAGAACGGCGCCGGCGGCCAGCGTGCGAAGCGAGTTGCGGATTTTCATGAGGTCCCGGCCTTCGTCAAAGAGAAACCGAGTCCGTCCAGAGGGGTTGGAGTTCTATGATCGATACCGTCGTCCGCGCGCTCGCCGCCACCGTGGCTTTCACCGTCTTGGCGGGTCTCGGTGGAGCGTCGGCGCAGCAGCCGCCGTTGCGCATCGGCGTGATCTACAGCTACAGCGGCGCGCCGCCGATTAGCGGGAAGCTCTTCGATAGCGGCATCGATCTGTACATGAAGCAACACGGCGACGTCGTTGCGGGCCGCAAGATCGAAGTGATCCGCCGCGACGACACGGGCCTGGCCCCGGATGTCGCACGCCGGGTGGCGACCGACCTGATCGTGCAAGATCACGTGGACGCGTTGCTCGGTCTCTTGCTCACGCCGAACGCGATCTCGGTCGAGAGCGTGTCCGCTGCGGCGAAAAAGCCGGTCCTGATCGTGAACGCGGCCTCGTCGCACATTCTCGAGCGCGATCCGTACGCCGTGCGCTTCGGTTACTCGATGCCGCAGCTCACGCAACCGCTGGCGCAGTGGGCCGCGAGCCACGGCATCAAGACGGCGTTCATCCTCTATCAGAACTACGGGCCGGGCGTCGACGCGTCGACCGCCTTCACGAAGTCGTTCACGGCGACCGGCGGAACGATCCTCGATACGGTTGCTTTCCCGGTCGGCACGATGGACTTCTCAGCCTACATCCAGCGCATCAAAGATGCGAAGCCGCAAGCCGTCTACGCGTTCATCAACGGCGGCGGCAGCGGACCGCAATTCGTGCAAGCCGCCGATCTGGCCGGCTTCAAAAAAGCCGGTATCACGATCCTCGCGGCCAACGACCTGATCGCGGTCAACGAATTGAAGTTGGCCAACGCGTTCAGCGTCGACTTGATCCAAGCGATGGACTACACGCCCTCGCATCCCAGCGCGACCAATCGCGCGTTCGTCAAATCGTACGATGCGCTACTGAACAATCAGCTGGTTCCGGACTTCCTGGCCGTCGCGACCTACGATTCGATGGCCGCGATCTACAAAGCCGTCGCCGAACAGAACGGAAACCTCGATCCCGACAAGACGATGGCGCTGTTCGCCGGGATGAAGCTCGATAGCCCGCGCGGCCCGATCGCCATCGATCCGAAGACGCGCGACATCGTCGAGAACATCTACGTGCGGCGCGTCGCCAGTCAAGGCGGCACGACGCATATGACCGAGATTCAAACCTACCCGATGGTTCACGATCCGACCGAAGAATGATGGCGCAGAGCGGAGGCCACGATGCTCACCACGGCTGAAAACGAACTGATCACCCGCACCTGTTCCGCGACGCCCGGCGGCGCGTTCTTGCGCCGCTTCTGGTTTCCGGTCCTCACGTCGGACGATCTCAAACCCGGCGGTGCGCCGCAGCGCGTGCGCTTGCTGGGCGAAGACCTGGTTGCGTTTCGCGGCAGTGACGGCCGCGTCGGGCTGCTCGACGAAGCATGTCCGCACCGGCGCGCGAGCCTCGCCCTCGCGCGCAACGAAGATTGCGCGTTGCGGTGCCTCTTTCACGGCTGGCAGATGGACGTCGACGGCAACGTGATCGACGTGCCGTCCGAACCCGCCGGCGCGCGCTTTACGACCAAGGTGAAGACGCGCAGCTACGTCGCGCGGGAAGTGGCGGGCGTGATCTGGGCGTTCATCGGGACGGGCGAACCGAGTCAATTCCCGTCGTACGGGTATCAGCAGCTTCCGCTCGAGCAGATTCGCATCACGCGCGGGATCGTGCGCTGCAACTGGGTACAGATCGTCGAAGGCTTTCTCGACTCATCGCACATCTCGCACTTGCACGCGTCGAACGAATCCGATCCCGAGTATAAGAAGATGAAGATGGCCGACGGTGCGCCGCGCTTCGACGTCGAGACGACGCCCTATGGCCTCTATGCCGCCGCGATTCGCAATATCGGGGGCGGGCAACGCTACACGCGCGTGACCGAGTTCGTGATGCCGGGCGCGGGCTTCATCCCCGGCACGCGCGCGCCGGGGCCGGCATACGATGCTTATCCGGAAGTCGTGATCCTGAGCGTGCCGGTCGACGACGTGACGACCGTGCAGTGGTGGATCCGCTACACGCGGCGTGCCGAAGACGCGGGCAACCTGTTCGGCGGCGGCTGGGTGCAGCGCTCGGAGGCGGATACCCTGTGGGGCCAGGATCGCGAGAAGATGGCGGCCGGCCACGCGACCGGCCTCGCCTCGCTTCCGATGGAAGACATCGCGATGGCCGAGAGTCAGGGTGCGATCGCCGACCGCTCGCGCGAGTATCTCGGGTCCAGCGACTCCGTCATCGCCCGCTACCGCCGGTTGCTGATCGAACAGATCCGCGCGTACGCGGCCGGCAAGGTCCCTCCGTCCCTAGCCGGTGACCTTCCTTACAAGACCCGCCGAGCCCACGGCGTGATCCACCCCGAATCCCTCGACTGGCGCGAAGCGATCGCCCTCCAAACCGCATGACTTGTCATCCCGAGCTTGTCGAGGGACCGCCTCAATCGTCGTCGCTGGGTGGCTGCCCCTCGACAAGCTCGGGGTGACATAGTAGCTCGGGTCTGATAGAATAGGGCGCTCAGGTCACATTCGCGTGTGGCTGTTCGGACGAGAAGGGTCGCCCTTGTGGCGGCCTTCTTGCTGGATCGCCCGCTACGCGTGACTGACCTCGAGGTCGTGGTGAGGATTGCCTCACCACGTGTGTAGGGCCGGACTTGAGAGCCGGCCATCAACCACCTACATGAAAGTGAGCCCATGCCCCCTCCGAAGAGTAAATCCAAAAGCGCGGCCAAAAAAGAGCGCCGCCCCAAGCGCAAGGTCTGCACGTTCTGCGCCGACCGCCTCGAGCCGATCGATTACAAAGACCAGACGCGCTTGCGCAAGTACATCTCCGAGCGCGGTAAGATCTTGCCGCGCCGCATCAGCGGCAACTGCGCGAGCCATCAGCGCGCGCTGACCGTGGCCGTCAAACGCGCCCGCGTCATCGCCATCCTGCCGTTCGTGGCTCAGTAGGCGGCGCGATGAAAGTCATTCTCCTCTCCGACATCAAGCCGCTCGGCAAGCGCGGTGACGTTGCCAACGTGGCCGACGGCTACGCCAACAACTTCCTGCTCCCGCGCAAGCTCGCGACCGCGGCGACGCCCGGCGCGATCAAGCAGCTCGAGCAGCAAAACCACGCGAAGAAGCGCCGTCAAGCGGAAGAAGTCGCGAACGCGCAAGACGTCGCAACGCAGCTCGAAGAGCAGACGTTCGAGATCCTGGCGAAGGCCGGCGGCAACGGCCGCCTCTTCGGCACGGTCACGAATGCCAACGTCGCGGACGCGATTGCGGCAGCGCTCAACGTTGCCATCGACCGGCACAAGATCGAGATGAAAGACGGCATCAAGGCCGTCGGCACGTATCCGATCGAAGTCCGGCTCGGCAACAACGTCATCGCGAAGTCGAACATTCGGGTCGTCGCGGCCAAGTAGTTCATGCCCGCCGACCCCGAGCGCCTCGACGCCGAACGGTTCCGCCGCAAATACGGCGGCGGCGAAGGGGTGCGCCGCCAAGTCGCGGCGCTCTTCGACGTGCTCGCGGGCGCGCTCGGTAAAGAAAAAGTCGTCATGCGCGCGGGGAAACTCGGCGCGCTGAAACTAATGCGCTCGGCGTCGCTCGGCGAGCGCATCTTGGCGTTGCAGCGGCTGGTGTTCGAAGATCCCACCCTCGAGCGGATCACGCCCGCATCGCAGTACAAGAAGGCGATCGCGGAGATCGAGGACGCGCTGGCGGACATCGTCGCGCAGCGCACCGTAGAAGACGAAGTCGAGCGCCGCGTCAACGAGAAGATGGTGCACCGGCACGCCGAGTACGTGCGCGATCTGAAGATCGAAGCACTGAGCGAAGCGGCCGGTCCGGAAACGCCGGCCACGCAGCGCCGGCTCGAGGATCTGCGCGCGCTCGACGAGCGGCGCCTGAATTCAACCGCGCTCGATGCGCTGCGGCCGAAGACGCTGGCCGGGATCGTCGGGCAAGAGGCCGCGGTCAGCGCGCTCTTGGCGAAGCTCGCCTCACCGTTCCCGCAACACGTGATCCTCTACGGTCCGCCCGGCGTCGGGAAGACGACCGTCGCCCGGCTCGCGCTCGAGCTGGCGAAGAAGCGCGCGCATACGCCGTTCGCCGCGGCCGCGCCGTTCGTCGAAGCCAGCGGCACGACGTTGCGCTGGGACTATCGCGAAACGACGAACCCGCTGCTCGGCAGCGTGCACGATCCGATCTATCAGGGCAGCCGGCGCGACCTGGCCGAGAGCGGAATCCCCGAACCCAAGCTCGGCCTGGTCACGAAAGCCCACGGCGGCGTTCTGTTCATCGACGAGATCGGTGAGATGGCGCCGGCGCTGCAGACGAAGTTGCTCAAGGTGCTCGAGGACAAGCGCGTGCTCTTCGAGTCGTCGTACTACGACGAGCACGATCCGAACGTGCCGGCCTACGTGAAGAAGCTCTTCGCCGACGGCGCGCCGGCGGATTTCATCCTGATCGGCGCGACCACGCGCGAGCCCGACGCGATCGATCCCGCGATTCGCTCGCGCTGCGCTGCCGTGTACTTCGAACCGCTCACGCAAGCGCAGATCCTGCGCATCGTGCAAGAAGCGGCGAAGCGCCTCGGGGCGCGCACGATGAAAACCGTGCCGGCGCTGATCGCTACGTACACGAACGAGGGCCGCAAGGCCGTGCAGATTCTGGCCGACGCCTACGGTCACGCGCTCTATCGCCAAGGGGCACCCGCGGCCAAGGGCGCGTTGGTGCGTGACGAGGACGTGATCTCCGTCGTCCAGGCCGGCCGCATCGTGCGCAGCGCACCGACGCGTCCGCGCAAGAAGAAAGAGATCGGCCGCGTGCACGGTCTGGGCGTGCTGCAGTACGTCGGTTCGCTCATCGAGATCGAGGCAGCCGCGTTCCCGGCGCGCGAACCGCGCAAGGGCACCGTGCGTTTCAACGACACCGCCGGTTCGATGTCGCGCGACTCCGTGTTCAACGCGGCCTCGGTCGTGCGCGCGATGAGCGGGCTGGATCCGAGCGACTTCGACCTGCACGTCAACGTGATCGGCGGGGGCAACATCGACGGGCCATCGGCTGGGCTCGCGTTCTTTCTCGCCCTCTACTCCGCGCTGACGAAAACGCCGCTGCCGCAAGATATCGCGTTGACGGGTGAGGTGTCGCTCGCCGGCAAGGTGCGCGCGGTCGGCGGTGTGGTGGAGAAACTCTATGCGGCACGCTCGGCGTCGATGCGCGCGATCGTATTGCCGGCGGAGAACGCGCGCGAGATCGAGGCGACCCCCGACGGCATCAACGTGATTCCGGTTTCGACCATCGCGGAAGTGCTGGCCGCCTACGGCTTGCGCGCGCCCGCGATCCCGCAAGCGCGCGGGCGGGGCGTGCGCGGATGAGCACGGCGCCGTTCGTCTCGCTCGTCGACCGCATTCCGCCGAGCAACCTCGAAGCGGAGATGGCGCTGCTCGGCTCGGTGCTGGTCGACAAAGAGATGATGGCGGCGGTCAGCGAGATCGTCCGCCCGAACGACTTCTACGCCTCGCTGCACGAAACGATCTATCTCGCGCTCTACGCGCTCTACGAGAGCGGAAAACCGCTCGACAAGGTCGCGCTGGCCGAAGAACTGCGCTCGCGCGGGATGCTCGACAAAGTGGGCGGCCTAGCCTATCTGTCCTCGCTGATGGACACGGTTCCGACGGCCGCGTCGGCGGAGTACTACGCCAAGATCGTGCGCGAGAAGGCCTCGTTGCGCGGCCTCATCCACGCCGGCACGCGCATCACCCAGCTCGGCTACGAATCGGAAGACGACGTACCGGCCGCGCTCGACGAGAGCGAGCAGATCGTGTACGAAGTCGGCAATCGCGACGCGCGCGGGTCGTTCTCGGCGGTGTCCTCGCTCTTGCTCGATACGTTCCACGAACTCGAGAAGCGTCACTCGCAGCGCGGCGACCGCACCGGCGTCACGAGCGGCTTCGCCGACATCGACGATTTCACGGCCGGGTTCCAAAAGGGCAACCTGATCATCTTGGCGGCGCGCCCCGCGATGGGCAAGACGTCGCTCGCGCTGAACATGGCGCTCTTCGGCGCACGCGAAGAGAACTCGCCCGTCGCCGTGTTCTCGCTCGAAATGACGAAGCAAGAACTCGTCGAGCGCCTCATCTCGAGCGACGCCGGCATCGACGCGAGCAAACTGCGGCGCGGTGCGATCGAAGGCAAGGATTGGGAACGCATCGGCAACTCGATCGGCCGCCTCAACGAGTTGCCGCTCTATCTCGATGATTCGGGTGCCGTGACCGTCGGCGAAATTCGCAGCCGCCTGCGCCGCTTGAAATCGACGCACGGTCTCGCCATCTGCTTCATCGATTACCTGCAACTCGTGCGCCCGTCGGCACTCGGCCGCAACGTGAACCGCAACGAAGAGCTCTCCGAGATCTGCCGCACGCTCAAAGCCACGGCCAAAGATCTCGAGATCCCGATCGTCGCGCTCGCCCAACTCAACCGCGCCGTCGAAACCCGGCAAGACAAACGCCCCATGCTCTCAGACTTGCGCGATTCCGGAGCAATTGAACAAGAAGCGGACATCGTTACGTTTCTGTATCGCGATGCGTACTACAATAAAGAAACGTCGCCCGAACCCGACGCCACCGAACTGATTTTCGCGAAGCATCGTAACGGTCGCGTGGGAACGGTGAAACTGCGCTTCCGTCCCGAGCACACGCTCTTCCAACCCTACGGCGACGACTCACACTACCCCGCGCCGTAACAGCGACAGCATCGCCCCCCGTGTCATCCCGAGCTTGTCGAGGGACCGCTACGATCGTTGTCGCTAAGTGCGGACGGCGTAGGCCGGACGCGTGCCGGGCGAAGAGTTACGGCGCGGTGGGGGTGGGTTCGGCGGAGGCGCTGGTTTCGATCGTCTCTTGCATTTCGGGGTCGCCGATGGTTTGGGCGAGGTACGCTCGCGAGAGGCGCACGTAACTGGCCGGCGTGTTCTCGACCCAGTGCAGGCTGACGCCTTCGAGCTTGCGCTTGGTTACGGCGGGCGCACCGGCGTTCAGCGTTTCTTCTTCGATCCGGGCGTTGGCCGGCACGACGGAGCCGGCGGCGATCAGGGCCTTGCGCCCGATGGTCGCGCCGTTGAGGATGACCGCGTTGCTGCCGATGAGCGCGCCGTTTCCGATCACGCAATCTTCCATCGTCACGCTGTGACCGACCGTGCAATCATCGCCGACGACCGTCGTCGAGCCGGGGCTCACGTGCACGACGGAGTTGTCCTGGACGCTCGTGCGGGCGCCGATGCGAATCGGACCGTTGTCGCCGCGGATCACGACACCGAACCAGATGCTCGACTCCTCGCCGACTTCGACGTCGCCGATCAAGACCGCGGTCGGCGCGACAAACGCCGTCGCTGCGATCTTCGGATGCTTTCCGCGAAATTCGATGAACATGACCGGCCTCCAGAGAACGTTGACGGCGAGGCACCACTTGAGCGACCACCGCCACCGTACCCCCTTACGCGGCACCGAAGTTATCCCGCGCCCGCAGCCCGACAATCCGGAATATTCTGCCGTGAATTACCGCTATGCCGGGCAGACCGGACACATCCACGAGGTCGTCGAGATCGGCGGACGCGAGCTGGCGAAAGTCGGCTTCGACGATCGGAAGATCGTCTATTACTTTCTCGAGGATCTGGAACGCGACGACGCCGCGGACAAGCGCACGTTTCACGACTTGCCGGAATAGCCCGAAGTCCCGATCGCGATGGTGTTCGCTCCGGTTACCGCCCCCCAACCGCTGGCGCAGCGCGGCCCGTTTGCCGCGCTTATGGTCGATTCTGCCCGCCGGCGCATCTTCGCGGCCGGCGCGCACTCGGTGGCGGTGCTGGACGCCGACACCGGCAAACTGCTCGCGACCGTACGGATCGACGGTGCGCGGAGCCTGGCGCTGGAGCCGCTGGGCGGCCACGTCTTCGTCGGGACGGCCGACGGGCGGATCAGCGAAATCGATCCGGACCGGAAAACGATCGTCCGTTCGCTCGACGCGGGGGGCGCCGTCGACGCCATGGTGGACGATGCGGTGACGGGCCGGCTCTATGCCGACGGCGACGCGCGCGCCGAATTGTCGGTTTTTGATACACGTTCATTTTCACGGAGCGCCCCGGTCGCGTTTCCCGGCCGCGTGCCGGCGCAGTTCGTGCCCGACCCGATCACGCGGGAACTCTACGTCGCCTTTGCCGATCGGCCCGAGGTCGCGATCGTCGATCCGCAGAGTGCAACCGTGCGCTCCTCGTTTCCGACGCCGGGGCTGCTCGGCCGGCGCGTCGTGCGTTTCGATGAAGCGCTGGGTCAGATCGTCGTCACGGGCGGCAACGGCATCTTGGACGTCTACGACCGAGCCGGCACGCGGCGCTTTCGCATCGCAGTACCCGACGGAGTCGGGGCGTGCGATCTCGATACCAACAGCCACGTCCTCGCCTGCACCGGTGCGACTTTCTTAACATTCGTGCAACTGATTCGCGAAGCCGCGCCGCAGATTATGGGGACGACCGAACTGGCCGGACCGGCGCTGGTGACTCTTGACGGCAAGACAAACGACGCCCTCGTCGTGCGCTCTGTTTCGGGCGGCGGCGGCACGGTTTTGGAGCGCTGGAGCACGTCGCCGCCGGCCGCGAAACCCACGCCTTGAGCGCGTTTGCGCGCTTAATCAGAAGGGACAAACGACAACATACCTAATGCCGCACTTTCGCTGGTGCGAAGTTCCGGAGAGTACCCTACCCGTGCAGAAAAAAAAGTCATCGGTAAACTGGGGCGGCTATGGCTTCTTCCTTGTTTGCGTTGTCATCATGGAGTTCGTCGCGCGTGCGGGGTGGCTGACCAGCTACGTCCCGCCGCCGTCGCAGATTTTCGTCGCCTTGTGGCAAGGCTTGATCAACGGTGACATTTCGAGTCAGATCGGGGTTACGCTGTCGGTGTACGTCCGCGGCTTGGCTCTGGCAACGGTCTTGGCCATCACCATCGGGATCCTGATGGGGACGTACAAGCCCGTGTTCGACGCGCTGAAGATCATCGTCGAGTTCTTGCGTCCGGTTCCATCGGTCGCGATGATTCCGCTGGCGATTTTGTTCTTCGGCCTCGGCGCGACGATGCGTATCTCGGTGATCACGTACGCGGCCTTCTGGCCGATGCTGATCAACACGATCTACGGCGTGCGCGCGATCGACCCGCAGGCGCTCGACGTCGCGCGCAACTTCGGCATCACCGGTTATGAAGCGCTGTGGCGCGTCACGCTCCCGTCGGCCGTCGCAAGCATCGCGACCGGCTTCCGTATCAGCGCGACGATCGCGCTGATCGTCACGATCACGACCGAGCTGATCGCCGGCAACAGCGGCATCGGCTTCTACATCTCGCAGATGGAACAGGCGAACCGCCTGCCGCCCATGTACGCGGCGATCATCCTGACCGGCATTCTCGGCTACCTTCTCAACACGTTGTACTTTACGCTCGAGCACAAGGTCGTCTTCTGGACGCCGGCCGCGCGGGAACGGGTGACCTAACGTCATGAACAAGGTCTTCAATCGCGGCAACGCCGCCGGGATCATCACCGTCATCGTATTGCTGCTGTTGTGGCAAGTCATCGCGATGTGGAAGCAGACGGTCTACGTGCCGCCGGTCTCGACGATCTTCTTGACCTTCCTCAAGGAGTGGTTCTCGCCGACCTTCGGTCAGCAGGCCGTGCCGAGTCTCTACCGCATGGCCGTCGGCTACTTCTTCGCCTCGCTGATCGGCATCGCGATCGGGATCGTCATCGGCTCGTTCAAGCGGATCTACCAGTTGCTCGACCCCGTGCTGCAGTTCTGGCGCGCCATCCCGGCGACGGCGATCATCCCGGTCGGCATCCTGCTGATCGGGATCGGCGACCAGATGAAGATGGTCGTGATCTGCTTCGGTGCCATGTGGCCGATCCTCATCAATACGGCCGACGGCGCCCGCCTGGTACCGACCGAGCGGCTGGATACGGCCAGGATCTTCGGCCTCACGCCCATCGAGACGCTGCTCCGGGTGATTCTGCCGTCGGCCACCCCGATGATCGCGGCCGGGATGCGGACCGGGCTCTCGATCGCCTTTATTATGATTGTCGTGTCCGAAATGATAGGCAGCACGGACGGTCTCGGGTATTATATCCTCCAGGCTCAGCGTACGTTCGCGATCCCGGAGATGTATGGCGGCATCTTGCTGCTGGCAATCCTCGGTTATCTCCTCAACACCGGTTTCGTGTGGGCCGAGCACAAGGTGCTCGCCTGGCACTACGGACAGACGGCCCGCCCGGTCTAACTGTCCGGCGTAGTTATAAAGAAAGGTCAACGCATGTCGAATCCGAGCGAGATTCTCCTCGACGTCAACGGGCTGCAGAAGCGGTACGCTGACGGTACGCTCGCCGTCCAGGAGATCACGCTCAACGTCCGGGCGCGCGAATTCGTGTCGATCGTCGGTCCCTCCGGGTGCGGGAAGACGACGCTACTGAAGACGATCTGCGCGCTGCTCGCGCCGACCAAGGGGTCGGTCAAGCTTCACGGGACGTTGATCACCGAGCCGCCTCCGCAGATGGTGCTCGTGTTTCAGGACTACGCGCGTTCGCTCTTTCCGTGGCTGACGGTCACCGGCAACGTGATGTTTCCGCTGCGCAAGCGTAAGGACATGACGCAAGCCGAAAAAGAGACCGCCTCCCAGCGCGCGATCGAAGCGGTCGGCCTGACGAAGTTTGCCAAGCACTACCCTTGGCAGCTCTCGGGCGGCATGCAGCAACGCGTCGCCATTGCGCGCGCGGTCGCGTTCCGGCCGGAGATCCTGTTGCTGGACGAGCCCTTCGCCTCGGTCGACGCCCTGACGCGGGCCGACCTCGAAGATCTCACGCTCCAGCTGCGCGACGAATTCGGTATCACGATGCTGCTCGTCACCCACGACATCGACGAGGCGGTCTATCTGTCCGACCGCGTCTTCGTGCTGAGCACCCCGCCGTCGACCGTGCTCGAAGAGATCCCGATCCTGCTCTCGCAGCCGCGCGATCAAGTGGCCACGCGCTCCGAACCGGGCTTCCTCCAGCTCCGCAACCACATCCACGGCCTGATCGGCAAGAAGAAAGAGGACAACTCGAAGAGGTTTATCCTCGATTCCCCGATCCCGCGCTCGGTCGAACTCGAAGGCGACCCCGTCTCCTAGTCGGGGTCTTCCCGGTCGATCCACGCGAGCAGATGTTCGACGGCGAACGTCTGTGCGCGGGTGTAGAAATGATCCCCGTCCGGGACCACGACGTAGTCGAGGTCCCGCTTCTTTTGGCGCACCTCGGAATAGCCGTCCGGGTAGTCGCGGAACGTGGGGTCGGAGAGCTCGAACTCGCCGACCAGGGCGAAGACCGGGCACGGAATCTTGGCGACGTTCATCAGGGCGTCATATTTCGTGCCCATCGCGTACTTGGCCAGGTAGGCTTGAGCGGCGCTGACCGAGCGCAGCGGAAACGTGGTCGGCATCAGCTCGTCCGGCTTGCCGGCGGCGACGAGGGCCTCGGCGCGCTCGATCGTGGCCGCGAACTCGGGCCCGCGCTCCGACGCCAGCATCACCTCGGTGTTGAAGCGCGGCGGTGAGGCCAGCACGCAGCCCCCGACGCGCGGGTCGGGCTGGGTCGCGAGGTAGTAGGCCGTCTTGACGGCGCCCAGGCTGTGCCCGAAGAGCAAGATGCGGTGGAACCGCCGCGACTGGAGGAAGCCCAGCCACGCCTGCCAGTCGATGATGCAGTCGTCGAGGTGCTCGACGGCCACGCCCTGCGGCGCGCCGCGGCCGTTGCCGCGGTTGATCACGTCGTGCCCGCGGTTGTTGGCGCGCAGCGTCGCCACGCCGCGCTCGACCAGCGCGGCGCTGAAGTTGCGGTAGAACGGGTCCGCGAACGCGCCGCCGGCGCCGTGCATCATAAGCACCGCGTCGAAGCGCGGCGTGCCGCCGGCCCGTTTGGCCGGTTTCGCGAGCGCTCCGGCGTGCGGGATGTCGTCGCTCGTGTGGACTTCGACCAGCTCGACCAGCGGGAGCGCACTTGCCATCCTCGCCGAGTCCGCCGGACTGCATCGGCAGCCCTCCGCCCGGCTCGCGGGAGCGCCCGCACCCGGCCACTAAAGGGACGTTATGGCAAGCGATAACGGCAACGGACAAAAGCGGATGGACTACGGCGCGCAGACCGACCGGGTTTTCGTGCGCGGGATCCAGGGCGAATACAACCTCAGCCACGAGCTGAAGCGGTTGCGTTCGCTACCGCGGGTGGTCAAAGGACGGGAGACGCCCTTCCACAGCGGACCCCAACAATTCAGCAAGCACTATATGGAACCCAAAGACGGCTTGGGTCAAACGCTCCACATCCATCTCGAAGAATATTCGCCCGGCGGTTCGTCGCAGAAGCACGGACACGTCAACGAGGCCGTGTTCTACATTCTCGATGGTGAAGGCGCCGAAGTCCACGACGGCATCCGCTACGAGTGGGAAGCCGGCGATGCGGCGATCGTGCACAACAACTGCGTGCACCAGCACTTCAATCGCAATCCGCACAAACCGGCGCGCGCGCTCGTCATGAAGACGAAGCCGATGTATCTCTTCATGAACATGCTCTTCCAGAAGATCGTCGACAAGATGCCGGCGCAGCCGACGCCGACACAGGGCGACTTCGTGCCGCGTGAAGACCCGCCGCCGCACTACGATCACGATCACGAACACGACCACGATCACCACCACATCCACGAACACGCGCACGGAGATTAGGACGATGGCAGAACAAGCCCCGTGGGATGAATACGGGAAATATCTCCAAGGCAGTCTGAGCGGCAGCCACTACGAAGATCTGCTCGACGATGCCGCGACCGCAGCCGAACGCAACGCCGATCGTCCCAAGGTCATCAAGTCCTCGCAGATGCCGTGGGAAAACGCGCCCGACGGGCTGCTCAAGCACATCGTCAACGAGGGCATGAACACGCGCGCCGAAACCGTTGACGCGTACATGCAGGTCATCCCGCCGGGCAGCCGGTCGGGCAAACACCGGCAACTCGCCGAGCAGGCCTGTTACGTGATCGAGGGCCGCGGCTACGACATCCACATGGATTGCGACCTGTCGATCCCCGACGGCGAGAAGTACATGTGGGTACCGGACGGCGACGAAAAACGCTTCGAGTGGGAAGCGGGCGACTGCATCTACGTTCCGCCGAATACGATCGTCCAGCACTTCAACGCGGATGAAACCCGGCCGGCGCGGCTCGCGGTGATCACCAATCGCATCTACCGCAAGAGCGGCCTCAACGACCTCGAGCAGATCGAGAACGCGCCGGAGTACGATCCCAACGAGAAGCTCACCGCCGAGAAACTCAAGCGCTACCTGCAGCCTAAGTCCGTTCCGAGCCGTTAGCGATTCGCTATAATCGTGTCCCGTAGGAGCCGTTAATGCCGTCTGCCGTTCTCGACGTTCAAGCCTTTGCCGACGAGCTGTTCGCCGCCGAGCGCGACCGCGTTCAGATCGAGGCCTTTTCGGCGCGGGCGAAGCTGACGGCCGGCGATGCCTACGCGATCCAGCTCGCCAACGTCAAACGCCGTCAGGCGGCGGGCGAGAAGGTCGCCGGGATGAAGGTCGGGCTGACCGCCAAGGCCATGCAGAAGATGCTTGGGGTCGATCAGCCGGACTTCGGGCACCTGTTCGCCTCGATGCGGCTGGCCGACGGCGACGACTGCCTGCTGAGCGAACTGATCCAGCCGCGCGTCGAAGCCGAAATCGGGATCGTCCTGGCACGCGACTTGCGCGGTCCCGGGCTAACCGACCTCGACGTGCTGGCGGCGACCGACTACCTGGTCCCGACGCTCGAGATCGTCGATTCGCGGATCATGAACTGGAAGATCACCTTCGTCGATACGGTGGCCGATAACGGCTCGTCCGCGCGCTTCGTCGTCGGCAAGAAACGCACGTCGCCGCTGGGCATCGACACCCGCACCGTCGGCACCGTCTTCGAGAAGAACGGCGAGCTGGTCGGCACGGGCGCCGGGGCCGCCGTTTTGGGCGCGAACCCGTATCGTGCGGTTGCTTGGCTTGCAAACACCTTGGCCGCCGACGGGTTGGAACTCCATGCGGGTGACGTGATCATGCCCGGCGCGCTGTGCGCCATGGTGCCGGTCGCTCGCGGTGACGTCGCCAGCGCCGATTTCGGTATCCTCGGTTCCGTTTCGATTCACTTCGTCTAACACTCATCGCTTACTCGAGGCAAACACGCAATGCCCCCACTAAACGTCGCGGTCATCGGTTCAGGCAACATCGGGTCGGACCTGATGTTCAAGATTTTCCGCAACAAGAATCTCAAGATGATCGCCCTCGTGGGTATCGATGCCAAGAGTGACGGCCTGGCGCGCGCACGCAAACACGACGTCGCGGCGATCGACACCGGCATCGAGGGGTTGCTGGCGCGTAAGGACTTGATGGATCAGATCGATCTGATCTTTGACGCCACCAGCGCCAAGGCACACGAGTACAACGCGCCGCTGATCAAGGCCGCGGGCAAGTTCGCCGTCGACCTGACGCCCGCCGCGGTGGGCCCCTACATCATCCCGCCGTTGAATCTCAAAGAGCACCTCGAAGGCGACGTGACCAACGTCAACATGGTGACGTGCGGCGGTCAGGCCACGATTCCGATCGTCGGCGCGATCGCCCGCGTGCAGCCCGTCGAGTACGCTGAGATCGTGGCGACGATCGCCTCGAAGTCGGCCGGCCCGGGCACGCGCGCGAACATCGATGAGTTCACCGAGACGACGTCCAAGGCGATCGAGCAGGTCGGCGGCGCGAAGCGCGGCAAGGCGATCATCATCCTCAACCCGGCCGAGCCGCCGCTGATCATGCGCGACACGGTCAACGCGATAACCGAGACGACGCCCGATCAAGCCGCGATCACGGCATCCGTGAACAAGATGGTTGCCGACGTGCAGACCTACGTGCCGGGTTACAAACTCAAATCGGGCCCGGTGTTCGACGGTAACCGCGTCAGCGTGTTTCTCGAAGTCACCGGTGCCGCGCACTACCTGCCCGCCTACGCGGGCAACCTCGACATCATGACGGCCGCCGCCGTCCGGGTCGCAGAACAAGTTTACGAGCGCCGCAACGCGCTGGTTGGAGCGAAGTAACATGCCGAAAGTCCGCATCACCGACGTCAGCCTCCGCGACGGTTCGCACCCGCTCTTCCATCAGTTCACCGTCGACCAAGTCACGCGCATCGCCGGGGCGCTCGATGCGGCCGGCGTGCCGCTGCTCGAGGTCACGCACGGCGACGGGCTCGCCGGCTCGTCGATCCAGTTCGGTTTCTCCAAAGTCGACGAACTCAAGCTCATCGAGGCGGCCGTCGCAACGGTGAAGCAGGCGAAGATCGCCGTGCTGCTGCTGCCGGGCGTCGGCACCATTCACGACCTCAAGGAATCGCACAAGCGCGGCGCCAGCGTCGCCCGCATCGCGACGCATTGCACGGAAGCCGATATCTCGGCGCAGCACATCGCGGCGGCCAAAGACATGGGCATGGAAGTCGTCGGCTTCCTGATGATGTCGCATCTGATCGAAGCCCCGGAACTCGTCGTCCAAGCGAAGCTGATGGAATCCTACGGCGCCGACGTCGTGTACGTCGTCGACTCGGCCGGTGCGCAGACGATGGACATGGTGCACGATCGCGTCTCGGCGCTGCGGGCGGCGCTCCAGCCGAAGACGCACGTCGGTTTCCACGCCCACAACAACCTCGGGCTCGGCGTCGGCAACGCCGTGACGGCGGTCAAGGCCGGTGCCGACAACATCGACGGTGCGTGCCGCGGGCTCGGAGCCGGCGCGGGCAACGCGGCGACCGAAGCGATCGTCGCGGTGTTCAACAAGCTGGGCTGGGAGACGGGCATCGATCTCTACGGCGTCATGGACGTGGCCGAAGATATCATCGGCGGCGAGATCGGCATCACGCCGATCGTCAACCGTGCGGCGCTCGTGCTGGGTTATGCCGGCGTGTACTCGAGCTTCTTGCGCCACGCCGAGAACGCGTCCAAGCGCTTCGGCGTCCCGACGGCCAAGATTCTCGAAGCGGTCGGCGCTCGCAAAGCCGTCGGTGGACAGGAAGACATCATCGTCGAGTGTGCCATCGAGCTGGCCGCTGCGAAGGGTGAAAAGCCGGCGCCGGAACTCGCGGCGGTCTGATGACGTCGGTCGCGACCGATAAAGCCGCGGCGGCGCTCGGCAAACTTCAGGCGGCGAATGACGGCCGGTCCGAGATCGAACCGCTGACCGACACGTGGCCCGAACTCGACGAGCACACCGCGTACGCGATTCAGAAACGGCTCGTCGTCGGACAAACGAAGAGCGAGCACACGCACATCTCCGGGCTCAAGCTCGGCTTGACCAGCGTCGCGAAGCAGAAGCAGATGAGCGTGGGCGAACCGATCTACGGGTTGCTCATCGCATCGCGCATGATCGGCGAGGGCGACCCGCTGCACGTCGCTTCCCTGATCCATCCCAAGGCCGAACCCGAAATCGCGATCGTCACCGGCCGCGATCTGCAGGGACCCGGCGTGACCCCGGAGCATGCGCGGGCCGCGATCGAGTCGGCGAGCTGCGCGATGGAGATCATCGACAGCCGCTATAAGGATTTCCGTTTCACGCTCACCGACGTGATCGCCGACAACACGTCGGCTGCAAGGCACACGATCTCGGCGTATCGCGTTCCCGTGAAGGACCTCGATCTGCGTACGCTCGGCGTCGTGTTCGAGAAAAACGGCGAAGTCGTGACCACGGCGGCCGGCGCCGCGATCCTCGGCGATCCGGCGGTCGGACTGGCGTGGCTTGCGAACAAGGTTGCCGAACACGGCGAATCGATACCGGCCGGAACGGTCGTGATGACCGGCGCGTTGACCGATGCGATCGCGATCGCACCCGGCGACGTGGTGCGCGTTTCGATCGCGCAGCTCGGTTCGCTCAGCCTGCGCTGCACTTGACGCAAGCGACGGTCTAACGATGCCGATCGTTCGCATCGAGTCGTCGATCCCGCTGCCGCCGCACACGTCGCGCGCGGCGGCCTTCGACGCTATTTTGGAGTTGATCACGCGCGGGCTCGGCGTGAAGCCCGTGCAGGTTCGCGTGGCCTTCGACGAACTGGATCCGGCGAAGGTGATGGTCACGGGAAAAACGGGCGCGGATGCGCCGCCGTGGCTGGTCGCGTGGACGTACATTCTCGAAGGCCGGCCCGAGGAACAGCGCGCGGCGTTCGTCGCCGAACTGCTGGCGCTTTTGGCCAAGCTCTACGCCGTAGATGAGAGCATCATCCGCGTGCTGGTTACCGATTTTCCAAGCGTGCACTGGGGCATGGGGCGCGCGACCGCGACGACAAAGGGGTAATTGTGTTACAGGAAGTGCGCACGCGTCCGCGGACCGGCATTCTCGACGTCAAGCTCTTCATCGACGGCCGGTACGTCGATGCGAAGAGCGGCAAGACGTTCAGCGATACGAATCCGGCCACGGGTGAACTGATCGCGCGCGTCGCGGAAGCGGACTACGCCGACGTCGATCTGGCGGTCAAAGCCGCGCGCCGCGCGTTCGACGAAGGCCCGTGGCCGAAGATGACGGTCGCCGAACGCTCGGCGATCCTGATGAAGGTCGCGGCCGGCATCAAGGCGCGCATGGCGGAGTTGAGCGAGCTGGAATCGCTCGACACCGGCAAACCGATCCGGGAGAGCTCGCACCTCGACATCCCGCGGTCGGCCTACAACTTCGAGTTCTTCGCCGAGCTGATCAAGTACGTGGGCACGGATTGCAATCCGGTCGACGACAAGTTCCTCAACTACTCGCTGCGCGAGCCGGTCGGCGTGGCCGGCTGCATCAGCCCGTGGAACTTGCCGCTCTTGCTGCTCACGTGGAAGCTCGCGCCGGCGCTGGCGTGCGGCAACACCGTGGTCTGCAAGCCGGCTGAGTTCACGCCGATCACCGCGAGTTTTCTCGGTGAGATCGCGAACGAAGCCGGGCTGCCGCCGGGCGTGCTGAACATCGTGCAGGGCTTCGGGCCCAACGCCGCCGGCTCGGCCATCACCGAGCACCCCGACGTCGACTGCATCTCGTTCACCGGCGAAACGACGACCGGCAAAGCGATCATGAAAGCGGCGGCCGAGGGACTCAAGGAAGTTTCGTTCGAGCTCGGCGGCAAGGCCGCCGCGGTGATCTTTGCCGACGCCGACCTCGACCTCGTCGTCTCGCAAACGATCCGTTCGACGTTTCTCAACCAAGGCGAAGTGTGTCTCGCTTCCCCGCGGCTGCTCGTGCAGCGCCCGATCTTCGATGAGTTCTGCAAACGCTATCAAGCGGCGGCCGAAGCGCTGGTCTTCGGTGACCCGCTCGACGAGGCGACCTCGATCGGTTCGCTGGTCGACAAAGAGCATTACGACCGCGTCACCGGTTACATCGAGATCGCGAAGAAAGAGGGCGCGCGGTTGCTCTTCGGCGGCGAGCGTCCGAATCTGCCGGCCCCGTTCGACAAGGGCGCGTTCCTCAAGCCGACGGCGTTCGTCGACGTGAACAACCAGATGCGCATCTGTCAGGAAGAAGTGTTCGGGCCGGTCGTCACGATCGCACCGTTCGACACCGAAGACGAAGGCGTGGCGCTGGCCAACGACGTGAAGTACGGCCTCGCCGCAACGATCTTCACGCGCGATCTGCAGCGCGCGCACCGCGTGGCGCGCCGCATCCGGGCGGGTATCGTGTGGGTGAACTGCTGGTTCGTCCGCGATCTGCGCACGCCGTTCGGCGGGATGCGCGAATCCGGTATCGGCCGTGAAGGCGGGCGTCTCTCGCTCGAATTCTATAGCGAACTCAAGAACATCTGTATCGCCCTATGAATACGATTACCGGATCGGCCGCAGGCCGACCGATAGAGATTCGACGGAGTCGAATCCAATGCTGAAACCCGCGGATAACGAACGCCTCACTCGTGTCGGACCCGGCACGCCGGGCGGCGCGCTGTTCCGCCGGTATTGGCAACCGGCGCTGCTCAGCCGCGAACTGCCGGAGAACGACGGTGCGCCCGTGCGCGTGCGCATCCTCGGCGAAGATCTGGTGGCGTTCCGCGACACCAACGGCGACGTCGGCATCGTCGACGCGTTCTGTCCGCACCGGCGGGCGCCGATGTTCTTCGGCCGCAATGAAGAGTGCGGCTTACGCTGCGTCTATCACGGCTGGAAGTTCGATCGGAGCGGGACCTGCGTCGACATGCCGTCCGAACCGCCGGACTCGCTGTTCAAGACCAAGGTCACGATCAACGCCTACCCCACCTGGGAAGGCGGCGACATCGTCTGGATCTACATGGGACCGCGCGAGTTGCAGCCCCCGCCGCCGAACTACGAATGGGTCCGCGCGCCCAAGACGCATCGCGGCGTCTCCAAGACGTTCGAAGACGCCAACTACCTGCAGGCGCTCGAAGGCGGCCTCGACACCGCGCATTCATCGTTTGCGCACAACGAGAAACTCGGCGACATGAACTGGGTGCGCAACCGCGACGGCGCGCCGCGGCTCGACGTCGAGCGCACGGATTACGGTTACACCTATGTCTCGACGCGCAACCTCGGCGCTGACGGGAAGTACGTGCGCGTGTATCACTACGTTATGCCCGCGCAGCAGATGCGCGGCGGCGTCACGTCGTGGACCGGCACGGGCAAAGCCGACGTACCGCGGCTCGACGGCCACATGTGGGTTCCGATCGACGATGAGTCGACGTGCGTGTTCAACATGATCTGGAGCTACGACGAGAACGTCCCGATCACGCCGGAATGGTACGCGGGCGACGAAGCACGCTGGGGCCGCGGCGCCGACGACCTGATCCCCGGCACGTTCAAACTCAAGAAGAACCTCTCCAACGATTTCATGATCGACCGGCAGATGCAGAAGACGAAGAACTTCACCGGCATCGTCGGGCTGAACACGCAAGATTACGCGCTGCAAGAGGGCATGGGCAAAATCGTCGATCGTTCCAAAGAGCATCTCGGAACGACCGATAAGGCGATCATTGCGTGCCGTCAATTGCTGCTCGAAGCGGTCGACGCGGTTGCTGCGGGGCAGCCGCCGCGCGGGGTCGAGCCGTCGACCTACGAGCGCGTGCGGCCGTACGATGCGGTCGTTCCGCCGGGCAAGACCTGGGAAGCCGAGTTTGCCGGGGAGCTGGTCGCGAAGTTCTAAGCGGCGGTGTTCTCGATCGAGAACAGCTTGTTGAAGCCGACGATGTGCAGCGTGCGCAGCACCAGGGCGTTGGGGCGTTGCAGGACGATACGGTCGTCGCGATGCTGGCGGCGAAAGCGCGCGAGTTCCGTCAGCGCTTGGGATGAGAGGTAAGGCACGCGTTCAAGGTCGATCGCGACGTCTTCGCCGCCGGCGTTCTTGAGGGCCAGCCGCAGGTTGGCGGTGCAGTCACCGTCGCGGTCGGGAAGAAGTGGGATCATCGTCATGCGACCTAGCGTAGTCTTGGAACCTGTAGCGGAGTTGAGGCAAGGCTGCGATTTTGCCAAGACCCGGGCAGGAGACGCGCCGCAGGGCGACTGAGGGGAGCACGGTATGGCTACTGACACCTTGCGCGCCGCCGTTCAGATCGCGCCCAAACAAACCCAGATTCAAGAGTTCGAGCTGCCGGAGATTCCGGCCGACGCGGGGATCCTGCGCGTGCTGCGGGCGGGCATTTGCGGCGCCGACGTGCCGGGCTACGCCGACGCCACGCGGTTGCCGCGCATTCTCGGCCACGAGAACGTCGGCATCATCGAGAAGCTCGGCGATCTCGCCGCCGAGCGCTGGGGCGTGAAGGTCGGCGACTATGTTGCGCTCGAGGAATATCTGCCGTGCGGAAGCTGCGATCTCTGTCGCGCCGGCGAGTACCGCGCGTGCTCGGGGACCAATCGCATCAACGGCGGCTTGCGCTATGGGTCGACGACCACGACCGTCTGGCCCGGCCTGTGGGGCGGATACAGCCAGTTCCAATACATCCACCCGCGTGCCGTGATGCACAAGGTGCCGGCGAATGTGCCGCCGCGCATGGCCGCGATGGCGCTGCCGCTGGGCAACGGTTTTCAGTGGGCGTTTCTCGACGGCGGCGCCAGCGTCGGCGAAACGGTCGTCGTGCAGGGTCCGGGTCAGCAGGGCTTGGCCTGCGTCGTGGCCGCCAAAGCGGCCGGCGCGCGCACGGTGATCTCGACCGGGCTCGCGAGCGACCGTCAACGGCTCGACGTCGCCAAGAAACTCGGCGCCGACTATACGATCGCCGTCGACGAAGAGTCATTGCGCGACCGCGTCAACGAGATCACCAACGGTCGCGGCGCCGACCTCGTGCTCGACGTATCGTCGGGCGGCGCAACCGAAGTGATCAACGGCGGGCTGGACATCCTCAAGGCGCGGCACGGCCGCTTCATCGCCGCCGCGTTCAAACACAAAGCGATCGACGGTTTCGCCCTCGATACGGTCGTCGGGAAGACGATCAACTTCCGCGGCGTGCGCGGACACAGTTTCAAAGCCGTGGAGATGGGGCTCGAGCTGATGTCTTCGGGCACCGTCGATCTCGAGGCGATGTCGACGCACGAGTACGGCCTCGAAGGCGTCGACGAGGCGCTGCGTCTCGTCGGCGGCGAGATCCGCGACAAACACGGCAACCAGGCCATCCACGTCACCATCGACCCTTGGGCACACGCGAACTAAACGCGCGCATGGCGACTGCAATTCTCGACGGAATCTCCACGCGCTACGAGGTGGCGGGTTCGGGGCCGCCGCTCTTGATGTACTCGCCCGGCGGTTTCGAAGCGACGATCGAGAAGTGGTCGGCGATCGGCGTCTACGCGAAGATCAAGATCCTCGATCATCTCACGAAGCACTTTACCTGCATCATGTTCGACCGCCGCGACACCGGCGCGTCGGGCGGCCGCGTCGAGTTCTTGCGCTGGTCGCTCTATGCGACCCAAGGCAAAGCGCTGCTCGATCATTTGGGCTTTGCCAAAGCGCACGTCATGGGCGGCTGTATGGGCGTGCCGTGCGCACTGGCCTTCGGCGTGAAGTATCCCGAAGCAACGCTGAGCCTGCCGCTGATTTGGCCCGTGGGCGGCGCGGCGTATCGCATGTCGTCGCATCTGCGTTACGCGCAGCACCTCGCGTTCGTGCAGCAAGAGGGCCTCGCCGGAGTTGCGGCGCTCGTGCAGAGCGAGGGCAAACACTTCGGCGCCGATCCGCGAGTCGGTCCCTGGGGATCGGTGCTCAAGCACGATCGCGAATTCGCCGCAGCGTACGTCAAGCTCGATCTCGCGAAGTACAGCGCGCTCGTCGCCGGAACGGTGCGTACGATGCACGATAGCGATACGGCTCCCGGAGCCGAACCCGAGGAACTGATGAACCTCGACATTCCGGCGCTGGTGATCCCGGGAGCGGACGCGGCGCACGCGACGTCGGGCGCGCGCTATCTGGCCGAGTGCTTGCCGCGTGCCGAGTACTGGGACGTCGCGCCGGCCGATCAGACCGAGGCCAACGCCCCGGCGCGCATCCTGCAGTTCTTAGGCGCTGGTTAGCTCGCGCACGCTGGGCGTGAACATCTCTTCGACCGTGAAGGGCTTTGTGAGGATGCCCTGCGCGGTTGCGGTGCTGATGATCTCTTCGAGCATGCGGCGATTGGGCTCGATGCCGTAGGGCAGCGGGTCCTTGCCGGTGATCTCCATGACGCGGCGGTGCATCTCATCGACGGCCGTCGGCTTCTCGATCGTTCCGGCGCGCAACTTCTCGACGTAGAGCCGCTTCGATTCGGCGAACGTTTCGAACACGTCGACGGCGAGGTCGGGGTGTGCGGCGAGCGTCGTGTTGCGGATCGAGACGAGGTGGTTGATCGGGTAGTGACCGTTCTTTTTAAAAGCGGCGAGCCCGGCCTCGAGCGCGTTCGGGATGAGCGGCACGACGTCGGGATGCTCGGTCTCGATGCCGATCGCGGCGACCAATTCGCCCGAGATCAGCATGTCGTTCATCTTCTTGCCCGCTTCGATCGGCACGACGTTCGGCGGCGGAACGTAGGTTTCGACGTGCTCGTCGCCCGAGAGCACCCAGGTAATTTTCTTTAGATCGACGCCGTACTCGTTGGCCAGGATGCTGCGCGCCCACACGCCGGTCGTGACGGTGTAGCCGCGGTTCACGCCGACGCGTTTGCCTTCGAGATCTTTCGGTGTCTTGATACCGGCGTTCTTGTTGACCAGGATCGCGCCGTGGTGAAAGGCGCGCACGAGAAACACCGGCACCGCGGTGAACGCGATGCCGTGTTCGCGGGCCGTCAGGTAGGTCGTGATCGCCATCTCGCAGATGTCGAACTCGAGTCCTCGCACCATGCGGCGAAAACCATCGACCAGGACGGGGATCTCGATGAATTCCGGCGTGAACGTGCGCGGCTTGACGATGCCCTCTTTGAAGGCTTGATTGTTTCCTTGGGTGCGGGTAACGGTGGTAAGCGTCATGAAGCCCAAATGCCATGCAAAAAGTCACGATTCCCGCACTGCACCAGATGAAGCGCGACGGGCGCAAGATCGTGGGTGTCGTGGCGTGGGATTACCAGATCGCGCAGCTCATCGACCGGGCCGGTGTCGAGATCATTTCCGTCGGTGACACGGTCGGGATCAACCTCTGGGGGCAGCCCTCGCCGCTCGAGGTGACGATGGACCAGATGGTGCTGGTCTGCCAGGCGGTCCGGCGCGGAACCGAGCGCGCGCTGGTGAGCGTCGACTTCCCGTTCGGCCCGCTGCAGGAGGGCGTCGACAGCGCCATCCGCGCCGCGATCCGGCTGGTGAAAGAGGCCGGGGCCGACATGATCAAGCTCGACGGCGCGGCGGCCTTTCCGGAGGCCGTACGGGCGCTGGAAAAGGCCGGGATTCCGGTGTTCGCCCACTTCGGCATCACGCCGCAGACGGCGCTCCGTTACGGCGTCGACTACGCGGCGATGCAGAAGGGCGCTCAGGTTCCGGCCGAGATGACCGAGCAGCTGGTCGCCGAGGCCAAGCTGCTCGAAGAGGCGGGTGCCTCGTTGCTCGACTTCCAGAATTCCGGACCGATCGTGGGGCCCGCCGTCACGGCGGCGGTCAAGATCCCGGTGATCGGCGGCTTCGGCGGCGGGCCTTGGCTCGACGGGCGCATGCGCATGGCGCACGCGGCGATCGGTTATGCTGCGTCGGCGGCCGACTCAACCGCCGATGCCTATGCCAATGTCGCGAAGATCACGCTCGAGGCGATCGGCGCCTACGCAACCGACGTGCGCGAGGGGCGCCATATCCGGGGCCAAGTACCGACGTAGGAGCCGCTTCTCGTGAAGTGAATCTGTCAGGTCGCTAATACGTCGAGGAGAGAGAGTTTTTCGTGGCAGAAATGGTGCCTTGCGCGGTAAAGACGGGTCCGAGTACGACCGAGCTTCGCGAATTCAAGATGCCGGAGATCGACGACGAGTCGGCGATCCTCAAGGTGGAAGTTGCCGGCATCTGCGGCAGCGACGTGAAGAACTACAAAGGGTCGATCGACAACGTCATCATGGGTCACGAGAACGTCGGCCGCATCTATAAAGCCGGCAAGAAGTGGCTCGACCGCAAGGGTTTCAAGGAAGGCGACTTGGTCTTCCTCGAGCACTACCTGCCGTGCACGAGGTGCGAGTGGTGCCACAAGGGTGAATACCGCCACTGCTTCTTCACCGACTGGCACCACAATCCGGGCGCGATCCGTTACGGCTACACCACCTCCGACATCGCACCGCACCTCTGGGGCGGCTTCGCCCACTACCTGTACATGCCGTGGAACGCGGTCTGCCACAAGGTTCCCGACGGCGTCAGCGCCGAGCTCGCCGGCATCGGTACGCCGATGGCCAACGGCGTGCAGTGGACGCTGTTCGAAGCGGGCATCGGTTACGGTTCGAAGGTGCTCATTCAGGGGCCGGGCCAACAGGGCTTGTGCCAAGTCGTCACCGCGAAACAAGCCGGCGCCGATCTGATCATCATCAGCGGAACGTCGAAAGACGCGAAGCGCCTCGAAGTCGCGAAGCAGCTCGGTGCCGACGTCATCATCGACGTCGACAAGACCGACGTGCTCGAAAAAGTGCGCGAAGTGACCTCCGGCAAGGGCGTCGACGTGTCGATCGACTGTACGGCCGGAGCGGGACAGAAGGCTTTCTTCACCGGCTTGCGCGCCCTCAAGGGCAAGGCCGGCACGCTGGTCGTGCAAGGCAATGAGAGCAAGACGTTCCCCGACTTCCCGATGGAAGAGCTGACGCTGAAGTACGTCACGATCAAGAGCGCGCGCGGCCACAGCTACGTGGCGTGCGAGCTCGCGATGCAGCAGCTGGCCTCACACCGGTTCCCGATCGAGAACGCGCTCACGCATACGTTCTCGCTCGACCAAGTCGATCTCGCCATCCGGTCGGTCGGCGGCCAAGGCGAAAAAGACTGCATCCACGTCAATGTCAAACCGTGGAAGGAAGCGGCCGCGTAAGAAGCACGTGGCAAAACTGAGCCTCTCACTCGCGTGCTGGGATTACGACCGCACGCGAGCGATGCGTGACGGGCGCGTGCAGGTCGACGGCGTCGACCTCATCTATCAAGCGCTCGAAGTCGAGGAAACGTTCTTCCGGATGCTCCGCCATCGCGAGTTCGACGCGTGCGAGATGTCGTTCTCGTCGTATTGCGTCTCGAAGTTCAAAGGCGATCCGTTCATCGCGATCCCGGTCTGGCCGTCGCGTTTCTTCCGTCACTCGTGCATTTACATCAACACGAACAGCGGCATCCGCGAACCGAAGGACCTGATCGGCAAACGCGTCGGCAATCCCGAGTATCAGATGACCGCGCCGGCCTGGATTCGCGGTATCCTGGCCGACGAATACGGCGTTCCGGTCGACTCGGTGCAGTATCTGACCGGCGGTGAAGAAGAACCGGGCCGCCCGGAAAAGATCGCGCTCGACCTGCCGCCGAACATCAAGCTCGAACCGATCGGCCCGGCCGATACGCTCGCGCAGATGTTGATCGACGGCAAGATCGATGCCCTCTACACGGCTCGCAAGCCGTCGTGTTACGGAACGGTGCCGCACGTCAAGCGGTTATTCGAGGACTACGTTCCGGTCGAGCAGGCGTACTTCGCAAAGACGAAGATTTTCCCGATCATGCACACGGTCGTGCTGCGGCGCGACGTGTACGAAAAGAACCGCTGGCTGGCAAACGCGCTGTACAAAGCGTTCGTCGAGGCCCAGCGGTTCACGTACAAGGACCTGCACAACACCGCTTCGCTGCAAGCGATGCTGCCGTGGGCGTCGGCCGAAGAAGAAGCCGCGCGCAAGCTGATGGGCGACGATTACTGGCCCTACGGTTTCGCCGCGAACAAGCACGTGCTCGACACGTTCACGCGCTACTCGTTCGAACAGGGCCTCTCCAAACGCAAGCTCGATCCGGAAGAGCTGTTCGCTCCCGAAACCCTCGAAGCGTTCAAGATCTGATGATCACCGTCGCCGAGGCGCAAGCCGCGATCGCGAAGATCGTCGCCGCCACCGAGGCCGCGGGGTTCATCGTGGCGATCGCGATCGTCGATGAGAACACCGACCTCGTTGCGGCGTACCGCATGGACGGCTGCCGCCCGCGCTGGATGAAGGTGTCTTTGCGCAAGGCGCACACCTCCTGCGCGATGGATCGCACGACCGAAAACTTCGGCGAAGAGATCATCCGCCGCCAATTGCAGATATCGTACTACGGCGATCCGATGTTCACCGCACTTCCGGGCGGCATCCCGATCGTCGGCAAAGACGGTTCCACCATCGGCGGCATCGGCGTCACCGGGCTGACGAAAATGCGCGATGCCGAGCTCGCCGCCGCCGGCCTGCCCTGTTTCAAGGACGTGGATTCACGTTCCGTGAATCCGTAGCGTTTGGGCTGCGCCCAAGCCGCCTACGTGCCGGCGAGCGCTTCGATGAGGGGTTGGAGGTTAGCGCGGTAGGTGCCGGCGGATTTGACCCTGGTGGCGTAAATCGGTTGGCGGGCTTGTTTGTAGCTGGCGGTGCGGATCGGGCGCGCGGTTTCGTAGAAGCGCAGGACGGCATCGTTCCATGGGAGATCGCAGAAGGCCAGCAGTGCGCGCGCGCTCGCTTCAAGGTCCGCGACGACGTCTTCGTATGCGAGGTCGAGCATGATGCCGGGCGGTAAGATCGTGCGCCAGTGTGCCATCAGCGATTCATAGGCGCGATAGTAGCGTCCGCACTCGGCGAGATCCCACGAGAAGTCTTGGCGCCCGGTGAAATTGGTCGTGTAACACGAAAAGCACGTCTCGAGCGGGTCGCGCGTCGCGTGCACGATGCGCGCGCGCGGGAGCGCGAGATGCAGCAGCGCGACGTGGCGGAAGTTGCTCGGCAGCTTGTCGACTACGCGCTTTGTCGCCGGCGCCACCTCGTCGACGAGCGCGAGATATCGTGCGCCGAGCGCGGTGATGTCCTCGACGCCGGCCTCCGCGATCGCGCGATCGAAGAGCGTCAGCTCCCCCGCACCGTGCACGTCGGGGTGCGAGGCGAGGATCTGCTCGACGAGCGAGGTCCCCGAGCGCGGCATTCCGAGCACGAAGATCGGTGCGCGCGTGTCATCCCCCGCCCCGTTCATCGCCCGCATCTTCTCCGGCGTGAAGAACGCGATGGTGTCATATGCGAAGCGCTCGTCGGCGGCGACGTCGTAGGTCATGGTGCCGCGGCGCAGCGCGTTCCCGGCAGCGAAATGACGAAACGCGTTGTCCGGATCGCCGGCTTTGCGATACGCTTTGCCGAGCGCGAAGTGCATGAGAATCCGCGGCTCCAGCGCGCGCAAGTTGGGTGAGTTCGCGAGGAACGATTCCATCTTTGCGAGCGCCGGATCACCGGGCGCGAAGTCGAGCAGCTCGGCCAGCGTGTTCCAGGCACCCGGCAGATCGGGCGTGATCTCGAGTGCCGCTTCGAGCGCGTGCCGGGCTTCATCCAGGCGTCCGATCTCGAGCAGGCCGCTGGCCTTGAGGACGAGGATCGCGGCGCGGTCGTGGCCGAGCTCGTAGGCTCGATCGAACGCCGCGAGGGCTTCTTCGGAGCGGCCGAGCCCGCGCAGCGCGCAACCCAGTGATTCGATGAACAGGCCGTAGTTC